>OKRW01001372.1_pt1 | contig 20922 bp, 19 predicted proteins | sample 1601151 | NCBI WGS metagenome assembly OKRW01 (sample SAMEA3541471, study PRJEB24748) | human gut metagenome | biome: human gut; feature: human-associated habitat; material: faeces | place: China | collected 2012 | reverse complement strand
CCGCCGGTGGTCTCCTCGGCGGGCTGGAACACGAACAACACGTTGCGCGGCAGCAGGTGTGCGGCCTCGGTGGCATCTCCTGCCAGTACCTCGTTGACCCAGCAGGCGGCGGCAAGCGCCATGGCCATGTGCCCGTCGTGGCCGCAGGCGTGCATGTGGCCGGGTTTGGTCGAGCAGAACGAAACGCCGCTGCGTTCGGTGATGGGCAGCGCGTCCATGTCGGCGCGGATGGCCGTGGCGGGCCCATGCGGGCGGCCCAGCTTGGCGTCGACGTCAAAGAACGCGGCGACGCAACCCCTGCACGGGCTCGTCACCTCGCACGACAGGCCGTCGAGCACGCCGTGCACGTAGGCGATTGTCTCGGGCAGGTCAAAGTCGAGCTCAGGAATGCGGTGCAGGTCCTGGCGGAACTTGGTGAGCAGGGCAAGGTCTTCCATGGTTCTCCGTCCCCTTGTGGTTGCCAAGACTATACGCCGCCGCGGCACCCACGCCGGCGCAGACGGTGTCGGTCGGGAGAGGCGGCGCCATCGTTGAGGCCACTGACTACATCTGAGAGAGTGACCACAAGGGCAGAGTCACGAGCCTCTCGCTCCTCAGTTGCCGGTGGGTGGATGACGATACGCTTGCCTTCGTTGCGCAGGCCTCCTTCCCGTGTGGCCCTGCCGGCAAGCCCCGGGCCAACACAAGAAGTGGGACAGTTGCCCGGAGCAACTGTCCCACTTTGCTATTCCTCGACCTTGTCGAGCTCGCGCACGTCTCCGCCGCCATGGTCGACCATAACGTGGCCAATGCCGTCCACACCGCCCTCGCTGGGCGTAAGCCGCCACTCGGTGAGCAGCAGGTCCATCGTCTCGGGTCCGTCCTTGCTCTCGAGCGTCACCGTGAGCGTGTCGCCGCTCTGCTGCACCTGCGCGACCTTCTCGCCGGGAATCGAGCCGCCCGCCAGCTGCAGCTGAATGAAGCCATCGCGCGCGGCCCAGCCCTCGCCGGGCATCGCCACGGTGCCGCCGCCGGCAACCTTCCAGGTGAGCACCGCGAGCGAGTCGTCCTGCGCGGCAACCCAGCCCGCCGCGCTGGCCTGCTGCTGGCAGGCCGTTAGCGCGGGCGTCGCCACCAGTCCGGCGACTGCGGTCACGAAGGTCCTCCTCGTCATGCTCATGCGGGTCTCCCTCTCGAGGCTCGTGGGCGTTTTGCTCGCATTCTACCCGTCCCTCTGTCCCCGCAGATGGCGAGTGGGTAACGTCTTGCCGCCAATCGCCCTGCGTCGCGGGCGTTGTGTTACGGTAGCTGAACTGATAGAGGCGCGGGGGAGAAGAAGCGCGAGCGAGCCGGCGGGCTGTGACCTCGTGCGGGAGCAACCCCGCCGAACTCGGGCGCCCGTCACGGCGCAACCGGGTGGGCTTGCGGGAGACACCCGCAAGACTGTCTGCAGTGGCCGCCCCGCGCGGCCGCCCGTCCCTGCAGGAGCGCTATCGATTGGAGCCGCATGAGCGCGCCGCACGATCACACCCCGCCTATCCAGGCGCAAAACCCCAGCTACAACGTTACCTCGGTCGAGGACGTCGAGAAGCTCCCCAACCACGGCTACAGCCTCAAGACGCCGTTTGCGAGCAAGGTCGTCCTCGAGGCGGCGGCCGAGAAGTATCCCACGCCCTTCTACCTCTATGACGAGGCGGGCATCCGTCGCAACGCGGAGGCCGTGCGCGAGGCCTTCTCGTGGAACCCCGGCTTTCGCGAGTACTTCGCCGTCAAGGCCAATCCCAACCCGCGCCTCATCTCGATCCTGCACGAGTACGGCTGCGGCTGCGACTGCTCGAGCTACACCGAGCTCCAGATTGCCCAGGCCCTGGGCATCACCGGCCAGCAGATTATGTTCTCCTCAAACGACACGCCCGCCGCGGACTTTGCCAAGGCCCGTGAGCTGGGTGCCCTCGTGAACTTTGACGACATCAGCCACATCGACTTCTTCGAGAAGGTCGCGGGGCCCATCCCCGAGACCGTGAGCTGCCGTTTTAACCCGGGCGGCCTGTTCCAGCTTGCCAATGGCATCATGGACAACCCCGGAGACTCCAAGTACGGCATGACCACCGAGCAGCTCTTCAAGGCGTTCTCCCTGCTCAAGGCCAAGGGCGCCAAGAACTTTGGCATCCACGCGTTCCTCGCGAGCAACACGGTCACCAACGAGTACTACCCCAAGCTCGCGCGCATCCTCTTTGAGCTTGCCGTCGAGCTCGAGCGCAAGACCGGCTGCCACGTGGCGTTCGTGAACCTCTCGGGTGGCGTCGGCGTGCCCTACCTGCCCGGCCAGGCCGCAAACGACATCCGCGCCATTGGCGAGGGGGTGCACGCCGCCTACGACGAGATCCTCGTGCCCGCCGGCATGGGCGATGTCGCCATCTACACCGAGATGGGCCGCTTCATGATGGGCCCTTATGGCTGCGTGGTGACCCGCGCCATTCACGAGAAGCGCATCTACAAGGACTACATCGGCGTGGACGCCTGTGCCGTGGACCTCATTCGCCCGGCGATGTACGGCGCCTACCACCACCTGAGCGTGGTGGGCCAGCCGGGAGGGCCCGACAAGACCCAGGTCGAGGCCACCGAGGTCTACGACGTCACGGGCAGCCTGTGCGAGAACAACGACAAGTTCGCCATTGACCGCCACCTGCCGCCCATCGAGGAGGGCGACCTCATCGTCATGCACGACGCGGGCGCCCACTGCTACGCCATGGGCTACAACTACAACGGCCGCCTGCGCCCCGCCGAGGTGCTGCTGCGCGAGGACGGCGCGACCGAGCTCATCCGCCGCCGCGAGATGCCGATGGACTACTTCGCCACGCTCGACGTGCTGCCCGAGGCCTTTGCCAACCTCGCCGCCGAGAGCGAGGGCGTCACCGGAATCAAGTAGAGACGGGTGCCAGCCGCGGGCCCAGCTCCGCGGTCCGGCGCCTTTGAGCACTAGGGAGACAACATGGACGTTCGCAAGCTCGAGGGCTCGATCGTGGCCCTCGTCACCCCGTTCAACGAGGACGGCTCCGTCAACTTCGACCAGCTCGAGCGCCTGCTCGAGTTCCAGATCGAGAACGGCACCGATGCCATCCTCACGCTGGGCACCACCGGCGAGAGCGCGACGATGACCGACGAGGAGGACAACTCCGTCGTCGAGTTCGTCGTGAACCACGTGGCCGGCCGCGTGCCCGTCATCGCCGGCTCGGGCTCCAACTGCACCGCCGCGCAGACCACCAAGAGCCTCACGTACCAGAAGCTCGGCGCGGATGCCGTTCTCATCATCTCGCCCTACTACAACAAGTCCAACGAGGAGGGCATCTACCAGCACCTCAAGCACACGGCCGACGCCGTTGACATCCCGTGCATCCTCTACAACATCCCGGGGCGCACGGGCTGCTCCATCTCGGTGCGAAACGTCGAGCGCCTGGCCGCCCACCCCAACGTGATGGGCATCAAGGAGGCCAGCGGCAACATGTCCTACGCCGCGAGCATCGCCCACACCCTGTCCGACGACTTCCGCCTCTACTCGGGCGAGGACGCGCTCACCGTGCCGCTCATGGCGCTGGGCGGCTCGGGCACGATCAGCGTCTGGGCCGACGTGCAACCCGCCCTTGTCCACGAGATGTGCCGCGCCTACCTCGACGGCGACGTCGCGCGCGCCACGCGCATCCAGGTCGAGGGCCAGCCGCTCATCTCGGCCCTGTTTGGCGAGGTCAACCCCATTCCCGTTAAGGAGGCGCTGGCCCAGATGGGCCTCATGGGCGCCCACTACCGCCTGCCGCTATGCCCCATGAGTGAGGGTCCCAAGGCCAGGCTCGTCGAGGCCATGAAGGGAGCTGGTCTTCTTGACTAACGCCACCGCGCCGCTGCGCATCGCCATCATGGGCGAGGGTCGCATGGGCTCGCTCATTCGCTCCACCGCCGAGGGCGTGCGCACCGAGGCTGGCACCGCCGCCTTCGAGGTCGTGGCCCAGATTGGCTTTGACCTCTCCGCCGCCGACTCCGCCCCCGCTGCAGACGTCCTCATCGACTTCTCCAACGTGGTGACGCTGCCCGCCGTGGCGAACTACGTGCGCCGCGTGGGCTGCGCGCTCGTCTCGGGCACCACGGGCTATACCGACGAGCAGATGGACGAGCTGCGCTCGCTTTCTCAGGTGGCCTCGGTGCTGCACTCGGGCAACTACTCGCTGGGCATCGCCGCCCTGCGCCACGCCACGACGCTCGCCGCCCGCGAGCTCGCTGGCTTTGACGTCGAGATCGTCGAGACGCACCACAACCAGAAGGTCGACGCCCCCAGCGGCACGGCAAAGCTGCTGCTCGACGCCGTGGTCGATGCCGAGGCTGCCGAGGGCCGCGGCGAGTACCACCCGGTCTATGGCCGCGAGGGCATGGTGGGCAAGCGCGACCCGCGCGAGGTTGGCATGCACTCGCTGCGCGGCGGCACCGTCGCCGGCGTGCACACGGTGAGCTTCTTTGGTGCGGATGAGGAGGTCTCGCTCACGCACCGTGCCACGAGCCGCCAGATCTTCGTGAATGGTGCCCTGGCCGCTGCCCGCAAGATGGCCGGCCGCGAGCCTGGCATGTACGGCTTCGACGAGGTCATGTTCGGTTAAACATTTGATGCGTGCCGCCGCGTTGGCGGTGCAGGAGGGATTTGCATGGACGCTCAGGAGATCATCAACTACATCGCCACGGCCCCCAAGAAGACGCCGGTCAAGGTCTACCTGACTCTGGCCGAGGGCGCCGAGCTCGACCTCTCAGCCGCCGACCACGTCTTTGGCGATGGCGCTTCCAAGGTTGTCTTTGGCGACTGGGAGAAGCTCGCTTCCGTGCTCGCGGCCGCGGGTGACGCCATTGCCGACATGGTGGTCGAGAACGACGGCCGCAACACCGGCGTGCCCCTGCTCGACAAGCGCATCATTCACGCGCGCATCGAGCCCGGCGCGATTATTCGCGACAAGGTCGAGATTGGCGACAACGCCGTCATCATGATGGGTGCCGTCATCAACATCGGCTCGATTATTGGCGAGGGCACCATGATTGACATGGGCGCCGTGCTGGGCGGTCGTGCCACGGTGGGCAAGCACTGCCACATCGGTGCCGGCACCGTGCTCGCGGGCGTTGTCGAGCCGGCGAGCGCCACGCCCGTCATCATCGAGGACGACGTGCTCATCGGCGCCAACGCCGTGGTGCTCGAGGGCGTGCGCGTGGGCAAGGGCGCCGTGGTGGCCGCCGGTGCCGTGTGCGTCGAGGACGTGCCGGCCGGAGCCGTCGTGGCCGGCGTGCCCGCCCGCGTCATCAAGCAGACAAGCGAGGTTGCGAGCGGCAAGGTGTCGCTGGTCGACGCGCTGCGCACGCTGTAGGGAGGCGGGGCTGGCTGCCCCGCGCTTCCCGCGTTAGGGTACATAAGTTGGCGTTTTGAGCTCAACTTGCCCTGAAACCGTGGCATTCTTGCAACTTGTGTACACTAGCTGGCCTATGTGAGTGCGTGCGCTGGGTGCTCGCTAACGACAAGCGTCGCTAACAAGAAAGAGGGAGACGAACCAGCTGGCTCGTCTCCCTCTCGTGTTTAAGCGTCAAAGCCTTGCGGCTCCACGTGACGCCGGGCTCTTCGCCCAAGGCCACGCCACCTCTCCGCGGCGCGACCATCTGCCCGGGCGCACCCGGGCACCCCGTTGGAGTTAGTCCTCGGCGATCTCGGTGATGGCGCCGGCGGGGCAGGCCTCCTGGCAGGAGCCACAGGCAACGCAGGAGTCCTCGTCCTTGACGGTGGCAACGTCCTCGAGCTCGAGAACGTCGCAGGGGCAGGTGTCGACGCAGACGCCGCAGGCAACGCACTCGTCGGCGTTAATGACAGGATGGGCCATGATGATTCCCTTCATCGTGTGCTTGTTGTACCCGGCTGGCTGGGGCTCCCTCGGCTCAAAAAGTAAACCTTGGTAACCTTTCTACCAGCTCCTTTACGTGAGAATACCAGTCATGGCACCGTTTGCAAGACGTGATACGCAAAAGATTGGGGACAGCAAAAACCCACCTTCGAGCAGGAATTTTGTCCGCTTCGAGAAACGCGTGCTTGGGGCCTTGTCGCCGCACGGGCGTCCCTAGTGGCCCTTGATGATTGTGCTCACGACTCCACATCCAAGGCCGCCCACGACCCAGCTAAGCCAGAAGAGGTTGGGCGGGCTCACGCCGCCCGCCTCGACGACGTCGGGCGCAAGGCCCGTCCCAGGAAGAGCCACGTCCCGCTTCGATGGCCTCGCAAGCTGCCATCGTTGCCCGTGTTCTGGTGATGAGGTTGCGTGGCCCCTCACGCCCACGTGCGCCGCCGCCCGTGCGCCCGGAGGATTGCCGCTGCCCGTCCTTCTCGACCCCTAAAGTGAAGGAAACAAAAAATCTATCTCTTTCTCACTTAGATTTTGTATAAGGAAAGCACGCAGAGGATATATAGTGAGCAGTAACAAAGATTGCCTGGGCGATTTGGCGCCCAGAGACGCAACAAGAAAGGAACGTGCCAACAATGAGCAAGATTCTCGGCATCGACCTCGGTACCACCAACTCCGCCATGGCTGTCCTCGAGGGTGGCCAGCCTACCATCATCGTGAACGCCGAGGGTGACCGCACCACCCCGTCCGTCGTGGGCTTCCGCTCCGAGGGCGACCGCATCGTGGGCAAGGCCGCTAAGAACCAGGCCGTCACCAACCCCAAGAACACCGTCTTCTCCATCAAGCGCTTCATGGGCCGCAAGTACAGCGAGGTTGGCTCCGAGCTCAAGACCGTGCCGTACTCCGTCAAGGAGGGTCAGGGTGGCCGTGCCGTCGTCGAGATTGACGGCGAGGACTTCACGCCCGAGCAGGTCAGCGCCATGATCCTCTCCAAGATGAAGGCCGACGCCGAGAAGTACCTCGGCGAGACCGTCACCGACGCCGTCATCACCGTCCCTGCCTACTTCAACGACGCCCAGCGCCAGGCCACCAAGGACGCCGGCAAGATCGCTGGCCTCAACGTCAAGCGCATCGTCAACGAGCCCACGGCCGCCGCGCTTGCCTACGGCCTGGACAAGAAGGGCACCGAGCAGAAGGTGCTCGTCTTCGACCTGGGCGGCGGCACCTTCGACGTGTCCCTGCTCGACCTCGCCGACGGCGTGTTCGAGGTTCTGGCCACCAACGGTGACAACCACCTGGGCGGCGACGACTGGGACCAGCGCGTCATCGACTGGATGGCCGACAAGTTCCAGCAGGAGAACGGCGTCGACCTGCGTCAGGACCCCATGGCCCTGCAGCGCCTCAAGGAGGCCGCCGAGAACGCCAAGAAGGAGCTCTCCGCCGGCCAGCAGACCACCATCAACCTGCCGTTCATCACGATGAACCAGAGCGGCCCGCTGCACCTCAACTACACGCTGACCCGCGCCGAGTTCGAGCGCATCACCCGCGACCTGCTCGACCGCTGCAAGGCCCCTGTCACCAAGGCCCTGCACGACGCCAACATGCAGATCTCTGAGGTCTCCGAGGTCATCCTCGTCGGCGGCTCCACGCGTATGCCTGCCGTCCAGGAACTCGTCAAGCAGATCACCGGCAAGCAGCCCAACATGTCCGTGAACCCGGACGAGGTCGTCGCCGACGGCGCCGCCGTCCAGGGCGGCGTGCTCACCGGTGACGTCGAGGGCATTCTGCTGCTCGACGTCACGCCGCTGTCCCTTGGCGTCGAGACCATGGGTGGCGTCATGACCAAGATGATCGACCGCAACACCACGATTCCGACCTCCAAGACCGAGGTCTACTCCACGGCCGCCGACAACCAGACGTCCGTCGAGATCAACGTCCTGCAGGGCGAGCGTGAGATGGCCGCCGACAACAAGAGCCTGGGCAAGTTCCAGCTCACTGGCATCCCCGCGGCCCGTCGCGGCGTGCCCCAGATCGAGGTCACGTTCGACATCGACGCCAACGGCATCGTGAAGGTCACGGCCAAGGACAAGGGCACCGGCAAGGAGCAGCAGATCACCATTTCCGGCTCCACCGCCCTGTCTGACGACGAGGTCGACCGCATGGTCAAGGACGCCGAGTCCCACGCCGAGGAGGACAAGAAGCGCAAGGACGAGATCGAGATCCGCAACCAGACCGACAGCCTCGCCTACTCCACCGAGCAGACCGTCAAGGAGCTCGGCGACAAGGTCCCCGCTGACATGAAGCAGCAGGCCGACGACGCCGTGGCCGAGGCCCGCAAGGCCCTCGACGGTACCGACATCGACGCCATCAAGGCCGCCGGTGACAAGCTCCAGGAGGTTGGCCACAAGCTCGCCGAGGTCGTCTACTCCAGCGCCCAGGCCGATGCCTCTGCTGGCGACGCTGGCCAGGCTGCCGGCTCGTCCGACGACGTGGTCGACGCCGACTACGAGGTTGTCGACGACGACAAGGACAACCAGTAGCGAGAGGGTGAGTCATGATGGCTCGCACCACCGTGAACGATAAACAGGCGGGGGCCACCGCGGCCCCCGCGCCGAGCCCCGAGGGGGACGACGTGAAGGTCGACATCGAGGTCGAGGGCGACGAGAAGCCCGAGCAGGCCGCCGACGCCCAGCAAGACGAGGCCCAGGCCGTTGAGGCCGAGGTCATCGAGCCCGAGACCAGCGACGATGCCGACGAGCAGGCGCGCGTTGAGGCGGCCATCAAGGCCGGCGAGGCCGCTGCCGAGGCCGACATCAAGTCCGAGGCCGACGCCCTGCGCGCCGAGCGCGACGAGCTCGCCAAGAAGCTCGCCGACGTCGAGGGCGACATCGAGGCCGCCAAGGCCGAGGCCGCGAGCGCGGCCGACCGTCTCTCGCGCCTCCAGGCCGACTGGGAGAACTACCGTCGCCGCACCGAGCGCGACCGCGTGACCGAGCGCGAGCGCGCCTGCGAGGGCCTCGTGAAGGACCTGCTCCCGGCCATCGACGACCTCGAGCGCGCCATCTCCCACGCCCAGGCCACGGCCGAGGGTAACGAGGTGGCCCAGCAGCTCGCGGACGGCGTCTCGGCCGTGCACGAGAAGGTCGTCTCGGTGCTCGAGAAGCAGGGCGTCGAGGTCATCGACCCCGCCGGCCAGCCGTTCGACCCGCAGGACCACCAAGCGGTAGGTCGCGTTGAGAACGCCGACGAGTACGACGAGACCGTCGCGGACGTGTACCAGAAGGGGTACCGCCTGGGCGGCAAGGTCGTGAGGCCGGCCATGGTCACCGTCACCTACGGCGGCGCCAAGCGGCCTGCGGAAGCCCCGGAGGGCGACGCAGAGTCCAAGTAACGTGTCGCGTGCGCCCGGGCAACCCACCCGGGCGCACGCATCTGATTGAGAGGGGGTGCCCTTCGCCATGGCGCAAAGGACGTTCTACGACGTGTTGGGTGTCAAGAAAGACGCCTCGGCCGACGAGATCAAGAAGGCGTTTCGCAAGCTCGCGGTGAAGTATCACCCCGACGCCGGCGGAGATGAGCAGAAGTTCAAGGAGATCTCCGAGGCCTACGAGACGCTGTCGGACGACAAGAAGCGTCGCGAGTACGACCAGATGCTCATGTTCGGCGGCATGCCGGGCGGCGGCGGGAACTACTCGTACACCACAAACGTGGGCGGCAACTGGGCCGACATGTTCAACAACATGCGCGGCGACGGTGGCTTTGGCAACTTTGACTTCTCCACCATCTTTGGCGGGGCAGCCGGTGCCCAGGCCCGCCGCTCGATGCGCGGCTCTGACCTCACGCTCACCATCAGCCTGACGCCCGAGGAGGCCTTCAAGGGCACCAAGCGCGACGTCTCGTACATGGTTCCGTCCACGGGCGAGCGCGCCAAGCTCACCGTCGAGGTGCCGGCTGGCGCCTATGACGGCATGAAGCTGCGCTACCACGACCGTGGCGAGTACGGCAGCAACGGCGGCCCGCGCGGCTCGCTGGTCATTACCACGAGCGTGGCCGAGCACCCGCTGTTCAAGCGCGATGGCGCCGACGTGCGTCTCGAGCTGCCGGTGAGCATCTGGGAGCTTGCGCTGGGCGGCGAGGTTCGCGTGCCCACGCCGGGCGGCAACACGCTCAAGCTGCGCATCCCGGCTGGCACGCAGGACGGCAAGACGTTCCGCTTCCGCGACTTGGGCGCCCCCAACGTCAAGCGCCGCGGCTCGTTTGGCGCCATGTACGTCACCGTGCGCGCCCAGATTCCCACGCGCCTCTCGGCCAAGGAGCGCGAGGCCCTCGAGGCCCTGCGCGATGCCGACGAGCGCGACTACCGCGCCAACGTCGAGAAGTACTTCAAGGCATAGCCAGGGGCGCCCCGTGCCGGGTCGCGGGGTGCCCAGTCGGACCGCACTGGCCCACTGAGAGGGGAGAGCCCCGATGGCCCACAAGAATGACGAGAGCCGCACCAAGCCGCTCTACATGATCAGCGTGGCGGCCGAGCTCACGGGCATGCACCCGCAGACGTTGCGCGTCTACGAGCAGAAGGGCCTCGTGAACCCCGGCCGCTCGCGCGGCAACACGCGCCTGTACTCGCAGGCAGACATCGAGCGCCTCGAGCTCATTGGCCGCCTCACCGACGAGGGCATCAACCTCGCCGGCGTGGTGCGCATCCTCGACATGCGCGAGCACGAGGAGGAGATGGAGCGCGAGATTGACGAGATGCGCGCCCGCGTGCGCGAGCTCGAGGACCAGGTGCGCGAGTTCAAGACCCGCGAGCGCATCACGGCGCTGGCCCCCTACGAGGGAATGTCTCCCAGCAAGGCCATGCTCGGCCTGCTCGGTGGCAAGGTCGAGAAGCCCGAGGACGGGGAGTAGCCTGCGGGGTCGCGGCGCTACCTGTGAGCGTTTCCGCGCGCGGTTCAAAGACTGCCGCGCCGCTTGCGGCCGCACGCCTGGAGATGCCGCCCGCCGGCCGCCGTTAGTGCACATAAGCTCAGGAATACCGCCGATCTGGTGCAGCGAGCGCCAGGTCGGCGGCCTTTTTTACGCCAATCCGCCACTGCGGCGCCCGCGTGCCTGGCGAGCGCTCCCAACCCGTTTCCACGTGGCTCGCAAGCGATTATGGCCAGCTCTTCTCGCACTTAGAAAATCTATCTTGTAAAGACTTAGATTTCGCATCTGACACCCAGCATGCTGGGTACAATCACTATCGATAAGCAACGGCTGGCAACCGGGCTGCGAGGCCCTGGCTGCCAGCACCCCAGAGAGGTGATCGTATGAGGTTAGAAAAGATGGCCGTCACGGCGCAGGAGGCCCTGCAGGCCGCCATCGGCGTGGCGAGTGACGCCCAGGCCGGCTCCGTCGAGCCGGTCCACCTGCTCAAGGCCCTGCTCGACTCGGGCGAGCGCAACCTGAGCTCCATCATCGAGCGCGTGGGCGCAGACCCCCGCAGCATCGTCGCCGCGGTCGACGCCCAGATCGAGCGCGAGCCCAAGGTCAGCGGCGACGGCCAGCAGGTTGGCCTTGCCAACGACTTCGTGAAGGTCGTGGACGCAGCCGAGAAGCTCGCCACCAAGCTGGGCGACTCCTACGTCACGAGCGAGCACCTGCTGTGCGCCCTGGCCGATGACCGCACTGACGCGGGCCGCATCCTCAAGGCCGCCGGTCTCACGTCCAAGCGCATCCAGGAGGCCTACAACGACCTGCGCGGCGGCGAACGCGTCACGAGCCAAGACTCCAAGCCCGAGTTCGAGGCCCTCGAGCGTTACGGTCGCAACGTCACCGACCTCGCCCGCCAGGGCAAGCTCGACCCCGTGATCGGCCGTGTCGAGGAGATCCGCCGCACCATTCAGGTCCTGAGCCGCCGCACCAAGAACAACCCCGTGCTCATCGGCGAGCCGGGCGTGGGCAAGACCGCCATCGTCGAGGGCCTGGCCGAGCGCATCGTCGCGGGCGACGTGCCCTCCACGCTCAAGGACAAGGAGCTCGTCGAGCTCGACATGAGCTCGCTCGTCGCGGGCGCCAAGTACCGTGGCGAGTTCGAGGACCGTCTCAAGAGCGTCCTCAAGGAGGTCGAGAAGTCCAACGGCCGCGTGATTTTGTTCATCGACGAGCTGCACACCATCGTGGGCGCGGGCGCCACCGAGGGCTCCATGGACGCCGGCAACATCCTGAAGCCGGCCCTGGCCCGTGGCGAGCTGCACGCCATTGGTGCCACCACGCTCGATGAGTACCGCAAGTACATCGAGAAGGACGCCGCGCTGGCCCGTCGTTTCCAGACGGTGCTGGTAAGCGAGCCCACGGTCGAGGACACCATCTCGATCCTGCGTGGCCTCAAGGAGAAGTACGAGATGCACCACGGCGTGCGCATCACCGACGCCGCGCTCGTCTCGGCGGCAGACCTCTCCAACCGCTACATCGCCGACCGCTTCCTGCCCGACAAGGCCATCGACCTGGTCGACGAGGCGGCAAGCCGCCTGCGCATGGAGCTCGACAGCATGCCCAGCGACATCGACGCGGTCGACCGTCAGCTCACGCAGATGCAGATCGAGGAGCAGGCCCTCATGAAGGAGGAGGACGCCGCGAGCCGCGAGCGCCTCGAGACCCTGCGCCGCGAGATCGCGACCACCCGCGAGAAGCTCGACGGCATGAAGGCCAAGTGGCAGAACGAGAAGGGTGCCATCGACCAGGTGCAGGACCTCAAGCGTCAGATCGACGACGCCAAGACCGAGGAGGAGCGCGCCACGCGTGCGGGCGACCTTGCCCGCGCCTCCGAGCTGCGCTTCTCAACGATCCCCGACCTGCAGCGTCGCTATGACGCGGCCGAGGCCGAGCTCAACGCCAAGCAGGCCGAGGGTGGCGTGCTCAAGGAGGAGGTCACCAGCGAGGAGATCGCCGAGGTCGTGAGCGCCTGGACCGGCGTGCCCGTCTCCAAGATGATGCAGGGTGAGATCGAGAAGCTCCAGAACCTCGAGGCTGAGCTGCACAAGCGCGTCGTGGGCCAGGATGCGGCCGTCAACGCCGTGGCCGCCGCCGTGCGCCGCAGCCGCGCCGGCCTTGCGGACCCCAACCGCCCGCTCGGCAGCTTCTTCTTCCTTGGCCCCACTGGCGTGGGCAAGACCGAGCTCGCCAAGGCGCTCGCAGACTACCTGTTCGACGACGAGCGCGCCCTCGTGCGCATCGACATGTCCGAGTACATGGAGAAGTTCAGCGTCCAGCGCCTCATTGGCGCCCCTCCTGGATACGTGGGCTATGACGAGGGCGGCCAGCTTACCGAGGCCGTTCGCCGCAGGCCCTACTCTGTCATCCTCATGGACGAGATGGAGAAGGCCCACCCCGACGTCTTCAACATCCTGCTGCAGGTGCTCGATGACGGCCGCCTGACCGATGGCCAGGGTCGTGTCGTGAGCTTCAAGAACACGATCATCATCATGACGAGCAACGTGGGCAGCCAGGTCATCGCCCAGGCGGAGCAGGACGGTTCGAGCAGGGCCGAGACGGACAAGAAGGTCAACGACGCGCTGCGCGCCACCTTCAAGCCCGAGTTCCTCAATCGTATCGACGACATCGTGGTCTTCCACCCGCTGGGCCTCGATGACATCGAGAAGATCGTCGACATCCAGCTCAAGGGCGTGCGCGAGCGCCTCGACAACGAGCGCATCTCGCTCACCCTTACGCCCGCGGCCATCCAGGCCCTGGCCCTCGACGGCCTCGACCCGGTCTACGGCGCGCGCCCGCTCAAGCGCCTCATCCAGCGCCAGGTGGTCGACAACGTCGCGAACCTCATCATCGCCGGCGAGCTCCACGAGGGCGACACGGTGAAGGTCGACGTGCGCGACGACAACGACTTCTACGCCGAGCGCGTGGTGGCGCCGCCCACGGGTCCCGCCGTCACGCCCGACGAGGTCGAGTAATATCGACCCGGTTGAGGACGGCGTTGGACGGAGGAGCCATGAGCCACAGCGTTTCGCCCCGCGAGGGCATGGGTGGGGGAGCCGAGCCAAGGCCCGGCGTCGAGCCCAAGGACGGCGTGTCGCGCGACCCCTGCGTTCGCGCCGAGAACGAGGACGATGACGGCTACGATCCCTATTCGGACCGCAGGCCGTCGCCCGAGCCGCTCTTCGAGCGCGACCCCTGGGCCTAGCAGGCAGTCACAGGTAACAAGAAGGCACCCACGGTGAAGAGCCGCGGGTGCCTTGCGTTGTGCGCATGATAGGGTGGCGGAGCGTCCGGGATGGGCAGCGGCTGCCGGTGCCCGGAAGCCATGCCGATGCGTGCCTGGCGCCGAAGCTCGCAGGCCTTCTCGCCCCGCTCGCCCCCTATGTCGTTAGTGGAAGCAGATGAGCACCACGGCGATGACGACAAGCGCGGTGAGCGCCACGACAACGGCGGCAACGCCGATGGTGCGACGGCGCTGGCGCTCGCGCGAGCCAAAGATCTCGCGGCTGCCCTTGGGAACCGAGAGGTACTGGCCGTACTTGAGCTCCTGGCGCACCTTGGTCTCCTGCGACTGCGCGCCGCGGTAGGCGCCGCGCGAGATGCGGTTGCGGTTCGACAGCGTGTAGCCCGACTCGTGGGAGTACTGGGTCTGGAAGGTGTCGTCGGCCTGCATGTCGTTCACGGGCGCCTGCGAGATGTGGTGCCTGGGTTCGCGCACAAACGCCGGGCGCTGCTCGTGCTTGGGAGCCTCGACCTCCTCGTATGGGGCCTCGATGGTGGGTTCTACCTGCGGCGCGTTGTTCTCGTCGTACGTGTTCTGACCGTCCGTGTTCATGCATCCTCTTCCGGGGTCGTCCTTGTTCCCCTGAGTGTACCGCGCGGGCGCGCATTGTATTCGCCCTGCATGGACGGCACTCAAACCCGCAATGAGACTTAAGTTGAGCACGCTTAGATTTTATAAACAAATAAGCTAAGAAATTATGCGTCATCGTGTTTAGAACTCCACCTGGCGGGAACAACTACTAGTGAACAAAGGGGCGCAGGAAATACGGGGCGCCCGCAACCAACAAGAAGGAGTTGGTAACCATGGCAAGCATGATTCCCTATGATCGTTACAACAGGCTCGCTCGTAGCGTCTTCCCGTTCGATGACGTGTTCGACAGCTTCCTTGCTCCGGTCTCTACTCCGGCAGACTTCAAGATGGACGTCGAGGACGCCGGCGACGCGTACGTCATCTCGGCTCACGTCCCGGGCGTCACGCGCGACCAGATCGACGTCGAGCTTAACGAGGGTCGCCTGTCGATCTCGGTCGACAAGAAGGACTCCGACGAGCAGAAGTCCAAGAACTACCTGCAGCGCGAGACCGGCGAGTACACCTGCACGCGCGGCGTCTACCTCAAGGACGCTGCTACGAGCGGCCTGAGCGCCAAGCTGGCAGACGGCATCCTGACGGTCAACGTCCCCAAGCAGGACGAGAAGGCCAACGTCACGAAGGTCTCCATCGACTAGCAGCCTCGATGCAAGCTTGCATCCCCGGGGTCGTCGCGAGAGCGGCGGCCCCTTTTTCGTACCGTTCGGCGTGTCAATTTGTGCAAACAGGTGTTCGATTTCTTGTCCGGAAGCAGTTATACGCTACTCTCATCAGTAGGAGTCGAAGAGAGGGGCAAGAATGGACAAGGTCATGGATTCGGGCAAGGGCGGAACGCTCGTGGTGCAGCGCACGGACGGCGCAGACGAGCTTGCAGTCTGGGTCGAGCGCGTGGGCGCGGCGAGCCGCATCGTGGTGGGCACGCGGGGCCAGAGCACGTACGATGCCTTTGGCACTGGCTGGCGCATGTCGTGCGTGGCGTTCGATGACGCCGTCGAGGGCAAGGTCATCGGCGCCCTTGCGGGCGATGCTGCCGAGCAGAGCCTCGAGCAGGCGTGCGCGTCTTACTTTGAGGGCGGCCGACAGCTGTCCGACCTCCTCGACCTGCTCGACGTGCACAAGGTGGCCTACGTCTACGCCTGCGCCGACGAGTGCGGCGTGTCCTGGCGTTCCGAGCCGGGGGAGTGCGAGCCGGTGGCGCTCGCCAACGCATAGCTTGCGCCTGCGGGCCGTGCGTACGCGTGCGGCCCGCTTTTTCTGCTGGCGGGTGCTTGGATGGTGCGGGTCGCGTCCGGCGGATCGGCGCGGTTGCCGCGCCTTGGCGCCACGTTGGACAGGCGATGGCCGATGCGGCCCTCATGGCAGCTCGATGTATAACAAAAGAGGCCGGAACCCATGGGTTCCGGCCTCGATCATTTAATGGTGCGGCATATAGGATTCGAACCTATGACCTTTTGATTCGTAGTCAAACGCTCTATCCAGCTGAGCTAATGCCGCAGCGCAGTTACTTATAATGCCTTTCTCCCCCTCATGCGTCAAGCAAAAAATCGAGATTCTTGGAAATAATTTTGCCGTGCAAGTAAAGTACGAGGTAGATGAGTTGTCGATGCTCAAATTTCTATCTTGCGGCAACGACGCAATCCAAGGTTCCGCGCGAGATGCTTCGAAGCCCCGAACGCCCCAACTCTCGTCGGGGCCCTCCGCGCCAAAGTTCGCGACGGGCTCCATGGCGCGGCTCGGGCCCCGGGTGTGCAAATGCTTCGGCTCCACGCCGTCTGGGGGGTTCCGCAACCGCCCCGCTGCGAAGGCGCGTGCCAAGCGCGGGTAATTATCGACTTCGGAAGGCCATAACTACCTGCGTTTGTCACGCACCGTGCGAGACGCGGCCTCTCCCAGCGAGTCGAATTGACCGCTGGCAAATTCAAGAAAGAAAAAACCCCGCGGGTGAGACCCACGGGGCTGCGCGTTCTGGCGGAGAGCTGGGGATTCGAACCCCAGATACCCTTAGGGGGTATACTCGCTTAGCAGGCGAGCACCTTCGGCCTCTCGGTCAGCTCTCCGGAAAAGGTGCTTGAGTATCATACCGCACCCCGCCGCAAACGCAAAGTGACAAACTCGCGAATCTCATGAGGCGCGCACAAGGTGGGCACCAACCCCCCCGAGGCCTTGCAAATCGCTGCCCGTGGCCGAGAAGTGTGATGGGCCAATAGGGCGCTGCGCCATGCGCGGCCGAGAAGCGCGCGGGCTTCTCGACAAAGTCGTACTGCGCGTGGCCGAAAACGACGCCGCCCCGCGGCCGAGGTCTGCGGCCCGCTCCACCAACGCCAGTCCCTACTCCAGGAACCCCTCGTCGACCACGATGTCGCCACGGTGGGCGGCGATGGTCTCCCACGAGAAACGCCCCACTAGCGCGTCGGCGCTCACTGCCTCGCCCCTCTCGGCCAGGCCCAGGCTGCTGGCGATGGCGCCCAGCAGAACCTCTGGTCCCGCATAGCGCTCTCGCAGCGCCCCCAGGTCGAGGTCGTGCTCGCGCTTGGAGAGCCTCCTGCCATCGGGCGCCACCAGGAGCGGCACATGCCCGTAGCTGGGGTTCTCGTAGCCAAGAAGGTCCTGCAGGTACATCTGCCTCGCGCAGGAGCCCAAAAGGTCGCGCCCGCGGACCACCTGCGTCACGCCCATCTCGGCGTCGTCGACCACGACGGCCAGCTGGTAGGCCATCACGCCGTCGCTGCGCCTCACGAGAAAGTCGCCGCACTCGCGCGCAAGGTCCTCGCGCACCTCGCCAAAGGCAAGGTCGCAAAACTCGATGACGCCCTCGGGCGCGCCGGCCTCGGGCACGTGCAGCCTCGTGGCGGGCGCGCGCCTCTCGGCGCGGCTCGCCACCTCGATGGCGCTCAGGCCGCGGCACGTCCCGGCGTAGACGTATGTGCCGTCGCTCGCGTGCGGCGCGCTTGCGGCGTGCAGCTCGCTTCTCGTGCAGAAGCAGGGGTAGGTGAGGCCCAGGCCGCTCGTGCCGGCAAGGATGCCGCTGCCGCCCAACCGCTCGATCGCGGCCTCGTAGAGCTCGCCGCGTTCGCTTTGGTACACGGGGCCCTCGTCCCAATCGAGCCCCAGCCAGCGCAGGTCGTCCATGATGAGATTCGCCCGCTCGCGGCTCTGGGCGCGTGGGTCGAGGTCCTCGATGCGCAGCACCATGCGTCCGCCTGCCGCGCGGGCAGACAGCCAGGCCACGAGGCACGAGGCGACGTTGCCCAGGTGCATGCGGCCCGAGGGCGTGGGGGCAAAACGCCCGACGACGCGCGAGGGCGTTGCCGGGCGAATGGTTGTGTCAGTCTGGTTAGCCATGCCTGCCAGTATGACAGAGGCGCGGGCCCGCCGTGGTGGCAGGTCCGCGCCTCGGGTTGGCGTTGCGGCTCAGCCGGCCGCCGTCCGCATTGTCTGCGGGCCGACCGCGCCGCCTTGCCGAAGCCGGCCCGTGGTGTATGGCGCCCGCCCCGTCAAGGGCCGTCGCGTCCGCGAGCCCCCGCTACATCGGCAGCGTGGTCTGCGCGACGTAGGCGCGGGTGGCGTACTCGCGGTCGAGGTCGTAGAGGCCCTTGGGATCGGTGCCAAACAGCTTCATGTTGCTGATCATGTCGCGGGCGTTGGCCTCTTCCTCGCCCTGCTCCTTCACGAACCAGTCGAGCATCTGCATTGCGCGGATGTCGTGGGCCTCCTGCGCAACCTCGTAGCAGTGGTGGATGAGGCTCGTAACGTACTCCTCGTGGGCAAGGCCCGCCTCGAGCGGCTCGAGGTCGTTCTCAAAGGTCTCGTCGGGCTTGTCGATGGCCTCCATCGTGGGCTTGTAGTCGTTGTCGAGCAGGTAGCGGCGAAGCGCCTTGGCGTGGTCGGTCTCCTCCTGGACCTGGATCATGTACCAGTTGGCAAAGCCCTTGAGGCCGCGGTCCTCGTAGTAGTCGGCAAAGGTGAGGTAGAGGTAGGCGGAGTAGAGCTCCTTGTTGATCTGGTTCTCGAGCACCTTGGCGACGTTCTCGTTCATGGCCATCTTCGTTCCTTCCCACGTGGTTAATCGTTGCCGGCAATCAGCCTACCCCGGCCGCGGCCGGACTATGCCCCGCGGCCGTTCAGGTACGATATACGCATATTAGGCCAACAATTGAGGGAGACCCATGGACAACCACCGCCCAGGCTCTTCTTGGCGCCCGCTCATCGCCGCCCTGGTGGCGATGCTCATGGCCGCGCTCGCGCTCGTGTGCGCGCCGGCGCCAGCACTGGCGCGCGACTACTCGATCGACGCCGTCGACATCGACCTCACCGTGAACACGGACGGCTCGATTCGCATCGTCGAGGAGCGCGAGTTCAACTTCGACGGCTCGTTCAACGGTGTGTACTGGGACATCGCAACGAGCGCCCCCGCCGAGGCCTCGAGCGACGTGGGCCCATGGATCTCTGACCTGTCGGTCGAGGACCTCAACCAGAGCTGGGGCGCATTCAGCGAGGCGTACAGCGGCGACCCCGGCACCTACGAGGTCAGCGACTACTACTCGTTCACGCGCGTCAAGATCTACACGCCCCACGAGGACGAGCGCGCCCGCGTGCGCATCTCCTACACCATGAACAACGTGGTGAACGCCTGGGCCGACACGGGAGAGCTGTACTGGAAGTTTGTCTCCGACGGCTGGGACGTGCCGTCTGACAACGTGACCTGCCGCGTTCACCTGCCGGTTCCTGCCGGCGTCACGGTATCGGGCGGCGACAACGTGCGCGCCTGGGGCCACGGCCCTCTTGACGCCTCGCTCTCCTTTGACGGCAACGACGTGGTCTACACCGTGCCGGGCGTGGGCACCGACGAGTACGCCGAGGCCCGCATCGCCTTCCCGGTGGAGTGGCTCACGGACATGGTGCCCTCGAGCACCTCGCGGCTCTCGACCATCAGGGCCGAGGAGCAGCAGTGGGCCGACGAGGCCAATGCCCGCCGTGAGCGCGCCCGCGCCACGCTTCTCGTGGGGACGAGCGTGGGCGCTGCCAGCTGCGTGGGCATCGTGGCGCTCGCCGCGCTGCTGACCCTGCGCTATCGCCGCCGCCACCGCGCCCAGTTCGACGACGACTACTTCCGCGACGTGCCCTCCGACGACCACCCCGCCGTGCTCGCCGCGCTGTGGGCGGGCGGCAAGGTGCCCTCCGAGGCCTTCACCGCCACCCTCATGAAGCTCACCGACGACGGCATCATTGGCCTGTCGCTCGTGAAGGATGACAAGGGCCGCGACAAGGACTACCAGATCGAGCGCGGCGACCGCAAGGCCAAGAACGACATCGACTCGGCGGCCATGAACCTGTTGTTCAATGTCGTGGCCCCGCGCGGCAAGGACCGCCGCTGGCGCGACGCCCCGGCCGGCGGCTACAAGACGCTGCGCTTCTCCGACGTCAAGCGCGCCGCCAAGAAGGCGCCCCAGACCTACTCCGAGGCGCTCGACGAGTGGCGCGACGAGGTGAGCGGCCGCTGCGAGGTACGCAACTTCTTCGATGAGGACGGCTTCACCGGCCGCGCCCCGCTCTTGGTCTTCTCGATCCTGCTGGCCTTCGTGGGCGTCGTCGCCTCGGTCTTCTTGCTCGATGCCGAGGCTTGGGTCAATGGCCTGGTGCTGCTCGTCCTGAACCTGGTGGCGTGCACCGTGGCCTGCGTCCTCGCCACGCGCCTGCGCCCGATGTCGCGCGAGGCCATCGAGCTGCGAGCCAAGCTCGCCGCGCTGCGCAAGTGGCTCAAGGAGTTCACGCTGCTGGGCGAGGCCGTGCCGCGCGACGTGGCCCTATGGGACCGCCTGCTGGTCATGGCTGTGGTCCTGGGCGTTGCCGACCGTGTGATCGAGCAGCTCAAGGTGGCCGCCCCCGAGATTCTCGCGGACCCGTACTTCTACAGCTACTGCTGGTACGGCAGCTACGGCCGCCTGGGCTCGCCGGCGAGCGTCATCACCACGAGCTACGAGAGCGCCCACCACGTGAGCACGGCCGCGATGGCCGCGTCCTCGAGCAGCTCTGGTGGCGGCGGGGGCGGCGGCTTCTCCGGCGGTGGCGGCGGAGGCGGCGGTGGCGGTGGTGGCGGTGGCGCCTTCTAGCCACGTGCTCCGTGAGGCGAGCGTTTCTCGTCCCCTGCGTCTCTCGCACATATGAATCGACGGCGGCGGACTCGCGCATGCG
>OKRW01001371.1_pt1 | contig 20938 bp, 21 predicted proteins | sample 1601151 | NCBI WGS metagenome assembly OKRW01 (sample SAMEA3541471, study PRJEB24748) | human gut metagenome | biome: human gut; feature: human-associated habitat; material: faeces | place: China | collected 2012 | reverse complement strand
TTTATCAGAAGCTCGATGAAACCAATTCAGTTGCATTTGATAGTTGAATCTACAGCTTAACTACGATCTCCTAGACAAAAACAAACGAGTGCAACCCAAGTTTGGATTGCACTCGCTAGGTGAATGGATGCACAGTACGCATCGTAGTGGTCCCACTTGGGCTTGAACCAAGGACTCCCTGATTATGAGTAAGATTTTGAGGGTGCGGAAGTGCTGATATTGGCGGATTTACGTGGTTTGTGGTGGTGTGTTTGCACGGTTTCGATCGTGTGGCGTGCAAATACGTTGCAAATGATTTGGTCGGTTTTGGGATTGGTTTGGGGGTGATGTGGGTACGAATTGGCGAGATCGGGTACACGTCGGTGGTGACGTGGGTACGATCGTGCTGTATCGGGTACAGGTGGGGTAGACTTTAGAGGTTAGAGGTTAGAGATTAGATGTTAGAGGGTAGGGGGTAGAGTGTTTGGAGCTGTCGGAGTGGTAGTGCTTCTAGTGGCTCTAGTGACTCTAGTGGGACTAGTGGCTAGTGAGGGTAGGGGGTATACATTATATATAGGAGTGGGGTGAGGTGTGTGGGTTGGTTGTAATGCGTGGTGGGTTAGTTGTAGCGCTGGATGGTGATGCTGGCTCGGACGCGCCAGAGGCGTGCGATGCGGTCGATGCGTATCTCGAAGTCTTCGTAGCGGGGGTTGTCGGATTGTGCTATCCAGTGGGTGAGGTGCTTGTCGTGGTCGGGGTGCTTGCGTATGCGCTTGAAGAAGGCTTGCACGCTGTCGCTGTCTGTGGGGTCGTCGCTGGTGCGTAGCTCGATACCGAAGATCTCGCCAAAGGGTATGCTGAGGGGTTCGTCGGGGTAGAAGTGGTACTGCTTGACGGCGACGGCTGTGCCTTCGGGTAGTGTGGGCTCCATAGAGTCTCCTCGTACGATGATTAGTTCGTCGGCTTTGATGTCGGGGAGTGCCCAGACGCTTTCGACTTCGTTCCATGCGGTGATTATGTTGTTGCCTTTGTTGCCTGCTTGGAATGGCTCGGTGTATAGTGGTACGAGGTCAACGCCCATGCGGTCGGCAAAGGCGCGTGCTTCGTCCCACTGGTCTAGTGAGAACTCGCGTGGCTCTGTCAACTGCTCGGGGGTGTCGCTGTTGAGCATTGTACCATTACCCGTGAGCAACCACTGCGGAGAAACTTCTTGGAAGGCTTCTGCGAAACGAGTCAAAAAGCTGTCTGTAATAACTTTCTCATTACCTCTTAGTGCGCTAGATACGTTCTGAGGGGTCGATTTCATTGCTTTTGCAACATCTTTCTGTGTGTCTACTAAGCCCTTAAACCTTAGGTAATTAAAGGCTTCGTTTAGCCGTTCTGTCTTACTCATGTCTCTACTTGTAATGATTTTGTTATTGAAAATGCTTGCACGGCAATTATTTTGTTATTACCTTTGCATCAGAAAGGGGAGGACAAAAGCTCCCTTGGGTGTAAGTAAGACTACAAAGTAATAGAAAACGGACTAGAAAAACAAGAGTATGAGACCGAGAAAAGTAGAGTATGTAGAGCCTAAGGACTACAGCAGGGAGTCATTACCTGACTTGGTTAGAGAGGCGCAGAACGTGCAGTACTCGATAGAGCAGTGCGATGTAGCCGAGACCCTAAACGACATCGCATACTGGATGGAGGACGATGCAGATATGCCTAAGGGGACGCGCAAGGATCTAGAGAGGTACAGAGACCTCTACGAGGCTATGATGCTTATCACGGATGAGCTGGTGAGCCAACTGAACTAGATAGGGACGAATAGCTAAACAAGAGTATGAGACGAGGAACTGAGAAGAAGGACTACAGTGAGCTGAGTGTGCTGGAGCTGATAAATGAGCTATATGAGCTGAGGTACAAGCTGATGTATGAGCTGGCGACGGCTGGTATGGCTGAAGAGCTGGAGGGGTGGTTGGCCGATGGTCGTATGGACGTGGATGCTGTGACGGACGAGCTGATGGAGCATATCGATGTGCTGGGAGCGATGAAGACTGTGTGCGAGGAGATACTCGGTAGGCTGAGTGAGGCTTGGGCTAGTGAGGCTGTTGGGTACACGTCTCGCTTTGACGGGGACGGACGCACAGACCGTGCGTCCCTACAGAGGGCTACTCGTGAGGTGCTAAGTGCTGGTAGAAATTAGAGGATAGAGCTATGCTACTGAAGGATATAGAAGCAAAGGTGCGGGCTGTGGAGCCTGAGGGTATGAGTATGCGTGCGTTGCTGGAGGCTCGTGAGCGAGCTGTGGACTCGTACACGCAGTTGGTTCGGTCGGCTTATGAGCTGGGTGAGTACAACATGAGTGGGTCTGCGACGAACTACACGGAGGTGAGTGATGAGGCCTTTGAGCTGAAGCATAGGCTGGAGGGTGTGCTGCTGGATCAGTCGAAATACTATCTGTCATTGATGCTGGTGCTGGATGATGAGATAGAGGAGAGATTACTAGAGGTTAGAGATTAGAGATTAGAGGATAGAGAGATATGGATAGCCCCGCTCGCTGATGTGTGACGATGATTGAGTAGATGATAGGGGGAGCGGGTGCTATCCACCCTAACAGAAATAATAACAACAAAAGAGATATAAGGAGATGAATAAGGTGGAAGTGTTAGAGCAGATGAGCAAGCTGAAGACACGCAAGGAGACGCGTGACTTCTATAGGAGCTTGCCGAGGGAGCTACAAGAAGACACGACGATCATCAATGTGCTGCGCGAGATCAGAGCTAATCTGTTTTGGCGGAGGTTTTGGGTGAAGTACTACCGCTGGAGACTTTCACGGTAGTTCTTGGGGCGCTCTAGGAGAATGAAAGCGGAATAAGAATAACAACAAAACAGATAAGGATATGGTAAATGAGAAACCGAATGTACCGCCTACGGCTAGGTACTCGCTGCGAGAGGCGGCGAAGATACTGGGTGTGAATGCGAAGACGATCAGTCGAGCTATAGAGCGTGGCGCTATGCGCTGTGGCTACCGTAAGATGAATGATATGCCTTATGTGGAGGGCAAGGAGATCATGCGTATGTGGCAGGAGAGCTGGTGACTCTAGAGATTAGAGGTTAGACTTTAGAAGATAGAACTATGACGAAGCAAGGATTGAACAAGGTTGAAGCGTGGCTCCGTGTGGTGGGGCTGGCGTTGCTGGGCGGTGTGGGGTTTGTGCTACTCTTTCACGGACTAGATGCAGAGGAGCCGATGATGGTGTGGTACTGGAGCCTGCTCGCTAGAGTAGCTGGTGCTGGTATGATGTACCTGACGTATCGTGTGGGTAAGGCGCTGTACGATTGGGGTATGCTACCGCATATTATGTACGAGGATGAGCTGGAGGACGCTGGGCGAGAATCGGAGGTATCAGAGTGAATCGGGAGAGCGCAGTCTAGTCTTGACGAGGACGGACGCTCAGAGCGAGCGTCCCTACAAAGGGTTACACGAGATGGCTAATGGTTCTAGTGGCACTAGTAGCTCTAGGGAATGGATGAAGTAATAACTAACTAAACACAGAACAGAATATGCAGGAAGTTTTGATTACAGGGAACCTGGGCAAGGATGCTGAGGTGATCCGCAGGAAGGACGGCAAGGAGGTACTAACCTTTAGTGTTGCCGTGAGTAATGGTAAGGAGGCTAATGGCGAGGATCGCAAGCCTACGTGGTATGGAGTATTTGTGATGGGGAGCTATGACAATCTAGCACCTTATCTAGTACGTGGTACTCGTGTGCTGGTGCGTGGTCGTCTAGGTGCTGGAGCGTGGACGAACCGCCAAGGTGAGACGGTTATCTCGCTGGATGTATCTACGAGCCCTAGCGGTGTGGAGATACAGAAGTTTGCCGAGGGAAATAAAGAGCAGGCTGTGCAAGATGATAGACCTTTTTAGATGAATAGTGGCTACACGTCTTGCCTTGACACAACGGACGCTCAGACCGAGCGTCCCTACAAAGGGCTACACGTGTGGGCTTTGATACAACGGACGGGCGGACACGTAGGTCCGCCCCTACAGAGGGCTACACGTGGCGAGCGTCCGTACGGAGGGCTAGACGTGAGGTCAGAGAACAGAGTAAATAAACAACCAAACAACCAAACATTATGCAGGAATTACAGATAATACAAGCAAAGTTGAAGGCTCCTAAGGGGCAGGTGAACAGGTTCGGTGGGTATAGGTATCGCTCGCTGGAGGATATTTATGAGGCTGTGAAGCCTTTGCTATCGGAGACGCAGACGTCTCTGGTGGTGGGTGATGAGATTGTAATGATCGGTACTCGCTACTATGTGCGTGCGATCGCCACGCTGACGAATCAGAAGGGTGAGTCGGTGACGAATGTGGCGTATGCTCGTGAGGAGGAGACGAAGAAGGGTATGGACGTGTCGCAGCTGACTGGTGCGACGAGTTCGTATGCAAGGAAGTATGCCTTGAATGGTCTCTTTGCTATTGACGATACCAAGGATGCGGATACGGACGAGTACACGAAGGCACAAGAGACTAGAGGTAAGAAGTCAGAGGTTAGAGGTGAGAGCCAACAGGCGACAGCTAAGAGCCAACAGCCAGCACAACCAGCTATGACGGCTGAGATGCGTCAGAAATTGGAGGGGTCTAAGACTGTTACGGAGCTGTACAAGGCTTTTGGGGAGTTGCCCCAGGGTCTGCGTGAGCATCCTCAGGTGAAGGCTTACTGCTCGGAGCTGCGTGATAAGCTGGAGGGTGCTAAGATGGATGAGTGTAATAAGTAGTTAGAGGTTAGAGATTAGAAGTTAGAGGTTAGTAATCAGTAATCAGGAGGGTGTGTGAATAGTCATATGGGTATCAGTCAATAGTCATATGGGTATGGATCGAAAGTCATATGACTATTTCCCCGCCCTCCAAAATGGTACAAGAAAAATGGCAAAGAAAGAATTGAAACAATCGCCTGTGACGTTTGACGCGGTGGCGCATGACTACTTTGTGGTTGGCGCGGACTTTGAGACGACGAAGTATAGTGGTGTGACAGGTATCCTGAAGGGTGTGGTCTATCCTAATGAGTATGATGGTGTGCCTGAGGAGGTGCTGGCTCGTGCAGCTGCGCGTGGCACTCGTATCCATGAGTTGTGTCAGGCTACTGACTGTGTGGCGACGGAGCCTCAAGAGGGAGATGATCGCTATCAGAGAGAGGTGGACAACTACGTAAAGCTCAAAGATACGCACGGCATCACGATGATCGCTAATGAGTATCTGGTGAGTAATGATGAGTGGCTGGTGGCTAGCTCTATAGACTGTGTGGACGATCAGTATAATCTGTACGACATTAAGACGACGTATGCGCTGAATGAGGGCTATGTGTCGTGGCAGCTCTCGTTCTATGCTTATATGTTTGAGCTACAGAATCCTGGTCTTAAGGCTGGTGCGCTGTACGCTATCTGGCTACGTGGTGAGGAGGCAAAGCTGGTGGAGGTGCCTCGTCATAGTGCTGAGGAGGTGGAGCATATCATCGAGCTGTGGCGTGCTGGTGAGACTTATGAGGCTCCGCTACCTAGTGGTGAGTCTCTGATCAAGAGTGTGATCGAGGGTCGCAGGGAGATAGCAGGTCTGAAGGCTATGATAAGCAATATAGAGGCAGTGCTGACTCCGCTGGAGGAGCAGTTGCAGTCTGATATGGAGGCTAAGGGCGAGAAGAGCTTTACGGCTAGCGATGGCACGAAGGTTACTTATACGCCAGCGTCTACGTCTAAGCGCTTCGACTCAAAGAAGTTTGAGTCAGAACAGCCTGATGTGTATAAGCAGTACGTGACGGAGACGGAGCGTAAGGCGATGCTGAGAGTGACGTTTGCTAAGGCGCGAGAATCTGAGGTGTCGGAGTAATCGGAATGGATCGGAACTATTGGAAGGCGCAGTGTGCTTTGACGGGGGCGGGCTAGACGTCTCTAGGTTCTAAGGTCTAACTTCTAAAGTCTAATCTCTATGATATACGATCTAGGTAGTGAGTTGCAGCGGACTTCGTTCGAGGTTAAGGTGTCTTATCACTTGGAGCGTGGTGATGTGGTGGAGCTGAAGCGTGTGGGTCAGAGGCGGACGACGTCACAGAATAGTTACCTGCACCTGCTGTTGGGTTACTTTGCGATTCAGGTGGGTGAGGACTTAGAGAGCGTGAAGCGTGACTACTACAAGCGTGCGGCTAATGGAGATCTCTATGTGCGTACTTGCGATAGTAAGCTGAGCGGTCATAAGGAGTACCTGCGCAGTAGTAGTGCCTTGACTGTCGAGGAGATGACGCTATCGATAGAACGCTTTCGCAATTGGTCGGCGCAGGTGGCTGGTATTTATTTGCCGTCTAGCAGTGATCGTGATGGGCTCTTTGAGCTGGAGCAGGAGGTGAATCGTAATAAGCAATGGTTATGAGTGCGATGTCACAGACGAGACAGATACGTGAGCACCTGGAGAGTGGTCGGAGTATCACGCCATTGGAGGCGTTGAAGCTGTATGGCTGCTTTCGTCTAGGTGCTCGTATCTGGGACTTGCGAGATGCGGGTCTAGATATTGAGACGACGATTGTGGAGGAGGGTGGTAAGCACTTTGCCTCTTACAGGTTGGTCTAGAGTATTGGGAAAAAATGAGTGTGTTGTACCTGTGTAGTTGATAGCTTTGGGGGTGCCATGAGTTGGCTTAAAGAGGGCTTTTTTCTGGACTTGCTTTTTTCTCCCCGCCCCCTGTAGCTATTGCATAATGAGTAAATGAATATGAGACTGGAAGATATCAATGAGGCTTTGTCGGCTTGGCAAGGCGAGGGTGCAGAGGATGGCCGTGTGGCTATCTTGCTGACGGGTGAAGGTGGTAAGACGTGTGTGTCTTACTTCGGACGTAAGTATGAGGTGGGTAGTACGCTGGGCTTGGCGGTGGCTCGTGATAGCCAGTTTCGCGAGGCTATCTTGACGAGTATCTATAGTACTATGGAGGCTATCGGTCAGATGCTAGAGTCTAGTGAGGATACGACTGATTAGCTGTTAGCTATTAGCTATTGGCTGTTGGCTAGCTAATAGCTAAGGGCTAAGGGCTAGAAAATAGACACCTGTCTATCAATCAATAGACAGCTGTCTATCGCTTAAAAGACACCAGTCTATTTACAACAATGGCACGACCTAATCAAATCAAGCACGATACGCTATGAGTGAGGGATGGATTAAGCTACATAGAGAGCTACTAGACAAGTCCATTTGGACATGCTCCACGCCCGTTCAAAAGGTGATACTCATCACCCTACTTATGATGGCTAACCACGAGGGACGAGAGTGGGAGTTCAAGGGCAAGCGCATCAAGCTTCAGCCAGGACAATTCATTACCAGCCTGCCCGCTATCGCCAAGCTGGCAGGAGATGGTGTCAGCGTTCAAAATATACGTACCGCCTTGAAGAGATTTGCAGAATACGAATTTCTAACAGACGAATCAACAGCCGACGGACGACTTATAACTATCTGTAATTGGGAGCGTTATCAGCGAGAAAATGAAGAGCCTAACAGCCAAACTAACAGACCGCTAACAGACCATCAACAGACCGCTAACAGACCGCTAACAGCTAACAAGAATGATAAGAATGATAATAATATAATATCTACCTCTACCGCGCGCGCGTGCGAGGAAGAGGCGAGCGAAGCGGAAAGTGAAAGCGAAAGCGAAAGTGAAAGCGAAAGCGAAAGTGAAAGCGAGGTGGATAAGTTAACCGCCAGCGGTCGTGAACGAGCTAAAAATCGCCTTAGAATAGGCGACAGCGAATCGAACTTCATCGGGCAAGGTGAAGTCGCAACGATCCGCAACTGGTGGAACCTAGAGGTCGCCAACGAACGCATCCGCAAGGTCAATGCCGTCACAGGCTCACGTAAGACACTCCTAGCTCAGCGTGTCAAGGAGTGGACACTATACGCCTACGATAACGGCTTAGCACAGCCAACGATGTCGTGGCAAGCGACCCTCGCCAAGATAGCCACGATCATACGAGACAGCCCCTATCTGCAGGGCAAGACGCCACGAGCGCAACCGCTAACCTTTGACCGACTCATCGGCAACGACACTTTTTGGCTTAAGATCCTCGAGGGACAATACACGGACATAGCTCCGATAACAACAACATCATCATCATCAATCACAAAGACCAATGGACGCAACTACACTACAGCAGGCGAGACCACAAGGCGCACCGACCTCTCAGACGGCAAGCGTGACTACTCAGTCGAGTCGCTCCAACGCTTCCTCAACAGATAACCGCCAAAAGCCAAAGGCTAAGAGCCAACCGCTAACCGCCAATCGCATCAAGCAGATAGCAGGTGCCAAGCTGGTCAACCCGCTAGCCAACATTACCAAGCGGTACCCCGAGGAGGCTATCGCTGGAGCTTTCAAGTACTTCGAGGAGATAGCCCACACCATAGTCGCCCAGCAGGGAGACACATTCGCCAAGGACGAGCGCACAGCCAATCTCTACTACTTCGTTGTCGCCTACCTGCACCGCTGGACGGGACACTTCGCCAAGGCAACGGCTGAGCTGAGGAGGCTCGGGATGATCCAAGAGAGCTACATAGACCGCCCGCTCTGCATCATCGGAGACAAGGGGGTCGGCAAGACGCTCCTGATGCTCACCGCCAGCACTTACGCAGAGGAGCTGGCACTATGGGACAGATGGTTCATCAGCACGTCAGCGCAGGAGCTGCTCAATCACTTCCGCGTCAACAGCAATCTAGACTTCTACACCTACAATGCCAAGGGAGAGCAGGCGATTCAAGGATATACCTTCACCAGCGGGGTTAACTCGGTATGCCTCAACGACCTCGGTATCGAGCTAGAGAGCAAGCAACAGCACTACGGCACCGACCTCCGCAGCGTTGTCGAGGAGTTTCTGATGTCTCGCTACGAGCTATACCAGAGCAAGGGATCGATGTGCCACGTCACAACCAACCTTGACCTGGACAAGCTATCCGCAGAGTACCCGCCCCGCCTCGTGGACAGACTCAAGCAGTACAACTTCATCTTTTGGCGAGGGAGCTCCTACAGGCGCTAGAGGTTAGAGATTAGAGGTTAGAGGTTAGAGCGAGTGCGTGTGTGAGGTATGGGTGATGAGTTGAGTGACAAGCGTCTGAGGCGTATGGAGAGCGAATTTGCGGAGCGTGAGCGTATGCTCTTGGGTGGTGGCCCTGATATGGTGGTGCATGTGTATGAGTATAATCGTTGCTGGCTGAGTCACTCGGCTAGTGTGAGTGCAGCTGTGCATCGGACTAGGTATAGTGCTAAGCAGGTGGCTAAGATTCTGAAGGATCGTAATGTGTGGAATCCGTAATGTGGTGAATAAGAGGATAATAAAGAATGAAAGACGAGATGAGGCGTGTTGGGACGTGGCGGGGGGTGTGTATGGTGGTGTGTATGGTGGTGTGTGTGGGTTGTGGAAGTCGCTATGTGCCTGTGCATTACTATCATGAGCGTGAGTCTGTGCGTGTGGAGCGTGATAGTGTGCATTTTGCTGATACGGTGCGTATTGCTGAGCGTGGCGACACGGTGTTTGTGGAGGTGGTTAAGTGGCGGACTCGGTACAAGACCGCTACCGACACGCTCATACGAGTAGACACAGTCCAGCTACCGCCACAGCTCCTCGCACAGCAAGCCCCACAGCGACAGCCGTGGTGGCGCAGGTGGCTGACGGCCATTGGTGCGCTAGTGGTTGTAGGTGCGGGGGCAATAGGTGTCTATAAGCTGATCCGAGTACTGAGATGAATAATGCAGAGAGTCGCTTGCAGCAGGCGTGCATCAAGTGGGTACGCTACCAATACCCCGACCTCATCATCTACGCTATCCCTAACGGGGGCAAGCGCAATGCCGTCACGGGGGCGATACTGAAGGCTGAGGGTGTTTTGGCTGGCGTGGCTGATTTGTTTGTGGCTCGTGCTTGTGGTGGGTGGCACGGGCTGTATGTCGAGATGAAGACTGAGCGAGGTAGGCAGTCTGAGAGTCAGAAGGCTTTTGAGCGTGCTGTGGTGGGTGAGGGGTATAGGTATGCTGTTTGTCGGTCGTTTGAGGATTTTGAGGGTGTGGTGCGGGGGTATTTAGAGATTAGAGGTTAGAGGTTAGAAGTTAGAGATTAGAGTGAATCGGAGGGTGCTGTCTCGCTTTGAGGGCGGGCGGACACATAGGTCCGCCCCTACGGAGGGCTACACGTATCTGAGGTCTAACCTCTAACTTCTAATCTCTAACCTCTTTTATGGGAAAATGTAGGTTGTGGGGTGGTTGGTTGGTGGTACATTCGTGGGAGAATGTTTAGAACGAATTGATTATGTCTGTTACGGCGATTGTAGGAGGTGTCTTGGGGGGACTTAGTGCTTTGGGGAATGGTATTAGTGCGATAGCAAGTAAGCGTGCGTCGGCTCGTGAGGCTGAGCGTGCTAGAGGTGTGCAGCGTGACCTGCTTAATGCGGCTAGGGCTGATTATCTGCGTGAGTCTAACTCGTCTGTTTTGTCTCGTAGTGATGCGGCTCAGATTTTGGAGCGTGCTCGTAGGGAGATGAGTGATGGCGGTCGTAGGGATAGGCAGCGTGCATTGGTGAGTGGAGCGACGGCTGAGTCTCAGGCTCAGATGGCTGGAGCTCGTGCTGGTGCGTATGGTGATGCTGTGTCTCGTATCGGAGCTTTGGGTCAGCGTGTTAAGGATAATGCGTTGGCTCGTTGGCAGGCTCAGCGTACGCACTACGCTAATACGATGAGTGGTATGCATGATCGTATGGCTCGGTCGCATGCTGTGGCTGCTAATAATGCGCTTAGAGGTATTGCTGATGGTGCAAGTAGTGTGGCGCAGAATGTGCTGGCTGGTGTGGGTGGTTCAGGGGACGATAAGGATAAGCAGGATAAGCAGGATCAAAAAAAGGTGTAGGTGTTATGATATTGGAATCATTGGATAAGCGTGATCAGGAGGAGGCGCAAGGATCGGAGCTAATCGGAGGTGTCGGAGTGGATCGGAAAGAATCGGAGGGGGCGGTGTCCAGCCAACAGCCAAGAGCTAACAGCCAACAGCAAGATGCGGGTGGTGGTGTGCGTGTGCCTCTGATAGGCGCTGGTGGTGCTGGTGCTGGTGGTCAGGAGGCAGTAAGTACTCAGGCGGGTGGGTTGCCGACTAAGAGTATGGGTGTTGTGGACTGGGCTAAGGTGATCGATGGTTATCGTCAGAGTCAGCGGGCGGAGCAGGCGCCTAAATCGGAGGTATCGGAGCGATCGGAGGTATCGGAGTCATCGGAGGGCGCAGTAACGGTGGTGCCTAGATCGGAGGGTATCGGAGCGAATCAGAGTGAATCGGGAGCGCAGTCGGGTCGTACTACAACGGACGCTCAGACCGAGCGTCCCTACAAAGGGCTACACGTGGAGGGAGATGTATCTGATGGTGCAGGCGTCAGTCAAGAGCCAACAGCTAACAGCCAAGAGCCAACAGCTAACAGCCAAGAGCCAGATGAGACGGGCGGGGGTAGTGTGTCGCTGGAGCCTATGGATGCTGTGGAGGTGGCTCGTGAGCGTAAGGCTCGTGCTGTGGAGCGTGTTGTGGAGGGGTTGCGTGATGAGACGTTTTACAATGCTCTGATGCGTGGAGTGGAAGATCCTCGTGAGGTGCAGCGTAAGCGCGAAGAGTATAGGCGTAAGGGTGCAGCGTGGCGGTCTATGGTTAGTCTTGCTGATATGGTGGCTAATGCTATAGATGCTTATGGTGCTGATCGTAATGCTTATACGTTGGAGCGTGGTTTGGGTACTGCTCGTTATGACCAGATGCTGGCTCGTGAGTTGTCTCGGCTGGATAGTGAGTATAGGCTTGCAGAGGGTTTGGAGCGTGATGCGCTGGGTAAGATGCAGGATCGTAAGGATCGTGCTAGTGCTGTGGAGCTTCAGGATGCTCGTGATGATCTTGCGGGCGCAAAGGCTGAGCGAGCTGAGCGTGCTAGGCGTGCTAGGGAGGAAGAGGAGAAGAAGTATCGTGCGGATCGAGATAAGGTTAGGGATGATCATTGGGAGAGGGAGTTTAAGGAACGAGAGAAAGATCGTAATGCTCGCAGGGCGTTACAGGCTCGTCGGATGAATGGTGGCGGGTCTGGCAGGGATGGTGGCCGTGGTGGTCGTGGTGGCTGGTCTAGTAGGGGTGCTGGTCGTGGTGGAGGTCGTAGTGTGTTTTTTGATGTGTGGGGTAAGAATAGCTGGAATCATGAGCTGTTGGTTCCAGAGGGGAATGAGAAGGAGTTTAGGGAGTCGGCTATTAGGTATGGTCGTAGTAATGCTGGTTGGCTGATTAAGAATAATCCTGTGTATGTGCGTACATACGCTGAGCAGATGGGTTTGCCTACAGGAGGTGCTAGTACGTCTGATTTGTTGCGTATGGTGCGCAAGGAGGGTAAGATGGATGATTTGTATGCTGGGCTGGCTATGACTAGTCGTGGCTTCCTGTTGTCTCGGTGTGTGGCATATGGTGATGGTGAGGCTCTGACGCGTGTTATGGAGGAGACGGTGTCTCCTGTGCGTGGTGCTGTGGTGCGAGGTATTAGCGATGGTGATCGTAAGCGTATAGCAGGGCTAATGGCTAAGTCGATTGTGGCGGATGCGCAGATGTGTGATGTGTCAGTTGGTGAGATGTATCAGGTGTATGAGTCTGAGATGTATGCTGGTGTGGGTGATAATGCGGTGGGTCGTGTGGATAAGTTTATGGATGACGTGGCGAGTTGTTTTGAGCAGTAGATGGCGGTTGGCGCGGTAATCGGAGCGATCGGAGGTATCAGAACCATCGGAGCGATCGGAGAGGCGCAGTGTGGCTGTCTAGAAATAGTTGCGCAATTATCAATCAATAGTTGCGCAACTATTGGAAATTAATTGGGCAACTATTTTGTAGGGGGAGGGGAGATTAGAGATTAGAGGTTAGAGATTAGAAGTTAGAGGTTAGAGGTATGCCAGAGCCAAAGAGTAATCGAGGTGGTCGTGTGTGGGGTTTGTATCAGCAGGGTGTTAAGGATCGTGGGAGAGAAGGGGAGATAGGGGATATTTGGGATATTGAAGAGGGTCGTAGAGAGCGGCGGAAGGCTGAGGCGCGGGAGAGTCTGAGCGGATCGGAGCTGATCGGAGGTATCGGAGCTGATCGGAGGGCGCAGTCTCGCTTTGACGAGGACGGACGCTCAGACCGAGCGTCCCTACAAAGGGTTACTCGTGATGGGGACGGACGCCCTCTCGCTAGACACGACCGTGCGTCCCTACAGAGGGCTACTCGTGGGGAAGATGTGGTGCTGCAGGGTGAAGTGGAGCGTGTGCCTCATAGTCCGCTAGATCCTCGTAAGAAGGGGCTGGAGTTGGCTCGTTTGTCGGATACGCCTAGTGGTGTGTGGCTGGGTCGTCCTTGGGGTAGTAGTACGCTTGATGTGCTGTCGGGTAGAGGGGAGGATAAGGGTGCTAAGATGTTACAGACGCTTGCTGGTGGGGACTTTACTTTTGGTGGTAGGGGTCGTGGAGCTGGTGGAAATGAGTGGTCTTATCGTAAGTCTGAGGAGGGTGAAGAGCGAGATGTCTTTGGGGCTCAGATGGATCGTATTGCGAGGGAGACGGAGCGTATGAGTGGTAAGGCTTTTGCGGAGTCTAGGGCGCGTGAAGATGCAGATAGGCGTGCTAACCCTATTTCGTATGGCTTGCGGGCTTTGTCGGGTCGTTATGGTCGTGATACGATTGATGCGGTGGCGGGTAGTAGTGATGAGGAGAAGACTCTTTATGCTACGAATCGTGTCCTCGGGGATTACAAGAATGACAGGCGTCTTGTGGAGCGTGTTGTGTCTGGCAAGGATAGGTGGCTGAGCCGTATGGGCAAGACGTTTTGGGATGATATGGATGGGGGTATGAAGTTGCTGGACTTTGGTGTGGAAGACGCTGTTACGACTAGGGCGATCACGTTAGCGATGGCTAAGTTTGAGAAGGTGGGTCGTGAGGGTTTGTCTCAGGCAGAGCGTAATCTGCTGGATGCGGTGGCGGTGCGAGATACGTATCGGGCGTTTTACGAGGAGCAACTGGGGGATAATTGGAGTGGTGCTGGTCGTGTGACTGCGGAGGCGTTGCCGTTCGTTCGCGATATGGTGCTGGGCGGTGGTTTGAGTGGTACTGCACGTGGTGCAGCTGGTGGTGCAGCTAAGGCGGGTGCAAAGGAAGCTGCAAAGGGGGCTGTGCGTCGGTATCTGGGTGAGTGGCTTAAGAAGGCTCCTGGTCAGATAGCTGGTACGCTGTTTATCGAGATGCCTCGTGTGGCGAGTGACACTGAGGAGCGTATGCATGGTAGGCTGGTAGCTACGAGTCTAGATGGTTGGGATAGCGACAATGTTGGTTTTGGTGGGCATCGCGAGGGTGCTGAGAAGAGTCGTGGTGTTGCGTTTGCTAAGTCGCTGGGTAATCAGGCAATAGAGGTGGTTAGTGAGACGCTTGGTGAGCCTGTGATGAAGGTATTGGGCTTGGCTGGTCGTGCTGTGTTTAAGCCATTGGCGAAGAGTGGTGTGGGTAAGGCTGTGGGTGGAGCTGTGAGTGAGCTGGGTGCTAAGCTGGGTAGTCGTCCGACGGCTCGTGCTGTGGGTCGTTTCTATACGGGTGCTAAGAGGACGCTGGCACCTATGCGTGAGATGACTCGTGTGGGCGGGTTTGCTGAGGAGTTTTTGGAGGAGCAGGTTGGAGGGACTGCTAATGCATTGCTGATAGGTGATCAGTCGATGAGCGATGTGTGGGGTTTGTCGGGTATGGAGCAGACGGCTGTGGCTTTGTTGCCTATGCAGGTTGCTTTTGGCGGTGTAGGAGCTGTGGGGTCTACAGCTCGTTTGGTTCAGGTTAATGGTGCTGTGCGACGCTCTGCTGAGAGTCTACGGGTGAATGGTGGTGATGTAGATGCTCTTCAGGGACGTTTGCGTGCGTGCTCTTATGTGGAGCTAGAGGAAGAGTTGCTTAGTAGGCATACTAGGCTGGAGGATATTGTGTCTCGTCTGAGCGATGATTCGCTGGGGGTTGAGGAGCGTCTAGGCTTGGAGGGAGATGCTCGTCGTGTGGGGGCTGAGATGCGGTATGTGTCTAACTGGATGTCTCGTGAGATGCTTGTGGGTGCGTCTGAGAGTGATATAGAGGAGGCTCGTGGTAAGCTGGAGTCTGACTTGGAGTCTCGTAGGCGTGCCGTCTTAGAGGAGGAGTGGGCTCATAGAGATGTGCTGGTGCATCGTGATGATGCGGGTGATGTTGTGGACTATGAGGTTGTGGAGGTTACGTATGGTCCTAATGATGCTAAGGGTTACTTGGTGTCGGGAGCTGTGCGTGATGGTAAGGTGTGTCTTGAGGACGGTTCGGGAGGAGCTGTTGTGGTGCGTGGTGCTGATGGTCGTGTGCAGGTACACTCTGATGATGTGCGTGTAGCTCGTGTGATTGGTCGTGATGCTGTAGATCAAGGCGTGCAGGCTAAGGTCGTGGCAGATATGGAGGGTCGTATGCAGGCTGTGAGCGGTATGATGGATGCGTACGAGCAAGGTGTTTTGGAGCTGTCACGAGATGATGTGGAGGGTGTGGTGCGTGATGTGATGGGTAGGCTGGGTGTCGAGGTGCCTTGGCGTGTTATGTCTCGTGAGGAGGTAGAGGCTGAGGGAGGTAAGCTAGATGGTAGTGAGCGTGGCTGGTATGATGAGCAGAGTGGTGAGGTTGTGATCCTCAGTGATGGAGTTAGTCGTAAGAGTGTGGAGCATACGGTGCTTCACGAGGTGGTTGGTCATAGGGGTTTGGCTGCGCTTTTTGATAGGAAGGCACTGTATGATTACTTCGATGAAGTGTGGGAGTCGATGAGTGCTGGTGATCGTGAGGAGATAGCTCGCTTGTATCCTGGGTTGAGTACTAGCGACTTGGCGAGTGAGTATATAGCTCATCAGGCAGAGACGTATAGTAATCCAGGTGTTTGGGCTCGTATCGTAGCTGGCTTTAGGCGGTTGCTGGACGGATTGGGGTTGTCGCTCAAGGTGAGTGATGGTGATATCCGTATGATGCTGAGTCGTGGAGTGCGAGCGATGCAGAAGGGGAGAGAGTCGGAGGTGTCTGAGGGTATCGGAGCTAATCGGAGTGAATCGGAGCCATCGGGTGCTAGTGGTGCTAGTGAGGGGACGGAAGCGCAGAGCGAGCGTCCCAATGAGGAGTCGTCTGGTCTTGACGGGGACGGACGCTCAGACCGAGCGTCCCTACAAAGGGCTACACGTGGCGCATCCGCACAAAGGGCTACTCGTGACCGAGCGTCCGTACAGAGGGCTACTCGTGAGGGTAGTGGTGTTGGAGTGGGTAGTCGTATTCGCTGGCGAGATGAGGCTAGTGGTGAGGTGCGAGGGGGAAAGATTGTTGGCGTTGTAGACTCAGACTTGTATATGGTGCTGCCAGATGGGTCTGATAGTCCTGTGTCTGTGGGTAGAGATTTGGTTATAGATGATTTTGGCTCTATAGCACCGTGGGGGCTCAGTGATGAGGTTGATGGAAATGGTAGTCCGTTTGTGTTGTCACCGAATGGCACTGAGTCTTTTGGTGCTATTACAGAGGAGATGAGCCGTGCGTCAGGTCTGCCTAGTGGTGAGGTTCGCTTACCTCTAGGGGGGCATGATGCATCGAATAACAAGGGCTCAGGCGCAATACATATCGAGCATAACCACGGAGATCAAATTAGGGAAGCAGGCTTTAGTAGTGTTGCGGAGTTTGTTGCTTCCGTGTTTGGGAATGTGACGGAAATCCGCAGGGGCAAGGTACGAGACGATGGTCGGGAGACGTATCTTGTTGTGTCAAGGAGTGATAGAGGACAGACTGTCTTTGTTGAATTTGAGGCAGGCGACGGCTATTGGGTTGTCAATAGTGCTGGGTCTTTTAGGCTAGCCTATATAGACAAGAAGGAGCTTCTCTGGTCTGCCGTACCCGCATTAGGCATTGACTCCGCTACCGAGAGCCAAGAGGATGTGGAAACGCAGGTTGGATATCCTGATAGCCCTACGACCCGCAGCGGGAACTCTACCGAGAAAGCTCCTTCTAGTGGCAAAGGTAGTAAAAGCGTAGAAGATAAACAAGGGGAAGGGAAAGCGGAAGAATCGGAAGTGCCGGGGGAGCGGAGTGGATCGGAACGAATCGGAGGTAATCGGAATGGATCGGAGCCGACAGATCCATCGGAGCCGTCTGGTGCTAGTGGGGGTGGTGCCTCTAGTGGCTCTAGTGCCTCTAGGGAGTCTAGTGCCTCTAGTAGCTCTAGTGGGGCTAGTGAGACTAGAGGTGGGGTGGACGCTCAGATCGAGCGTCCCTACGAGGAGTCGTCTAGTGGTGACGGGGACGGACGCTCAGACCGAGCGTCCCTACAGAGGGCTACTCGTGAGGAGGGTGCAGGAGCGAGCCAAGAGCTAAAGGCTAATAGCCAAGAGCAAGATGAGACGGCTAGAGATGTAGTGGAGCGAGGCGTGCGGAAGCGACGTTATCGTCGTCGTCGAGAGGCTGATGCTGAGTTGATGGGTCGTAAGCTGTCTCCTACGGAGCGAGCATTTGTGGGGCGTATGGAGCGTCTCAGGGAGCGTTATGGTCAGTCGGTGTCTCTAGATGCTGGTGGTACGATGTGGGGGTTGAGTGGTGTGATGGACAACTCGCTGGTGCAGCGTCGTGAGCGTGTTAAGACAGAGTGGGTCGATGCTACTAATCCTATCCGTGTGTATGAGGAGCGTGTGGGTGCGCTCTCGGGTCGTCCTGTGGAGGGGTCTCGTAGTGTGTGGATGCGTTATAATCAGACGAGTAGTCGAGCTACGAGTAAGATTGAGGAGCTGGAGGGCGGTGTGTATCGTCGGCTGGCTCAGAAGCTTAGAGAGGTGTCACGTCGGCTAGGCTTGACGGGTGAACAGCTGGATGATTATCTCTTTGCTAAGCATGCGCCAGAGCGTAATGCTTATATGCGTCAGCGAGGTGTGGAGCAAAGGTTGGCTAAGCTTGATGCTAAGCATGCGGATGATCCTTTGTGGTTGGATTCAAGTGAGCGACGTAAGGCAGAGGCTAAGTATAAGGCTAAGGAGGCAGAGCTGGAGTATGCTTATGAGACGCAGCTGGGCGAGGATATACCAGAACACTTTGCGGGTCATGAGTTGCTCGATGGTGTGGAGGGTGTTGCGGATTTAGTAGAGCAGTTTGAGGAGGCTATGCGTAGTCGTGGGTTGTCTGTGGAGGAGCTGTGGGAGGCAGTGCGAGCTGTGAATGACGCGATCCTGGTTGTGTGGCGTGATTGTGGTATGATGTCTCAGGAGGCTTATGAGGCTGTGAGTGGTATGTATGAGTGGTATGTGCCTATGCAGGGCTTTGCTGAGGAGTCACGTGGAGACTATGAGTATATGCATGATCATGTGGGAGGCTTTGTGCAGCCTATCCAGCGTGCTAAGGGTCGTGTGTCACGTCCTGATAGACCTCTCTTGGCTATGTATCGTAAGATACGTAGTGCAGTGATTGGTGGGTATCACAATGTGGAGAAGCAGGCTTTTTATGGGTTGGTGAGTAACTATCCGAGTGACTACACGAGTTTGGGTCGTCAGTACTATAGTGTGGGTGAGGATGGGCTGTTGACTCCGATGTATCCTAGTAGCTTTGCGTCGGAGGATATAGAGGAGTTTGAGGATCGTATGCGAGAGGGTTTGGCAGATGGTACTGTGACGCTGATCCGTGAGCGGGGTGCTCGTGTTGCTTATCTGACAGATGCACGCTCGCTGGGTGAGCATGTTGTGAAGGTTATGATAGGTGGGCGAGAGCATTTGGTGTTTGTGAATGGTCGTCCTGATCTGGCACAGGCTGTGAATCGCATCAATGTGGGTGAGGATACAGATGTGGAGCGGTTTGCTAAGGGGTTGCTACGAGGTATGGCTCAGAATGTGACAAGTCGCAATCCGAACTTTATGATTGTGAATCTGCTGCGAGATGCGCAGATGAGTCTGGCGGTTAACTTCTTGAAGCGAGGAGGTGTGTACACGCGAGCTTATATGCGTAACTACTTGCGTGTGTCTCCACTTATCTTGGGTCGTATATGGGGTAAGGGTCATGCGGGTGTTGGCGTGTCTAGAGAGGTGGATGCTTACTGGGAAGAGTTTAAGCGGTATGGTGGACAGACGGGTTATGCACGTTTGCTGAGTGAGCATAAAGCACGTCGGCGTGTGAATAGTCTTTTAGATGCAGGCGGTAAGGGTCGGGCTGTACGTGTGGGTGAGGATGTGCTGAATATCTTTGCACGTCCGAATGAGATGATCGAGAGCTGGGGACGCTTTGCGACGTATGTGACGAGTCGTGAGATGGGTCGTAGTGTTACGGAGTCAATCAGTGATGCTAAGGAGGTGAGTGTGAACTTCAATCGTAAGGGTGCGGGTCGTAGTGGTTTGTATCGGTTGATAGGTGCTTGTCAGATGTTTTTCAATGCGGGTGTGCAGGGTATGAACTTGGCTTATGGTGTTGCCGTGGAGAATCCGTGGGGCAGTAGTGCTGTTGTGGCTAGTCTTATGGTGCTGGGTTATGCTGTAGCAGCGCTTCAAGATGGGGACGATGATCATGGTGATGTGTATCGAGCTATCAATCCAGCTGTGCGTAAGAGTAATGTGTGCTTTGTGGTGGATAAGGATAGCTATGTGAAGGTGCCACTAGCGATAGAGATGCGTGCGTTCTATGGTATGGGTCAGGAGCTGTATGGTCTGGTGAGTGGCAAGCAGGATGCTGTGGAGGCTGTGCTGGGTAGTATGGATAGTATGGGAGAGATTGTTGCGTACAACCCGACGAATGGTGCTAGTCCTCTAGCTGGTATGGTGGAGGGTCAGCGTCGTGGCGAGTCTGTGGGTAGTAGTCTGTATCGTGGTGGTCGTGGTTTTGTACCTGCACAGATTCAGCCTATTACGGATTTGCTGGCTAATCAGAATTTCTATGGTGGGGCGTTGCGCTGGGAGAGTCGTTATGTGGATCGGTCGTTGCCGTTGTATAAGCGGTTGCCTAAGCATACGCCTGAGTGGCAGGTATCGGTGAGCAAGTGGATTAATGGTATCGGTCAGGATAAGTATGTGTCTGAGTGGCGTCATGGGGTTTTGTCACCGCTGAGTGATCCACTTGTGTATAGCTATCTGTGTAGTCAGTATTTCGGTGGTATTGTGCAGATGCTGGATCAGGTGGATCGGGCGGTGGCAGCTGATGGTGTGCGCGGTGCTGTGAGTGCTAGTCCTGTGACGAATAGGTTCTATCGATATGATGATAGTTTGCGGGGTCGTGGTATCGAGGAGCGATTCTGGGAGTTGCGCCGAGAGGTGGAGTCTCGTAGTAAGGTGCAGCGTGGTATGCGTGAGTCTCTAGAGGGTGCTAGGAGTATGCGTGAGTATGATGCTCGTAGTCGGGCTATTGTGGAGTATGGAGGTGGTGTGGACTATGAGATGCTGGAGGGGTGGTTTAAGGATTTTGATAAGCTGTATAAGGAGTATAAGAGTCATCGAGGCATGCTGACAGATGAGGAGGATAGGGCTTGGCGAGGTGAGCTGCAGCAGGTGGAGGCTGAGATGTATAGTGAGATAAGGGGGTATATGATGGAGGTTAGGAATTAGAGATTAGAGGTTAGAGATTAGAGGTTAGAGGGGGGAAAGGAGAGATTAGAGGTTAGAGATTAGAGGTTAGAGATTAGAGGTTAGAGGTTAGAGGTTAGAGATTAGAGGGGTGTGTGGAAATAGACACCTGTCTATCAAAAAATAGACACCTGTCTATCAATCAATAGACAGCTGTCTATTTTGGAGGAGGCGGGCGGACACATAGGTCCGCCCCTACAGAGGGGTAGACGTGGGGCTGTACTACAACGGACGCTCAGACCGAGCGTCCCTACAAAGGGTTACTCGTCTGTATATTCAATTAGTAAATGCAACTCATACCTACAAAAAATGGATCGCACCCT
>OKRW01001370.1_pt1 | contig 20948 bp, 14 predicted proteins | sample 1601151 | NCBI WGS metagenome assembly OKRW01 (sample SAMEA3541471, study PRJEB24748) | human gut metagenome | biome: human gut; feature: human-associated habitat; material: faeces | place: China | collected 2012 | reverse complement strand
GGATGACGTCGCAGGAGTGGCGCATGGCGCGGCGCTCGTCGTAGGAGAGGTCGATCTCAAGCACGGTCTCCACGCCCGCGTCGGAGAGCACGCAGGGCACGCCGGCGGAGATGCCGGACTCACCGTACTCGCCGTCCAGGTGGACGGAGAGCGGCACCACCACGTGGTCGTTGTGCAGCACTGACTGGACGATGCCTGCCACCACGGAGGCAATGCCGAACTCGGTGCAGCCCTTGCCGCTCACAATGGCGCTGCCGCTCTCGCGCACCTTGGTCATGACGTCGTTGAAGTCTATGTCATGCACGCTGGAGTGCTGCAGTGACAGGTACTCGCGCAGCGGGATGCCCTGGACCGAGATGTGCGAGGTGGGGATGAACGAGGAGTCTCCGTGCTCGCCCATGCAGATGGCCTGGATCTGTTTGCTGTTGACGTTGATGATGCCGGACAGCGTCCGGCGCAGGCGGGCGGAGTCAAGCGAGGTGCCGGTGCCAAAGACGTGGCCGCGGGGCAGACCGAGGTTTCGGTAGAGGTACTCCACCACGATGTCCGCCGGGTTGGAGACGCTGATCAGGATGCCGTGGAAGCCAGACTCCCTGAGCGGCCCGATGACGCCGTCGAGCACCTTGATGGTGCCGTCCAGCATCTGCAGGCGGGTCTCGCCGGGGCGGCGGCTGCGGCCCGCGGTGAGGATCACAAAGTGCGCGTCGGCGCAGTCCGAGTAGTCTCCCACGCGGATCTTGAAGGAGTCTCCCAGGCCGGAGGCCAGATCCTCCAGGTCAAGCGCCTGCGCGCGGGCAGCCTCCTCGTTGACGTCCAAGAAGACGATCTCGTTCACCAGGTGCTGGAACATGAGGCACAGGGCGCTGTGCGAGCCCACGCGCCCCGCGCCGATGATGACTGCCTTGCGGGTCCTGATCTTCTTCTCGGTCATGCTCTCGGTCATGCCAAACCTCCGGTCGTCCCATAGCCGGCGGACCACCCGCCGGCACCGCGTCCCAGGCGAGAAAAACGGGCGCGCCCGCCGTGGGCACGCCCGTCCAATGGTAGGAACTTCTCGACTGGGAAAAGGCCGCGGGGGCCGCCGAATCGCTAGTCGCGCGTAAGCTTTCGGTGAAGGCGGTGGGGCTTGGAGGCCTCGGCGCCCAGGCGACGCTCGCGGTCAGCCTGGTAGGACTCGAAGTTGCCCTCAAACCAGTGCCAGCGGCCGGGGTTCTGGTCGTCGCCCTCCCAGGCCAGGATGTGGGTGGCAACGCGGTCCAGGAACCAGCGGTCGTGGGAGATGACCACGGAGCAGCCGGGGAAGTTCTCCAGGGCCTCCTCCAAAGACTCCAGGGTCTCCACGTCCAGGTCGTTGGTGGGCTCGTCGAGCAGCAGGTTTCCGCCCTGCTTGAGCGTGAGGGCCAGGTTCAGGCGGTTGCGCTCGCCGCCGGAGAGCACGCCGGCGCGCTTCTGCTGGTCCTTGCCCTTGAAGCCAAAGGCGGCCACGTAGGCGCGGCTCGGAATCTCCTGGTCGCCCACCTGGATGAAGTCGTTGCCGTCAGAGACGACCTCCCAGAGGGTCTTGTCGGGGTCGATGCCGGCGCGCATCTGGTCCACGTAGGAGATCTTGACGGACTCGCCCACCTCGAGGTTGCCAGAGGTGGCCTCCTCCAGGCCCACGATGGTCTTGAACAGCGTGGACTTGCCCACGCCGTTGGGGCCGATGACGCCCACGATGCCGTTGCGCGGCAGGTCGAAGGAGAGGTCGTCGATGAGCACGCGGTCTCCGAAGCTCTTGGAGAGGTGCTCGGCCACCAGGACCTTGGCGCCCAGGCGCGGGCCCACGGGAATCTGGATGTCGGTGAAGTCAACCTTCTTGGAGGCGCGGGCCTCGGCCTCCATCTTCTCGTAGGCGGCCAGGCGGGCCTTGCTCTTGGCCTGGCGGGCCTTAGGGCTGGAGCGCACCCACTCGAGCTCGGACTTCATCTTCTTGGCGCGGCGGGCGTCCTGCTGGCCCTGGGCCTCAAGGCGGGCGGCCTTCTTCTCGAGGTAGGTGGAGTAGTTGCCCTCGTAGGGGTAGAGCTGCCCGCGGTCCACCTCGCAGATCCACTCGGCCACGTCGTCCAGGAAGTAGCGGTCGTGCGTGACGGCCATGACGGCGCCCGGGTAGCGGTGCAGGAACTGCTCCAGCCACAGCACGGACTCGGCGTCCAGGTGGTTGGTGGGCTCGTCAAGCAGCAGCAGGTCGGGAGCCTCGAGCAATAGCTTGCAGAGGGCCACGCGACGGCGCTCGCCGCCAGAGAGGTGGGTCACCGGCTCGTCGGGGTCGGGGCACTGCAGGGCGTCCATGGCCTGGGAGAGCTGGGAGTCCAGGTCCCAGCCGTTGGCGGCGTCGATCTCGTCCTGGAGCTGGCCCATCTCAGCCATGAGGGCGTCAAAGTCCGCGTCGGGCTCGCCCATCTCCTCGCCGATCTTGTTGAAGCGCTCCACCTTGGCGATGATGTCGCCAAAGGCCAGCTCGATGTTCTCCTTGACGGTCTTGGTCTCGTCCAGAGGCGGCTCCTGCTGCAGGATGCCCACGGTGTAGCCGGGGGTGAGGTGGGCCTCGCCGTTGGAGATGTCCTCAAGGCCGGCGATGACCTTGAGCAGCGTGGACTTGCCGGCGCCGTTGGGGCCCACGACGCCGATCTTGGCGCCCGGGTACACGCCCACCGTGACGTCGTCCAGGATCACCTTGTCGTGGACGGCCTTGCGGGCCTTGTAGAACTGGTAGACGAACTCAGCCATGGTCTTCTCGCCTTCTTCTGGGCTCTCTTGTGGTTAGCCCCACAAGTCTACCCGAGCCGCAGGTCACGCGGCCGCCGAGAAGAGCGGGCGAGCCGAAGGCACACAACCTCCGGCCCGCCCGAAGTTGACAAAGGGACTGTCCCTTTGTCAACTCTACTTGCCCAGGTAGTCCAGGACCTGGCGCTCGACGCCGGCAGCGTCAAGGCCGTACTTGGCCAGAAGGTCCACGGCGGGGCCGGACTCGCCAAAGACGTCGTTCACGCCCACCTTGCGCACGGGCACCGGGCACTTCTCGGCAAGGGCGTCGCAGACGGCGCTGCCCAGGCCGCCGATGACGGAGTGCTCCTCGCAGGTGACCACGCGACCGGTCTTCTTGGCGCTGGCAACCAGAAGCTCCTCGTCCAGGGGCTTGACGGTGTGCATGTCTATGACCTCGGCGGAGACGCCCTTGGCCGCGAGGGACTCGGCTGCCTCCAGGGCGGCCTGCACCATGAGGCCGCACGCCACGATGGTGACGTCGGCGCCCTCGCGCATGAGGATGCCCTTGCCGATCTGGAACTCAAAGCCCTCGGGGTCGTTGACCACGGGGACGGCCAGGCGGCCGAAGCGCATGTAGACGGGGCCGTCGGTGGCATAGGCGGCGCGCACGGCGGCCTTGGCCTCGGTGTCGTCGCACGGGACGATGACGGTCATGCCCGGGATGGTGCGCATGAGGGCAATGTCCTCGTTGCACTGGTGGGTGGCGCCGTCCTCGCCAACGGAGATGCCCGCGTGGGTGGCGCCGATCTTCACCGGCAGGTGCGGGTAGCCGATGGAGTTGCGCACGACCTCGTAGGCACGACCGGCCGCGAACATGGCAAAGGTGCTGGCAAAGGCCTTGTGGCCCGTGGTGGCAATGCCGGCGGCCACGCCCATGAGGTTGCCCTCGGCGATGCCAACGTCAAAGAAGCGCTCGGGGTGGGCGGCCTTGAACTTGCCGGTCTGCGTGGCGGCGGCAAGGTCCGCGTCCAGGACCACAAAGTCATCGTGCTCGGTGGCCAGCTCGATGAGCGCCTCGCCGTAGCTGGCGCGCGTGGCGACCTTCTTCACGTCTGCCATCCTAGGCCTCCTTCGCGTCGTTGGCGGCAAGCTCGGCCATACCCTGCTCGAACTGCTCGTCATTGGGAGCCTTGCCGTGCCAGCCCACCTGGTTCTCCATGAAGGAGACGCCCTTGCCCTTCACCGTCTCGGCGATGATGGCCGTGGGCGCGCCCTTGGTGGCGCGGGCCTCGGCAAAGGCGGCGCGCAGCTGGGCCATGTCGTTGCCGTCGGCGACCTCGACTACGTGGAACTTGAAGGCGCGGAACTTGTCGGCCAGGGGCATGGGGTCGTTGACCTCGTCGACGGAGCCGTCGATCTGCAGGCCGTTGTGGTCGACGATGACGCAGAGGTTGTCCAGCTTCTGGTTGCCGGCGAACATGGCCGCCTCCCAGACCTGGCCCTCCTCGCTCTCGCCGTCACCCAGCAGGGCGTAGGTGCGAAAGTCCTGGCCCCACTGGCGGGCGGCAAGCGCCATGCCCACCGCGGCGGAGATGCCCTGGCCCAGAGAGCCGGTGGACATGTCCACGCCGGGGGTGTCGTTCATGTTGGGGTGGCCCTGCAGGATGCTGCCGATGTGGCGCAGCGTGGCCAGCTCCTCCTTGGCAAAGAAGCCCTTCTCGGCCAGGACCGCGTAGAGGCCGGGGGCGCAGTGGCCCTTGGAGAGCACGAAGCGGTCGCGGTCTGCCCAGCGGGGGTCCGCAGGGTTGACGTTCATCTCCTCGAAGTACAGGTACGTCATGATGTCCGCCGCGCCGAGGGAGCCGCCGGGGTGGCCCGACTTTGCCGCGTGGACGCCCGTCAGGACGCCCTTGCGGACCTCGTTGGCAATCTGGCGAAGCTCGTCGTCAGTCATCTTGCCCCTTTCCTTGCCTTTCTTCCCACACACGTTCCGGCGAGAAGAGCTTCTCGCCCAATCTGTCATTATGCCTGACCGGGCGGGCGCGGACTCCGCGAGTAACGTTTTTTACCCGGCCCTTCTCCAGGCCATCAAACTCAATCGTTTTACCTGGGCTGCGCTGCGAGTGAGGGGCGCAGGTCTGGGGTTTTCCTGCACGTTGGGAATTGCCCACGCGCGCGTGGCACAATGCGGGGTTAGGTACAAACCGCACGTCCAACGGAGGACATCGAATGCCCGAGGCAATCCGCAAGGTCAACGTCATTGGCCACCTCAACCCCGACACCGACAGCATCTGCTCGGCGATCGCCTACGCCTATCTGAAGAACAAGCTCGGCAACACCGACATCTACGAGGCCCGCCGCGCGGGCTCCGTCAACCGCGAGACCGCCTTCGCGCTCAAGCACTTTGGCTTTGCCGAGCCCGAGCTCATCACCACCGTCACGCCCCAGATCAAGGACTGCGAGGTCCAGAAGCAGGACGGCATCGAGGCCGGCATGAGCCTGTTTGCCGCCTGGGGCCGCATGCGCGAGACCGGCACCGACACCCTCTGCATCACCGACGAGCAGGACAACCTGGGCGGCCTCATCGCCGTCAAGGACATCGCCAACGCCAACCTCGACATCTTTGACACCGAGGTCATCGCCGAGTCTGCCACGAGCTACGCCAACATCGTCTCCACCCTCAACGGCGAGATGCTGCTGGGCGACCCGGAGGCCACCGTCACCGAGGGCAGCGTCCGCGTGGGCACCACCCCCGAGATGATGGAGGACACCGTCAAGAAGGGCGACCTCGTCCTGGTGACCAACCGCTACGAGACCCAGCAGTTTGCCGTCGAGTGCGACGCCTCCTGCATCGTGGTCTGCTGCGGCGCGCACGTCTCGCCGCAGGTCATGGCCTCCGCCAAGCGTCACGGCTGCGCCATCATCGCCACGCCGTACGACACCTACGCGGCCTCCCGCCTCATCTGCATGTCCATCCCGGTCAGCGCCAAGATGCACCGCGACGGCATCGTCAAGCTCTCCGTCAACACCTCCGTCGACGACGCCAAGAAGACCATCGCCTCCAGCCGCCACCGCTTCTTCCCCGTCATCGACGAGGACGGCAAGTACAAGGGCCTCGTGAGCACCCCGAGCCTCCTGACCGCCAAGAAGAAGCACGTCATCCTCGTCGACCACAACGAGCGCAGCCAGGCGGTCGAGGGCCTGGAGCAGGCCGAGATCATGGAGATCATCGACCACCACCGCATCGGCTCCATCGAGACCGCTGCCCCCGCGCTCTTCCGCAACATGCCCGTGGGCTGCACCTCCACCATCCTCTGGCAGATCTACCAGGAGAACGACGTGGAGATCCCGGCCAACATCGCCGGCCTGATGCTCTCCGCCATCATGTCCGACACCCTGGCCTTCCGCTCCCCCACTTGCACCCCGCTTGACATCAAGGCCGGCGAGGACCTGGCCCGCATCTGCGGCGAGGACATCCCCTCCTACTCCGACGCCATGTTCGAGGCCGGCGCCGACCTCACGGGCCGCACCGCCGAGGAGGTCTTCCACCAGGACTTCAAGGTCTTCTCCCGCGGCAACGCCAAGTTCGGCGTGGGTCAGGGCAGCTTCATGACCGAGAACAGCCGCAAGGCCGCCGAGAAGCTCGTCGGGCCGTACCTGGCCGAGGCCGCCGCGGCCGAGGAGCTTCCCATGGTGTTCTACATGTTCACCGACGTTAAGTCCTCCACCACCGAGTTCCTCTACTACGGCGAGGGCGCCGAGGACGTCATCCGCCGCGCCTTTGGCGTCGAGGTCAAGGACGGCATGGCCGTGCTGCCCGGCGTCGTGAGCCGCAAGAAGCAGATCGTGCCGCCGCTCATGGCCACCTTCCAGAAGATCCAGGAGGAGCAGGACTAGTGTCCGAGTGCCCGCAAAGGCCAGCCTCTGACTCGCGCGTCTCCGCCTCGGGGGCGCGCGAGTCCCATTTCCTGGCCATACTCTCCCGCATGAAGTACATCGAGCGCTGGGCCCTCATGAGGAGCTCCCGCCCCGAGAACCTCTCGGAGCACGCACTTGACGTGGCGCTCATTGCCCACGTGCTGGCAAGCCTGGGCAACGCCCGCCACGGCCGCCACCTGGACGCGGACCGCGCCGCCGTCCTAGGCCTCTTCCACGACGCAAGCGAGATCATCACCGGAGACATGCCCACGCCCGTGAAGTACCACGACGCCTCCATCAGCGAGGCCTACAAGGCCGTGGAGGCCGGGGCCGAGGCGCGTCTTCTGGCAACGCTGCCGGAGGACCTGCGGGACGTCTACGGGACGTACTTCTTTGCTGGTGACGGGCATGGGGGCAGCGGGGTCGCCGCGGACGGGGACGAGGCGTACCTGCGGCGCCTGGTCAAGGCCGCGGACAAGATCTCTGCCCTCATCAAGTGCGTGGACGAGAGGCGCAGCGGAAACGCGGAGTTTGCCAGCGCCGAGGACACCTGCCGGGCGGCCGTGGAGGCCGCGGCGGCCAAGCTTCCCGAGGTGGCGGACTTCGTGGAGGAGTTCCTGCCCTCCTTTGGCTCCACCCTCGACCAGCTTCTTGGATAGACGAGATAAAGGGACTGTCCCTTTATCTCATTCCCGCAACCACGCCAGAAACGGAGCACCATGCACGGCATGCACGCACGCCTTCCCAAGCACTTTGTCCTGGAAGAGCGCCTGGAGCGCTACCGGGACGCCATCGAGCCCGACCCCTACCACTGGAGGGGGCATTGGGCCAGCGCCTGCGCGCCCGCCGGAGCCACCCCCTTCCGCGAGGTGCGTCTGGACCTTGGCTGCGGCAAGGGCTCCTTCACCGTCGAGGCGGCCCGCAGGGAGCCTGACGTGCTGTTTGTTGGCATGGACTCCGAGCCGGTCTGCATTGCCTACGCGGCGCAGCGCGCCGTGGAGAGCGGCCTTCCCAACGTGGTGTTTGTCCCCGGGACGGGCATGCGCATCCGCGAGATGTTTGCCGAGGGCGAGCTCGGGCGCATCTACCTCAACTTTCCCACGCCCTTCCCCCGCAAGCGCGAGAGCCACCTGCGCCTGGTCAACCTTGAGCGCCTGATGGACTACCGCCACGTGCTGGCGCCTGGCGCCGAGGTCTGCCTGCGCACCGACAGCCTGCCGCTGCGCGAGTTTGCCCTCACCCAGTGGGAGCTTGCCGGCTATCGCCAGACCTGGCGCTCGGACGATGCCCGCGCGGAGCGCCCCGAGCTTCCCACCAGCGAGTACGAGCTACGCCTCAGCGCGCAGGGAGCCAAGGTCTTCGCCCTCTTTGGCACGCCCGAGGAGCCCGCGCCAGAGGATCCACGGCAGACTGCCGAGATGAGCCTGGCCTGCTACATTCCGCAGGACCTCTCTGCCTTTGACGGCTATGCGCCCCACGGCATGCAGGCCACGGTCCAGAACCTGCGCAACCGCGCCGCCCGCACCGGCGGGGACTGGAGCCACGGCATAACCCGCTAGCGGTGACCTCTGAATGGCCGGACCACGCCACTCGGGAGCGCGCAGCCGGCAAACGGCGCGCAGGTAGTAAGGTAGAAGGTCGAAACGTCGCGCGGCGGTGCCCATGGCGGTGCCGCCGCGTTTTCTTAGAGAGGCTCACCATGGCAAAGATAACCGCAGGCAACGCCCTGTATCTGTACCGGCTGCTCGGCCGAGAGCTGGGCGTGGGCAAGCAGACCTCGATGGCCCGCGTCGCGGAGGTCCTGGAAGCCGACGGCATCTGGCCCGAGGACCTGGGCTGTGCCGACGTCCGCGCGCTCTGCGAGGCCCTGACCGACTTCGCCAAGGTCACCGCCTTCAAGAAGGGCCAGGTGTTTGTCACCGTCATGCGCAACGAGGAGCTCGACCGCATGCTCGAGCGCGCCGGTGAGCCCACCGCCGCAGAGAAGGCCGCCTCCAAGGGCAAGCCCTGGAAGCACCGCAAGGGCGCCAAGGCCGTGAAGCCCCAAAAGCCCCGCCACGTGGAGAAGCCCGCGGCGGTCGAGCCGGAGCCCGAACCCGCGCCCGAGCCCGTGGCTGAGCCGGTTGCGGATGAAGAGCACCAGGCAGAGGCCGCGGTGGAGAAGACCGCCGAGGCGGAGGTCACTTCCGAGCCGGCCACCGAGGTCGAGGTGGCGTCTGAGCCTGCGGCAGAGCCGGAGCCTGAGCCCGAGCCCGTTCCCCAGGCAGAGCCGGAGCCAGAGCCCGCGCCCGTCGCGCCCGAGCCCTCCATCAAGCTCACCATCACGTTTGACCCGGACCCCGAGCCGGAGCCTGCGCCCGCCACGGAGCCCGAGCCCGTCTCGACCGCAGTCCCCATCCCCGCACCGGCCTCCGCGCCGGCACGCCCCGAGCGCGCGCACGCGGACCTGCCCCAGGACTTCTATGCCGACGTCCGCTGCCCTGACGAGCAGCTCAGCACCCTCTACCAGCTGCTTCCCGCAGACGTTGACCCCATGGCCACGCTCGAGGAGGACTTCCGCCTGGCCCGCTCCACCCACGCCCTGGAGGGCACGCGCAGCAACGTGACCTTCCCCCTGCGCTACCAGCGCGCCGACGGCTCCCCCGTCACGGTGACGCTACGCCGCACGGCCCGCGCGCAGGCGGGCAAGCACTGGACGCTCGCCGAGGTCACGGGCGACGCCCCGGAGACCGTGGGCCTAGAGGGCCTTTCTCGCCGCGTGGAGGGTGCCTGGCGCGCCTTTGCCTCGGACGAGGACGCCGCCGCGGCCACCAGTCCGGAGGACGAGCTCGCCCGCTACGCCGTCCTTGGCAGCTGGGACAGGCTCCTGGCCGACCTGGCAGGCGTCGCCGAGGCCGAGAACTGGGGTACTAACCTGCACGTCCTCAAGGACTTCCTCACCATGGCCTTCCACCGCGAGCGCCTGCAGGGCCGCCTTGCCGTGACGGACGACGGATCCAGCGCCGCCTTTGACACCGGCCTGCTCTCGCCCGAAGGCGAGCCCATCTGCGCCGTCCTGGAGCCGCGCGACGGAGACATTGCCTGGGAGCTCGCGTGCTTCTCCACCAACGCCTGCGCTCGTGCGGCCAGCTACGGCGAGGCCCCGTCCGTCCAGACGGTAATTGACGCCCTCCTTGCCGCCAACAGCATGGACCTGCGCCGCCTGGCCCAGCGCCTGGCGAGAAACCCCCGCACGATGACCCTGGCCTATGACGCGGTGGCGAACGAGGTCCGCGTCCTTCTCCCCGGCAAGAACGACGCGCTCGTGGTTGACCTTTCCGGCAATGCCGCGCAGGTCACAGGACATGTCTCGCTTGAGGACGCCTATTCTTGCGCACGCGTCGTCAGCTCCGACCAGCCCGGCTGGCTCACCGCGGGCCTTGGCTAGGCCAGGGGCACGACCCTTGTTCCATGAACCTCGCTTACGCCGAGCTCGCCAGCCACGAGCTCGGCGTTTTTGTAGGTCACGCCCCCGCCCGGAAGCACGGTGAGGCGGCCGTTGGCCCAGGACACGATCTCCTTGAGGTGCGGCAGGGTCTTCTCGATGGGCACGCCCGCCGGACCGCCGTGCGTGAGCACCCGCTCCACGCCAAGGGCCGCCAGCTCCTCGATGGCCACCCGCTGGGCAGCGGCATCCAGCTCGTCAAAGGCCATGTGCATGGTCACCTCAAGTCCCGCGGCATGGGCCTGTTCCACGAGTCTGCCCATCAGCGGGCGGTCAAGCCCGCCGTCCCGCAGGCAGCCAAAGACCGCCCCGTCGACGCCCGCCTCGGCGGCGCAGCTCAGGTCGCGAGCCATGATCTCTGCCTCCGCCGGCGAATACTCAAAGCCGCCGCCTCGCGGGCGAATCATGCACATCACCCGTGCCCCACGCGCATGGCACAGGTCAACCGCCGCCTCCATCACGCCCAGGCTCGGCGTCGTCCCGCCCACGGCAAGGTTGTCGCACAGCTCGATCCTGCCCGCGCCCGCATCAAGCGCCGACGGAACCCTCTCCAGGTTCTCCGCACAGAACTCCCGGAGAACCACGCCCTTCTCGCCAGCCACAGCGCCTCCAATCACTTAGCCGACCTTCAAACTCCGTTGTCCACGGACGTTTGCCCACCTAAAACGTCCGTCAGCAACGGAGTTTGCTCGCTTGACTCCGCAACACCCCACACCCTATGCCACTCGGTCGTAGACCATAACCGGGCGCTCCTCGGTTCCCATGCGCCTCACGCGTGCCCACACCGCTCCAGGCTCCCTCATGGGAACCCCGGCAGTCGTAAGCAGACGCCTCAGGTAGCCGTCTCTCGTTGCCTCCGCAAACGTAAAGCGCACGACAGGCACCTTGGAGAAGGTCAGGCGAGACTCCCTTCTTCTCTCCGCAGAGAGCACCTCGGTCGCGCCACCCTTTCCGACCTTGTCCGCATCCTCAAGCTTACATGCCCCGTCCAGCTCGCCAATGGCAACGAGCTCTCCGGCCTCGTTGTACCAAGCAAAGTCCACGCGCCGCCCCAATCCCTCCACAGGGTCGAAGAACCACTGCTGCAGAGCCGGCACCTCCAGCCCCTGCCTGATTATTGCCGCCCGGGCCATGGACTCCCCGCCGTTCTCGCTCCGGCCATCGGCGAACCTTGCAACCGCAAGTGCACGGCCGATGCCTCGCCAACCGCAATACGCGTCCTTGATTGTCCTGACCAGCCACCAAGCCGTGCGTCCGGTCTTTCTCAAGAGCGAGTCAGCCACCACAAGGGCCTCGTCCGCGGGAAGCGACCTCATGCAGTCAAAGGCAGTCCGCAGCAACGAGGTCGCGCGAACACCGCCCACGCTCACGCACTCAGCAAGCTCCTCATCCGGAACGCAATGCCGCACAATCTGACCCGAGCTTTCCGTGTGGGCTGTTTGGCTGGTTGCAAGATGTATCTTTCCAAGCGAACGGCCGGAAACCTGCAGCCCATGGGCAAGCGCGGCGGAAACGTGCGCAAATACCCAGTCTGGATGCTGCGTCGCCAGACCCCTCACCACCATGAGCGCACGGATGTCGGGATGTCGCTTCAGCAATTCCCACTTTGCCCTTCTCGCATAGAGACCAGGTCGGGGACAAATGACCTCGGCCGGCTTACGACGGTCCAGAGCCTTCCGGTCGGCATCGTTTGCCGGCACAAGGCAAGACGTCCTTGTCTCTGCCTCATCGAGCAGAGCCGCCAACCTCAAATCAACCTTTTGCCCCATGTGCCATCGCCTCCCCGCGTCCGGTGAGGAGGATGGTTCCCCGTTTGTCGCCTATTCAGCCCCGTGAAAGTCAAACCGCCGTTCGCCAATCGCCCAGCGGCAAACTCCGTTACCCACGGACGTTTGCCCACCCAAAACGTCCGTCAGCAACGGAGTTTATCCGACCGCTCGCTCCAGCCACCCGTCAAACGTAACGCGGGGCGGCGAGAAGCGCGAACTTCTCGCCGCCCCGCGTCTGGGAGGCTATGTCGGGCTCAGGCCCTCAGCGTCTCGCCGCTACTCGACGGGAGCCTCGTCCTTGGCCTCGGCCTCTGCCGGAGCGTCGGTGCCGGCAGCCTTCTGCTCGTTGAGCGTGCGACGGGCCTTGTAGGCGCGGTAGCCAAAGAAGCCGGCCAGCGCGACGAGGGCGGCGCTGCCACCCCAGACGCCCATCTGCCACGGGGCAATGCCGTAGTTGACCTTGGAGCCCGGGGCCATGCCCTGCATGGCGTTGGAGTTGGCGATGGTGTAGAGCGCGTGGTGCATGGACTCGCGCAGCTGGCTCACCACGGTGGCGGTGTTGGTGCCCTCGAAGGCGGGCGTCATCGCGGAGTAGGTGAGCTGAAGGTCGGTGCCACCGGCCAGGGCGGCGTTCTTGTCCATGTAGCCATAGAGGTTGAAGTCGGTGATGACGCAGCCACGGAAGCCCCACTCGTCACGCAGGACGTTGGTGCACAGGCTCTTGCGGCCGCCGGACCACTCGGTGCCCACAAAGTTGAAGGAGCTCATGGCCGCGGTGCAGGCGTTCATCTTCTTGGTGGAGATGGTGCCCTGCTCGTCGGAGATGTACTTGATCTCGCAGGTGGCCTCCTTCACCGGAATCTCGAACTGGCGCAGGTAGATCTCGCGGCAGGCCTGCTCGGTCGCCCAGGTCATGACGTGCTGGACGCGGTAGGACTCCTGGTCGTTGAGGGCAAAGTGCTTGATCATGGCGTAGCAGCCGTTGGTGGCGGCGCCGGAGACCACGGCAGAGCCGATCTTGCCGCCCAGCAGCGGGTCCTCGGAGTAGTACTCAAAGTTGCGGCCGGCAAACGGGCTGCGGTGCGTGTTGAATGCCGGGGCGTACCAGCCGTTGTAGCCAGAGGCCAGGGCCTCCTGACCCACCATCTCGCCCATGCGCTCCATGAGCTCGACGTTCCAGGTCTGGGCCATGATGAACTCGGAGCAGTAGGCGCAGTTGCCGGTGGGGCCAGTGAGGGAGGTGAAGCCGGCGGGGCCGTCGGGCTCGGAGGTCTCGGGCTTGGAGATGGACTCGACGGCGCCGGTGTTGTAGGCGCAGTCGTTGAGCATGCCGGTCATCTCGTCAACAGAGAGCTGGTCGAGCAGGGTGTCCCAGGCCTCGTCGTCGTAGTCCTTGCCGCGCAGGTCAATGAGGGAGAGGCCGTTGGAGGCGCCGGTGGTGGGCATGGTGGCCGCGGAGTCCTCGTGGTCCTTCCAGTTGTACTCGGCGACGGTGATGCCGCAGTCGGCGGAGTCCTTGTCCTCGGCGGGCTTGGGGAAGGTCCCCTTGAAGTCGGAGCGAGAGAGCATCTCGCCCTTGCAGTTCTTCTCCATGTACTCGGTCAGGTCGGCAAACTGGTTCTGGAGCTTGGTGCCGGTGACCTCGTCGGTGTCGAAGGTCTTCTCGGTGACGCTGACGGTCTGCTGGTCGACCACGGTGTGGGAGTCGGTGCGCAGGGAGATGGCGTAGTCGCCGCCGTCCAGGACGTAGGCGCCCTTCTCGGAGCTCCAGGAGGCCATCTGGCGGACGGGGAACTCGATCTTCACGGTCTCGGAGGCACCGGCGGCAAGCGCGGACGTCTTGGCAAAGCCGGCGAGAACCACGGCGGGCTTCTCGATGCCGCCCTTGGTGTACGGGGCGCTGTAGTAGACCTCGACGACGTCCTTGCCCTCGACGGAGCCAGAGTTGGTGACGGTGGCGATCACGGTCACCTTGTCGCCGGAGGCGTCGACGGAGTCGAGCGCCTGCGTGAAGGTGGTGTAGGAGAGGCCGTAGCCAAACGGGAACACGACGGCGCTGTCGTAGTCAAAGCCGGCGTAGTTGCCAGCCTCGGCCTCGGCCGCCGCGGTCTCGTAGTAGCGGTAGCCCATGTAGACGCCTTCCTTGTACTCCACGAAGTACGCGGTGCCCTCGGAGGCGACGTTGTTGTAGTTCTTCTCGTAGAAGCCGGAGACGTCGGTGTAGTGCTTGCCGCCAAAGTTGCCGAAGGTCGGGTCGGCGGTGAAGTCGGCGGGCCAGATGTCGGTGGTGCGGCCGGAGGGGTTGTACTCGCCGGTCAGCAGCTTGCCCACGGCGGTGGAGCCGGTGGCACCCAGGGAGCCCACGCACAGGATAGCGTCGGCCTCGTACTCGCCGCTCATGAGCGGGCCGAGCTCCATGGGGGTGGAGGCGTTGACGATGACGATGGTCTTGTCGCAGGAGGTCTTGGCCGCCGCAATGACGCTCTTCTCCTCGACGGTGAGCTCCAGCTCGTGCTGGCCCTCCTCGTAGTTGGAAGTCTCGTCGTTGGGCGTAAAGTTCTTGGAGACGCCGGAGTTCAGGTCGCCCAGCAGGTCGCGGGAGAGGTCGCCGCCCTCGCCGCCGCCACGGCCGATGACCACCAGGGCGGTGGTGCCGGCGATGGAGGCCTGTGCCTCGCCGCTGTACGCGGAGAAGGGAATCTCGCCGATGTAGTAGGTGGCCGTGGACGGGTCGTCCATGGTGATGTCGGCCTTGGGGTAGTTGGAGTAGTTGTCGTTGATCCAGCCGAAGGCGGTCTCGTTGATGTTGAGGCCGGCGGCGGCAATGCCGTCGTGCATGTTCACGCAGGCGTTGGCGTCAACGGTGCCGGAGCCGGCGCCACCATAGATGGGGTCGGCGGCATAGCGGCCCAGCAGGGAGACCTCGGTACCGGCAGCCAGCGGCAGAGCGCCGTTGTTCTTCAGCAGGACGGCGCCCTCGCCCAAGATCTCGTCGACGATCTCGTTGGCGGCAGCGGTGGCCTGGGTGCGGCCGCGGTACTGGGCGTCATAGTAGTCGGTGTCCCAGCTCTCGGAGCCCTCGACGTGCTCGACGGTGGACGGACGGCCGCCCAGGTAGTGGTCAAGCAGCGAGCGGAACATGTTGGTGCCCACGTTTGCGGCTGCCGTGATGCCGAGCAGGCCCGCGGAGACGGCCGCGTTGCCAACGAACGCACGCCTGGTAATGGGCTTCTTTGCCTTTGCCATTTCTGGGTTTCCTTCCTCTCTCCCAAAGAAGAAGGCCCGCCCGCCGCCGCAGGAGGTTGGACGGTGGGCGGGCCTTCGAAGGGGAGCACGCTTGGTGGTTCCGTACGGTCTGCGGAGTGTGTCTCCGCATCCCTCGTCCGACCCTAATTCAACCAAGGCAGCCTGCCTTTGGGCGAACTATCGCGTGACTAGCCTCAAACGTGGCACGAATTGCAGTGGTCACGACTCGGCGGCACGCAGCCGGAAAAGGGGCGCCGGCCCCCGAGGGAGCCGGCGGGGAGAAGCGAGAAGAGCGGACTAGGCGTCAGCCTTGACCTCTTCCCGTAGGGTCATGCTTAGGCGGAAGCGGGCTTGGTCAGGGCGTCGACACAGTACTTCTTGGTGCGCTCGTCGTCAATCTGGCCCTTGTAGTTCAGGCCGAAGCCGAAGTCGTAGGTGTTGCCGTCGACGTCGGTGTAGCATTCCATGTCGCGCGGGACATCCTCGAGCTGCTTCTCGACCGCAAGCATGTTCTCGGGCATCTGCATGGGCAGCAGGCCGGAAGGCTCGATCTGGCCGGAGACGATACGGCAGGCGGCCTCGGTAGAACCGGACATGGAGACGAGAATAGCGTCGACCTCGGGCTCAAACTCATGAACGCACATCGGCTGCATAATGGAAAGAATGGTGATGCAGGGCTTGCCAGCTTCCTTAGCAACAGCAGCAGCTTCGAGAATCTGATCGAGCTGGTTCTCATTGGTCATCATCGAAGTGCGGCCATAATAGCTGCGGTTTTCCTTCTGACCATCGATTACGTCACCGGCAATAGACTCCTGGCGAACATACTCATTATCCGCAGTGTAAGGACGATACTGGAGGGAAAGCGGGATGAACTTCTCTTCTTCGTCCTGGCCACGACGGGCAGAAGCATTCGTGGGCGCCTTGGCGCAAACCAGGACATAGTCACAGTCGGCAATCTCGGCAGCAGTCAAGCGAGTAAGGTCGGACTCAGCAGGCGTAGGCTTGCCAGTCTTCTCATCTACAGGACCGGTCAGAGAATCAGACAGCGTATCGGTCACCACTTCGAAATACTTCTCAAGAGTTGCTTTCGCAAGCGGGAGTTCGCAAGTGGCAGCGGAATCCGACCAAGTGAACTTGCCCATACCAGAAGCGGTGTGCGCGGAAGGAGTGAAAAGCATGGGCACATAAACCTTGGGCTTATCGGACCCCTCCGCCTTTTTAATAACGTTGCCGTGATTCTTGAGCATGACGATGCCCTTAACCTGCGCATCGAGTGCGGCAGCGAGGGTTTCATCAGAAGCCTTGTCAACTTCGGATCGAGCCTTATCAGGATCAACGTAAGGATCCTCGAAAAGGCCAGTATTGAAGTAACCAAGCAGCAAGCGCTTAGCAGAGGCCTTGAAGTTCTCCTTAGCCTTGTCCTCGCCGAGCTGCTCCTTCATCGCCTCATAGGCAGAGACAAGCTGGGTAGGATCGTTGCATCCGCCAATCTGGTCAACTCCGACCTCAACAGCCTTTGCACAACGCTTGTCGGGATTCCACTCATTAGTATCCTCAAGGCCCCAGCAAGTCCAAGCAAGCTTGTCGCCGGGATCATTTTGCACCATCCAGTCGGTGCAGGCGGCGCCCTTGAAGCCATACTTGTCGCGCAGGAGCTCCTGGACCTTGTACTTCGAGAAGCCAGAGCCCACAAGCTCGCCATACTCTCCATCATCAGAGTAAGCGATGGTATAAGAGGTCATTATGGTACCGGCGCACTCAGTCTTGCCTTCAAGCTTAAAGGCGCCGTCAACAAACGGAATGGTAAGGGCTTCAAAGTTGTTACCCGGGTAGACGGCAAACTTACCGCCATCAGAGTGACCCTCGCGGCCACCTTCGCCTGCGCCCTCAGCAGGCCAGTGCTTAACCATCGAAACAAGCGAGCCGGTGCCCCAGCCCTGATCCTCGCCCTTATCGTTGACGGTAGACTGCAGGCCATCAATAAAGGAGCGGCATACATCACGTGAAAGTGCGGGGTCCTCACCGAAGGTGCCAGAGAAGCGAGCCCAGCGGGGGTCAGATGCGATGTCGGTCTGGGGGCCGAGGAACGTGGCGACGCCCATGTCGCGCATTTCCTTGGCAATCCCCGCGCCGGCCTCCTTGGCAACTGTCGGATCAAAAGAGGCGGCAAGGGCAAGGTTATTCGGCCAGTCAGTGCAGTTCTTGCCGTTACGAGGATCAGAAGAGAAGTTAATCGGAAGCTTATTTTCGGACGCCTCGGCATAAGCCTGCATGTTATTTGCCCACTCGGCCTGCTTAAACGCGGGGTAACCAGACTGGGCGTTCAGAACTGCACGAACGTTACCATCCAAGAACGCCTTCTGATCATCATCAATAGCACAGTCGTCAGCAATCTTGCGCTGGTGCGCAGAGAAGCACATCAGACCAGCAATCTGCTCGATAGAGAGGCGACCAGAAAGATCCTCGGCGCGCTCCTCGGCGGAAAGGCGCCAGTCCTCGTAAGGAACGAGCTCGCCCGTACCCTCGAAGTCCTTGAACGCGTAGCCGTCCTTCTCGATCAGCTTGAGACCGGACTCGGGCGAGTAGGAAAGCTGCTTGCCGTTACCGTTGTCAACGACCATGTAGCCGTTGCCGGAGTCGGTCTCGGTGTAACCATTACCCTTGGCAGGCGTGGAGGCGCCACCGGCGTTGCAGCCGGCCAGGCCGACGAGGCCTGCGGTCAGGGCGGAGCCTGCGAGGAAACCCCTACGAGTAACGTTCTTCATGTCTTTCTCCGTTCTGTAAGAGCGCTCTTCCCGAGGGGACGGCCGCCCCTTGTTGCGGCCGCCCCTCCACTCAACAAAAACGAACGCCGGACAAGCCGGCATCCGGCCTAGCCGTAGAAGTCGAACTGGATGGTGTCGAAGTCGGCGATGTCAAAGGCGTGGGCGTCGCCCTCGAGCTTGTCCTTGCCGGTCATCTTGAGCGTGATGTCGCCTGCCTTCTCCATGTGCAGGGTGACCTCGTCAGCCGTTCCCTCCCAGGTGCCCTTGTCGTCAAGAAGATCGGCGTGGGCCTCGAGCGGAACGACGGTGCAGGTGCCATCCTCGGCGAAGTTGACGTCGAGCATCGGCTCGGAGCCACCGGCGGTACCGTAGACGGTCTGGCCGGTCATCTCGACGGAACCGCGCCACTGGCCGACGTAGGTCGCGTTGGCATCGAAGTCACTGGACTTGGCGTCGGACTTCTGCTCGGTGGCAGTGGCGGAGCCACCGTTGGAGGTGCTGCCGGTCGTGGCGTTGCCGCACGCCACCAGGGGCATGCTGAGCGCCATGGCAAGAGCGCCAACGACAAGCATCTGCTTCTTCATACCTACCTCTTTCTCCCAAACCCGCCGCAGGTAGAGGCGGGTTTCCCTTGCCCTTTTGGGCAACCTTCTGCGCTTTGCTCGCCAGCGAGTGAAACTGCCCCGCTGACCTCGCTTTGCTTGAGCTGAACTTAAAATGCGGAGTTAACTGGGCGCTAATATTTGTCACAAAGAAGCGCGCCGATGGCACAAAAGACAGCGCCAAGCCGCGAACGGCGGCGGCGAACGGTCGATATTTGCCGCAGACGGCAACATTGCCCGGTGGTATGCGGCAAAGGTAACCTGTTGTGTGGGGAGAAACGCGCGTGCGCGGGCAACGGTCGCGCGCGGCTACAGGAGGAGGCAGCATGTATCGCACGCTCGTCGTCGAGGACGAGGCGCAGGAGGCCCGGCACCTGACGGACCTGCTGACCCGCTACGGAAAGCAGCACGGCGTTGAGTTCAAGGTGACCTGGCACCCCTCGGCCATGGAGATGCTGTCCGACAAGGGCCACTACGACCTCTGCCTGCTGGACATCGAGATGCCCGGCATCAACGGCATGGAGGCCGCAGGGCTGCTTCGCACCTACGACGAGACCATCCCCATCATCTTTGTTACCAACCTGGCCAAGTATGCCGTCAAGGGCTACGAGGTGGGCGCGCTGGGGTTCATCGTCAAGCCGGTGAGCTACGGCGGTCTCTCGCTCAGCCTCGACCGCGCGCTGCGCGCAATCGGCGCAAACGCCGGGCGCTCCGTGGCCGTGCCCACCGAAGACGGCGTGCGCGTGGTGCCGCTGCGCTCCATCATCTACGTCGAGGTCACCAAGCACCGCCTGACCTACCACATAGAGAACGAGGAGCCCCTGGAGGCCCGCGGCTCCCTCGTCCAGCTCGAGGAGGAACTCGCCGAGGCGCCCGTGGTTCGCGTCTCAAAGAGCTGCCTTGCCAACATGGACAAGATCTCGCTGGTCAGAAACGCCGAGGTCCAGATGACCAACGGCGACCTGCTGCGAATTTCTCGCACGCACAAGAAGGAGGTAGTCGACAAGGTCACCGACTACCTGGGCGGCCGCCGATGAGCGTGGCTAGGGCGCTGGCGGGCCTACTCTCAGCCCGCTGGGCCATCCAGATCGTGGTGACTCTGACCATCCCCGTCTTCATGCTGGCCCACCGCCTCCCCCACCGGCCCGACACCAAGCTGCGCGGCGCCGTGGCCATCCTGGCGCTCTTCGTGCTGTGCGTGGCCCCCGTGGCAACAGGGGCCGTGCGCGGCCTGGGCATCACGGAGTCATCAGCGGTCTTCACGGTGCTTCTGGCCATATACGCGCTGCTCATCATGTGGGTGTACGACACGGGCCCCTGGCCGGCCCTCTTCTGCGCCACCGCCGGCTACACCCTACAGAACCTAGCGAGCGGCCTGGAGGTGCTCTGCGCCATTCTGGCCTCGCACCGCTCCAGCGGAGAGCTGCCCGAGCCGTGGTCGAACATCCTCGGGTTTGGCATCCCGCTGGTGGTCTACGTCGTCGGCTACCTGTCCTTCGTCCGTCAGATCGACCGCAACGGCCTTGCGGGCGTGGGCGACAAGTCCATGCTGGCGATGTTTCTGGTAGTGGTGCTCGTCATCATCAACTTTGACATCCTCATCAAGAGCCTGTCCTGGGGAAGCGTCAAGTACACCAGCCTCATCCTGCTGCGCATGGTGCACTCGGTGCTGTGTGCCTTCGTGCTCTTTGCCGAGTACGAGATCCTCTATGCGCGCCGCATGAGCGACGAGAAGGCCGAGACCGAGCGCCTGCTGGCCGAGCGCCAGCGCCAGTACCGCCTCTCCAAGGAGAACATCGACGCCATCAACATCAAGTGCCACGACATCCGCCACCAGATCCGCCACTTTGCCGACGAGGGGGACGTGGTGGACCGCGAGGCGTTGCGCGACATCGCGCACGAGGTCAACGTGTACGACTCGGTGGTCGAGACCGGCAACGAGGCCCTGGACACCATCCTCACCGAGAAGAGCCTGGCGTGCTCCCAGGAGAACATCACGCTCTCGTGCATAGCCGACGGCGCGGCGCTGGGCTTTGTGGCCCCGTCGGACATCTATTCGTTCTTTGGCAACGCCCTGGACAACGCCATCGAGGCGACGCGGGCCATCGAGGACCCGGAGCGCCACAACATATCGCTCAGCGTGGCCCGGCGCGGGGCCATGGTGGTCGTGAGCGTGGAGAACTTCTATGCCGTGGAGCCGCAGTTTGACGGCGACCTACCCCGCAGCAGCAAGGGCGACGACACCAACCACGGCTTTGGCGTCCGCAGCATGCGCGGCACCATCGAGCGCTACGGCGGCATCCTCCACGTGGGCACCAACGACGGCGTCTTCTACCTCAACGCCCTGCTGCCGGCAAAGTAGGAACGCACGGCCCCGGACGGGCCACAGGACACGCAAAAGGGCGCCCGGCGAGAAGCG
>OKRW01001367.1_pt1 | contig 20986 bp, 23 predicted proteins | sample 1601151 | NCBI WGS metagenome assembly OKRW01 (sample SAMEA3541471, study PRJEB24748) | human gut metagenome | biome: human gut; feature: human-associated habitat; material: faeces | place: China | collected 2012 | reverse complement strand
GGGCGCTGGCCTGCGCCAACGCCCAAAATCAGACACATTATTTGTCCTATAAGCCAAAAGCGACCCAGTGAGCACAGCCGCGCCCAACTAGATCGCTTCATTCGAATTCAGCACATTCACCAGGCTTATCACCTGTTAAATGCTACGAGCATGTAACAGGTTCAAGCACGGAGGCTACTCAAACAAGGCTTTGCCCTCGTCGGAGATCACAACGCGAACCGCCTTCGGCAAAATGCGCGCGACAAAAGGCGTCTTGCTTTTCGGAACTTCGCCGTCGAATTGAATCTCGAACGCGGGGTCCGCCTCAACGCGAACCTCTTTGCCCTGGTAAATCTCAAGAGAGTCGCCACGCTCCGGGAAATCCCCGTCTCGATCGAGCATCGCAGCAAAAACAGCGGGCAAAAGCTCGAAAGCGTTTTTGGCCTTCATGACAATCACGTCAAGCATGCCGTCACGCGGCTGATTCGTATGCGTGAACGAGATATCGAACTGAATCTTCGAGAAATTAATGACGAGCACGCCCAAGCCTTCGGTTTCGTGGCGTTCGCCATCGATGGTTACCGCGATTTTCGATCGCTGAGGAACAATATTGCTACCCGCGGCCAAGAAATACGCGACGGTACCGAAGAACTTCTTGTTCGGAGCCGCGCTTTCCATAATCGTCGCATCGTAGCCCGCACCCGCCATGATCATGAAGCCGTGCTTTTCGCCTTCGGCTTCGATTTCGGCGACATCGAAGTCAAGCGTCTCGCAACGTCGAGCGAGCTTCGCCAACGCGTGCGGCTCGTTCGGCTGAGCCAAGTTAAGGGAAAGCAAATTCGCCGTACCAGCAGGGTAGGGCAAAAGCGGCACACCAGTATTCGCAAGCGCATACGCGACCGAAGTCACCGTTCCATCGCCGCCCGAAGCAACGACCACATCGAAATCGCTCGCATCTTCAAGCAAGCCGTCGATTGACGTGGTGCCATCGGTTGACCGCATACACACCTCGTCGCCATCCTCCGTAAATGAACGCACAAAATCGTAAATGGACCCATCTCGGTATCCAGATGCGAGATTATTGATGATAAGTGCTTTCATCGCGCATTCCCCCTCTCTACCGTTAAGATGGTACTACATACAAATCGGAACGTACGCAACTAAAGGAAAACCGTTGTACATCACTACTCGCAAGCAGTTGGAACAATTCATCGACCGCGCCCGCGTCAGCGAAGTGCTCGCAGTCGACACCGAATTCCTCCGCGAGAAAACATACTGGCCCAAGCTCTGCCTCATTCAAATGGGTACCGAGAAGGAAAGTGTCGCCATTGACCCTTTCGCCTTTGACAACCTTGAGCCGCTCAAAGAGCTTTTCACGAACAAAAAAATCGTGAAGCTGTTCCATGCCGCATCGCAAGACCTCGAAATCATCCACCACGAGCTCGGTGTGCTTCCCGAGCCGATTTTCGACACGCAAATCGCTGCGTCGCTGCTCGGCGGCACGCTGCAGGTTGGCTACGGAGCGCTCGTCATGAGCGAGTGTGGCGTAAAACTGAAGAAAGCCGATTCGTTCACCGATTGGAGCCGCCGTCCGCTCGCCGATTCGCAAATCGAATATGCGCTCGACGACGTCGTGTACCTGCCCAAGATGTATCGCTCCATGACCGCTGAACTCGAAAGGCTCGGCCGCCTCCATTGGCTCGACAACGATTTCGCCGAACTTTCCAATCCCGAGAAATATATTGAAGACCCCAACGAACGCTGGCGCCGCCTTCGACGCGTGAACCAGCTCTCCCGCAGACAGCTTTCCGCCGCGCGCGAAATCGCAGCTTGGCGCGAAACCACCGCGATGAAACGCGATATCCCGCGTAAATGGATCTGCTCCGATGAACAAATTGTCGAAGCATGCAAACGAGAACCGCGCACGCTCGACGACCTTTTCATGGTTCGAGGCATCCGAGGTGCCCTAAAGATGGACGACGCCCGCTCTGTATTGCGCGCATGCATCGCCGGCCTCGACGCGCCCAAGGAATCATGGCCCGAACTGCCGAAACCACCGAAGAGCGAAGCAAACGTCGACGCGCAAGTCGACCTACTTTCGTCGCTCGTAAAGCTTCGCGCAAAGGAAAACGGCGTCGCATTCGGCGTGCTGGCGTCCCATGACGATCTCACCAAAATCGCACGCGGCCATTATGACCAAACCGACGTGCTCAAGGGATGGAGGCGCACGCTCGTCGGCAACGATTTGCTCGCGCTCATGAATGGGGAGATGGCCCTCACAATTGAAGGCGGCGTGTTGAAAGTAACGAACGCTTCACAACAAGCCTAGGGCAAACTTCCGTTCGCTAAACTGTCCAATAACTCAATGCCGAATCTCGGCATACGCAGCGCCCGTGAGGCGCATACCGCAAAGGATTGATGCATATGATTATGGTCGGAAACGATATGGGCCTGTATATCGCCGTTATGGTGCTCACGCTCGCCATTGGCGGCGGCGCCCAGTGGTACGTCACCACAATGCTGCACAAATACCAAAAGATTCCCTGCTCGTTCAACATCACGGGTGCTCAGATGGCACGCAAAATGAGCATCGATAAGGGCATCTCCAACGTTGGCGTGCTTTCCGGCGGTCCCAGCCAAGACTTCTTCGACCCGCGCAGCAACACGGTCACGCTTGACCCCGATGCTTACCACACCACCTCCATCACTGCAGTTGCAACCGCCGTACACGAAATGGGCCACGCAACCCAGCATGCCGAGGGATACAGCATGATGAAGTTCCGCAGCGCGCTTGTTCCCGTCGTAAACCTGTGCTCAAACGCATGGATTATCATCTTTATGATTGGCTTGTTCGCAGGTGCCGCCGGCGGCGCATTCATCAAGCTTGCCATCATCATGTTCGCAGCCACGCTGCTGTTCCAGCTCGTTACTCTGCCCGTTGAGTTTGACGCATCGCGCCGTGGCCTCACGTATCTGAAAGCCTCTGGCATGAACGGTGCCGAACTCGCGGGCGCCTCCAACGTGCTTCGTGCCTGCGCGCTTACGTATGTTGCTGCCGCGCTCACCTCGCTTCTGCAGCTCATTTACATGGTGCTTTCGACGCGTTCGGAAGACTAATCGCCCATGCTCGCTTCGCAAGTCGAACAACAACAGGGTGATGACGAGAAGAAACCCTTGAGCATCTCCGAGGCGCTTGATGTTGCCAAGGGTTCGCTTGAGAAGCTGAAGCTGCGCGTGCTCGGCGAGGTCTCGGAAGTCAATGTGAAACCGGGGTATGCCAACGCATACTTCACGTTGAAAGACGAGACCGGCACGCTGCCCTGTCAGATGTGGCACGATCGATTCGAGAAATGCGGTATCACGCTCGAAGTGGGCATGATGGTAGAACTCGTCGGTCGATTTTCGCTCTACCCGAAAAAAGGGCGCATGCACTTCCAGGTGTTCGCCATCTCCGTGGCGGGCGAAGGCATGCTGCGCCAGCAGGTCGCCATACTCCAGCGCAAGCTTGAAGCAGAAGGTCTCATGGCACCAGAACGAAAAGTTCCCGTGCCCGCGTATCCCATGAAAATCGGCGTAGTGACCTCGCCACGCGGCGATGCCGTCCATGACGTTTTGCGCACAACGCGCCGCAGGTTTCCCCTTGCGCATATCTATGTTGCAGGCGTTCCGGTCGAAGGCGCGCGTGCTCCTGAATACATCGTCGAAGGCATGCGCGCGTGCTTTCGAGCCCGCGTCGAAGTCATATTGCTCGTACGCGGTGGCGGAAGCTACGAAGATCTCATGCCCTTCAACGACGAACAGCTCGCCCGCGCCATTGTGAAATGCCCCATTCCCGTCGTAACGGGCATCGGGCACGAACCCGACACCACGATCGCCGACTTAGTTGGAGACCTGCGCGCTTCTACGCCTACCGGAGCCGCCGAAGCGGTCACCGTGCAAACATCGCAGCTCGCAGCCCAGCTGCGATCGATGGGGGAGTATATCGCGCAGCGTCAGCAGCAGCGAATCCAGCATGCAACGCTTTCGCTCGACCGATACGCCACGCGACCCATATTCAAAGACCCTCGGTCGATGTTCGCAAGCGACCTTATCACGCTCGACATAGCGCACGACAGGCTCTCTCGGGCTCTTCCAGCCAATATCGAGCGAGACAAAACCCGCCTTGCAGCATATGCCTCGCGGCTTTCCGTAAAGCCAGCTGTCTTCGATCGCGCTTCCGCAAAGCTCGAAAACTACTCTTCGAGGCTTCGCAGCTCCACCGCTTCGCTTGATCGAGATACGCTGCGCCTTTCTGCGCAATGCGACAGGCTTCGTGAAGTTTCCTCGAAACTCCTCACCCCTGCGCAGCACGAAGTAGCATTGAAGGCAGGGCGTCTCCACGATTTATCGCCACTTGCAACGCTTTCCCGCGGCTATGCAATAGCACGCGACGGGGAAGGCCGCATCGTGAAGCACGCCTCGGCGCTTTCACCCGGCGATACCTTTGAAGTAACCGTTGCCGACGGCAGCATCTACGCGACCGTCGATTCCATTCGCGCTTCTGAAAGGAGCGACTCATGACCGACACCACCACCGCAACCGAGCCGAAAAAGGTGAGCGACCTGACTTTTCGCGAAGCCATGGCGGAGCTCGATGCCACTGTAACCACGCTTGAGAGCAACTCCCTCGAACTCGAGGAGAGCCTAAAAGCCTACGAACGAGGCGTCGCGCTGCTTGCCGATCTGCAGGCCCGACTCGCGAACGCCCAACAAAAAGTCGATGTGCTTATGGGCCAGCTCGACGCTCCCGCCGACGATGCGACCACTGACAGCACTCTTTCGTAGTATTCTTGGCATTTGCATTACACTAAAGTGCATAAAACTCTCTCAATGCGCGCATTGCGCGAGAAAGGCAGCATGGCATATGACCGACTGCGTATTCTGCAAAATTGCCGCTGGCGAAATTCCTGCCAACGTAGTATACGAGGACGACAAGGTTATTGCGTTCGACGACCTTGAACCCCAAATGCCCGTGCATACGCTCATCATCCCTAAGCAGCATTTCGCCAACATTGGCGACGGTTTGCCAGACGACCTTATGGGCCATCTTTTCAACACCGTGAAAAAGGTCGCGGAAATCAAGGGCATCAATAAAACCGGCTATCGCGTCATCGTCAACACCGGCGACGACGCCCAGCAATCGGTTCATCACATCCATGTGCACGTTTTGGGCGGCGCCCCGATGAACTCTGGATCGCCTGCTCTCTAAAATCGTTCGACACGGGGGAACTTCGTGAAAATTCTCGTCATCAATGCTGGCTCTTCTTCATTGAAATACCAGCTCATCGACACTGAAAATAATAAAATGCTCGCCAAGGGCCTGTGTGAGCGCGTCGGAAGCAAAGATTCCTATATCAAACACGGCGCCGACAAAGACGAACGCATCTTCGCTCAATACATGGCCGACCACGAAGAGGCCCTGGCCGTCGTGTTCGATGCGCTGTGCCACAGCGAGCGTTCGACCATTCATTCCATTAATGAAATCGACGCCATCGGGCATCGCATCGTGCATGGTGGCAATTATTTCGACTCCTCGGTGCTCATCACGCCTGATGTCATCAAGAAAATCGAAAGCCTCTGCACATTGGCGCCGCTTCACAACCCGCCCGCGCTCAAATGCATCAACGTATGCCAGAGCATGGCTCCCGACATGCCGCAGGTTGCCGTTTTCGACACGTCGTTCTTCCAGTCGCTCCCGCCTTCGGCGTACATGTATCCGCTGCCATACGAACTGTGCGAGAAGCATCAGATTCGCAAATACGGCGCGCATGGAACGTCGCATCGCTATATCGCGCAACGCTGCGCAGCCCTCATGGAGCAGCCAATCGAAGATTTGAAGATCATCACATGCCACCTGGGCAATGGTTGCTCGATTTCTGCTGTCGACCACGGCATTGCCGTTGACACGTCTATGGGATTCACCCCGCTCGACGGCCTTATGATGGGCACGCGTTGCGGCGCCATCGACCCGGCCATCATTCCGTTTTTGGAAGAAGCCGAAGACCTTACGCCACCTCAAATCAATGAGCTCATGAATAAGAAATCGGGCCTGTTGGGCGTTTCTGGCATCAGCAACGATATGCGTGACGTGCGCAAGGGCGCCGAAGAAGGCAATGAGCGTGCGGTGCTCGCCTACGAGATGTACGCGCACTCCATTCGTAAATACCTCGGTCAATATCTCGTTGAAATGGCCGGCTGCGATGCTATCGTGCTTACCGCGGGCGTCGGCGAAAACTGCGACCGCATGCGACGCATCGTGTTCGCAGGTCTACAGCCGCTGGGCATTATCCTTGACCAGGAGAAGAACCGCCGCGATTACCACGGCAAAGAGCGCTTCATTTCCCGTGACGATTCCCCGGTTAAAATCATCGTGATTCCAACCAACGAGGAATTCATGATTGCCCAAGATACGTTGAGCATCGTGTCGAATCTCAAGAAATAACGAGCTCGACCAACCAAAGGCCCCATGCCCTGCGTCCAAGAACGAACGTTCAATTGGAGGCAAAGCATGGGGCTTTTCTCGTTCATAATGCAAAAAAACGGGCCGCATAAGGCGGCCCGAAACGTATTCCATAGAGAGGCAAAACTCGAAGAGGAATTAAGCCTCCTGTGCCTGAACGGCCGTAATGGCAATAACGCCCAGCACATCCTCGGCAGAGCAGCCGCGAGACAAGTCGTTCATCGGAGCACCCAAACCCTGAGTAATGGGGCCGTACGCCTCGGCCTTTGCCAGACGCTGCACAAGCTTGTAGCCAATGTTCGCAGCATCGAGGTCGGGGAAGACCAAAACGTTCGCCTTGCCGGCAACAGGGGAGTCGGGAGCCTTGCTTGCGGCAACACTCGGAACGAGCGCGGCGTCGGCCTGGAGCTCGCCGTCAATAGCGAACTCAGGAGCCTTCTGCTTAGCAAGGGCAAGCGCCTCGACGACCTTTTGCGTATCGTCGTCTTTCACCGAACCGTAGCTCGAATGCGAAAGCATAGCAACACGAGCCTCGGCCCCGAGAAGCTTCTCGTAGCTCTTTGCCGTCGCAACGGCGATTTCAGAGAGGTCTTCCGCATTCGGCTGAATGCATACCGCGCAGTCGCTGAACATAAACGTGCCAGCATCGCCAAACTCGCAGTTCGGAACTTCCATAACAAAGAAGGAGCTCACGAGCTTGCTGCCAGGCGCAGTTTTAATGATGCGCAGCGCAGGATGCAACACGTCTTTGGTTGCATGGCAAGCGCCACCAACCAAGCCATCTGCGTGGCCAGTCTTCAGCAGCATGGTGCCAAAATACATGACATCATCCATTTGAGCTTCCGCTTCTTCGGGGGTAACGCCCTTGCTCTTGCGCAACTCATAGAACGCCTCGGCCATTTCTTTGCGAAGCTCGCCTTGAGTGTTGTCGATAATGGTCGCGCCATCGAGTTTGAAGCCCTTTGCAGCGACCTCTTCAGGTTTGCCGACAATCACGATGTTTGCAAGACCCTGCTCCAGCGCCTTCTCGGCAGCTTCCAGGATGCGCTCGTCATTGCCCTCGGGCAAAACGATGGTCTTCTTATCAGCCTTAGCGCGGTCGATCATAGTGCTCAGAAACGTTGCCATGCAGCGTCCTTTCTCTTGAATCTGCATAGCCCCAATAATAACGCAGAGCCCAGCATCCGAGATTTATCAACACTCAATCTGGTGATTTCATAGGCTGAACGGCGGCAGGGAAGAGACGGCACGGCAAATCCTTATAATAAGGCGCGTTTGAGGTATCGCCGGTGCAAAAGGCGCATGTGATTCGCATTTCGCACGGTCGATATGAATTATTCCCAGGTCGCATGCGTTTCTATGCATGGCCTCGAAAGGGTTCGAAAATGAAAACCATTTCTTTCGCCGTTCCTTGTTACAACTCCGCCGCATATATGGACAAGTGCATTGAATCGCTGCTCGCATGCGACGAGGGCAAAAACGACATTGAGATTCTTATCGTTGATGACGGTTCTACGAAAGACAATACGGCAGAAATCGCCGATGCTTGGCAGGAAAAATATCCTGGCACTATTCGAGCGATCCATAAACCCAACGGCGGTCATGGTTCGGCCGTTAATACCGGGCTCGCCAATGCTGAGGGCCGCTATTTCAAGGTCGTCGACTCCGACGACTGGCTTGACAAAGACGCCATGCATGAAGTTATGGCATACCTACGCCGCCAAATGGAGCTCGCAGAGCCGACCGATATGGTAATTGGCAATTACGTCTATGAAAAAGTGCATGAAGGCACGCGCACCGTCATGGGATACAAGAATGTTTTCCCCGTAGGCGAGGAATTCGGCTGGGATGATACGAAGCATTTCCATCAGTCGCAGTACCTTCTCATGCATTCGGTGATTTATCGCACCGAGCTCCTGCAAGATTTAGGCTTGAAGCTTCCCGAGCACACGTTCTACGTTGACAACATTTTCGTGTTTAAGCCTCTTCCGAGTGTGCGCACCATGTACTACCTCGATGTAGACATGTATCGCTACTTCATCGGCCGCGAAGATCAGAGCGTGAACGAAAAGATCATGTATGCCCGCCGCGACCAGCAGCTTCGCGTGACGCGTATCATGATCGACGCGATGAACGATGCCGAAATCGAATCCAAGAAACTCGAGCGCTACATGCTCAACTACCTTTCCATGATGATGTGCATCTGTTCGATTTTCCTGCGCATGGAAAAGACCGACGAAAACGAGGAGAATCGCGCTGCCATTTGGGAATATCTCAAGGAAAAGAATCCCGAGCTTTACAAGCGAGTCAAAAACACCGCGCTGAACTGGGGAACGAATATCCCCACCGAAGCTGGTCGACAGTTCGGCCTGGCGGCTTATCATATCGCGCAAAAGATTTTCAAATTCAACTAGCCGCGAGCCTATCAGTGCAGTACACGGCCCCATTGGGGCCGTTTTTTTTCGACCGAAAGCATAGCGGTGAGGAAGAACCGAACCGTAATGGTGTTTGACGTGACGCCCAATCCCTGGTTCGGCCAACACGGAAAGCAAAGCCCCTTGAGGCAGCGCGCACAGCGCAAAGCAGAAAGCATGCTATCGAGAGTAATCGGCGGGGTTTTTCGCTGCAGTTCCTGTTGTCTTGTCTTTAAATCGCAGGTCACGGCCGAAAAAGACCGCGCCTTCACCAAAGCGGTCTTTAACTTTATCGGTCGCTTTCGAAAGGCTCCTACCAACCTCCGCGTCAATCGACGGCTTCTTAGCAGCACCTTGCTCATCTTGAGGACTCGCATCGAAAGGAGCCATATCGAAGAGCGATTCTTGAACCACCTCGTCTTTTTCGAAATGAAACACCGCGACGCCGACCAAACGCACACGCATCCCCGGCTTCCATATTTGAGAAAGCATGCGCCGGATTTCAGGCATGAACACATGCTCGTTATCGTCTTGAGCGCGAAGTTGCGTTTGACAGCTTTTCGATGTGCGGTCGGCAAAACGAAGCTTAAGAGCAAGCGTAGACCCCTTGAGTCCATTTTTACGAAGTCGACGCGCAACTTTGGCCGCGAGCATATTCGCCGCGTTTTCTATCGCGTCGAAGGTAACGAGGTCTTGAGAAAACGTCATCTCATTCGAAACAGACTTCACCGTTTCATCTTGCTTCACGGCAGTTGCATCAACACCCAAGCATCGCATGCGCATCATTTCGCCGTTCTTGCCGTATATTGAATGCAACACATCTTCCGGAGCTTCAGCCATATCTCCAAGCGTACGAATGCCACGCCGCAAAAGTTCCTCTTCGGCACGCTTGCCAACACCCGACATGACGCGAATGGGCAAAGGGAAAAGGAAATCGAGCTCGGAACCTGGGTAAATTACGGTAAGACCACGTGGTTTATCCTGGTCAGAAGCAATTTTTGCAACCGTTTTGCTCGTTCCGACCCCAATTGAGCACGTAACGCCAAGATGAGCCACTCGCTTTTGGATTCTGGCGGCGATGGCGACAGGATGCTCAGAATTGACTTCGGTAGGGGAGACATCGACAAAAGCCTCATCGATGCTTACTTGCTGCACATGGGGGCTTTCATCGTGCAGAATAGCCATGACTCGAGCCGACATTTCCTTGTAGCGGTCAAAATGGCCATGCGTCCATATCGCCTGGGGACAGAGCTCGCGCGCAGCAGAGGCGGCCATTGCGGAATGAACCCCATAGGCACGAGCCTCATAACTCGCCGTTGAAACAACGCCGTGCTTATCGGCATCACCGCCAACGATTACTGGTTTGCCGCGCCACGCGGGATGATCAAGCTGTTCCACAGAAGCGAAAAACGCGTCAAGATCAACGAGCAAGATCGCAGATCCCGTCCATGGTTGCACGTATGTCGAATCAAATTCCGCCATTGAGCTTTCTCACAGTACATCAACGTCGCGCAAGGCGCGGCTTTCTTTATAGACTCCATGGTATCATGAAATCAGCAACTCCCCTGTTGCTATGTACAAATGTTCGATTTTCAAAATCGAACGAAAGGAGCACGCATGAATTTGAGCAAGTCAACCTGCCGCAACTTTGCAATTGGCGGCATTGTATGCGCTGGCATCAGTATTGTGATTGGCGGTGCTTTGCTCGATATCGTCGGCTTCGTTATCGGATTCATCGCACTCACATCGGCTAAGAAATTGATTGCAGCAATGCCCGGCGATGCCTACGTCGAAAATGTCTTGAAACTTGCGAAGATTGCCGTCGTCGTATCGCTGGTCGCATTCATCGCGAACATTTTGACCGCCGTTTTCCTGACGCCCGTTCTGGTCGACCAAGCGAGCAGCATGGTAGCCAAGTCCGCATCCACGTTCTAGGAAATCGTTCAAAGGCATAAGGCAAAGCACTTCCAGCAACTTCAAACCAGACGAGTTTTGGTCATGCGACGACTTTTCCTAGCAAGCTAAGCATGAGCTATCAAGCGGCAATCATGCAAGTCTCTTTCAAAGCCTTCCTTCGACACAGCCTGAAGGAAGGCTTTTGTTTGCTATTTTTGTTATCTGTAATTCTGATAATATATGTTATGTAAAGTAACGTAGTGCGGCGCTACGTGGCCTCACGCGGGTTAATTCCAATCTCAAATGCACGTATTTGCGCAGATGACGTGGAGTAATGCAGTTAGTGTTGGAACGCTGCCTTTTCGTGCTGTTTTCATAATGCGTTTAGTATCGGAACCGATGCATGGTATTTCTCGCTTGTGTGCGGGATATGAAGACGCGCATGCCCAGATAGACCCCTGATTTTGCGATTCCGAGCGGCGCCGGCATTCGTAACCTCGTCGGCGGCCGATCGGCAGGTTACGAGGAGGAGCTGAGGTGGCGCACACCCAGGCCCTCGACGAGCTGCAGCAGCGCGCCTCGGCGCTGGGCGCCCACGCCATCGTGGGCGTCGATATGGATTACGAGGTGCTCGGCCAGGGCAATATGCTCATGGTCACCGCCTCTGGCACCGCCGTCACCGTGGAAGCGGTCTAAAGCAAACGTTCTCGCTCCAACGCAACCTCCAAATGCAGAGGCCAACGCCTGCGGTGTCGAACAACTCTAGGCATCAGATAAGACAACATGCTGGGACGGCATTCGAAAAAGAGGCCCGAAAGCGCAGAGGGAGGAGACGCTTTCGGGCCGAGCAATGATTATCCGGCTAATCAAGGCAACAGAAACGAGGATAAATCATCCTCCACTTGGCGTAAGGCAGCCTCCACTAGCGCGGCATAGCCGCAATAGAAATCGTTCGACGAGTGGCGATGCACCGTATCGCGCCATTGCGGCACCCAACTAAGAGGGTGGCACACCGTGAACGAGACTGCATCTAGGAGAGTTTCGCGCATTTTTCCAGACACACCTTGTTCAAAGAAACCAACTCCTCTCGCGAGCAGATGGCCCAAAAACATTAGCTCGTAAGCCAAGTGATCGTCGGGTTCGCGAGAAATCAGATCAACTTCTAAACCATGTTTCGCATACATGGCCCTTACCTCAAAAGTTTGATGCTGGAACACCATGCGCTCCTTGTTGAAGTACACCGATTCCCAAGGGGGCGCCAAAACCCTTTTCGTTCCAACAAACAAACGCGTATACTCGGCCCTTAGGTCATGGTAGTCTTTCTCCGAAAAGCCAACGTCGCAGCTGCGAGCCCAAGCCAGCAATCGTCGCTGCGCATTTTGCGCATCATTCCCGGCAACATAGGGTATATCCTCAAAAACTTGCTGCTCGACCAATTCGGCAAAAAGGCTCCGATCGGGAATACCGTGAAATATGCGACCGAGCAGCACAAACAGAGCGGCAGCGGCCTCCAATTGGCCCCGAAACTCCATCGACGCTTTCCCGCAGTTGTCGTTCATGCCGCCACTCCCCTACTGCCCCAACGATAACATACGATAACTGCCATCTTCCTTCATTCTCGCATTTCGATGGGGCACAACGACAATGTTTGGCGAAGTATACTCCGATGATGGCAATGGTTGTATGTCAGCGCATGTCCCATAGGCGGCGCGAAGCTCATCGATGTCTCCCACCTTGAGCGCCCGCTGCGGGCACAAGGCAACACAAGCTGGTTCTTCCCCTTGCTCTCGAAGTCCCTGGCATAAGTCGCACTTCCGAACTACGCCCTCGTCTTTCACCAACTGCGGAGCTCCATAGGGGCACGCTTCGACACAGGATCCGCATCCTATGCAAACCTCGGCGTCAACAGTGACCAGCCCTGTTTCCGGATCTTTGGCATGAGCTCCCGTAGGGCAGGCCGACACGCAAGCCGGGTTGTCACAGTGGCCGCACGAGAAACTCACTGCATAAGCAAACACTTTGGACGGTACGCAAACGCCCGTATCGTCGTCTACAGACCAATCGCCGCCGCAAACCTCGTATACGCGACGCGTCCGAGGCCCGATGTCAAAACTATGCAGATCCTTGCAGGCCAACTCGCATGCTTTGCATCCAATACAGTCCTCGGTATTGATTAGAAAACCTTGCTGTCCCATACTTTAATCCTCCTTGAAAACTTCGCGCGAGTCCCATAGATAGTCGGGAGTAAGCGGCTCCCCATTCCATTTCTCCACATTGCAAATGCAGGTATTCCATGCCTGGTACCCCGTTGTCGTCACATTGGGACCGCAAAGAACATTCATGCAACCAGCCTTATCGATACCAGTTTCTTCGTCAATTTCCACCCAGGCTCCCTGACCCATCGCAAGGACGCCAGGCATGATAGTCTCGGTTACCAACAAAGGACGTAGGCATTGACCCCACTTTGAAGTGATGAGCACCGTCTCGCCTGTTTTCATGCCCAATCGATCAGCATCAAGTGTATTCATGTAAAGAGGATGGTCGAAAGCTTCTCTCATTTTGGGAACGTTTGCAAAGTTCGAGTGGATGTGCCGCGGAATATGGAGACTGTATATTTGGAAGGGATAGTCTCCCTTGATTTTTTCATCCCAATTCGAAAATGTCTCTTCATATCCTTCCACCGGCGGGACATAGCGAGGACTTGGTGCAATCTCTTTGAAGCCAAACGCATGGACCTTATCCACGGCAGCTTGGCAGTAAATCTCCAGTTTCCCAGAGGCCGTCTTGCGAGGATTTGCCTCAGGATCATCCCGGAATGACTTGAGCGCGACGCTTGTATATTTATCTCCCTCCGAACGTTCAAGGGAGTAAATGCCCTCGCGCTTGAAATCGAGAATGGGAATGCGTCCTTCTTGAGGAGTACCTTCCACCCCCAAGGTCGCCAAATCGTCTTCAGTAATACTTACGAGATTCTCGAAGTCTGTTCCATCCTTCTTGATGACTTGAGCTGCGGCCACCAAATCGATAACCATCTGCTTTTCAGTCTTAGGCTGGAGAACCTGGCGATCAACACCGATCCGATCAGCAAGCTCTGCTGCAATTTCGGCATCACTCTTGCATTCGAAAAGGGGGTCGACTACTTGGCTAAACCACAAGAGTGATTCGCGCATGCCTTTCGTTACGTCGCCATATCTTTCCCATGGACTTGTAACGGGAAGAACAATATCGGCATATTTGCAGGTTGTAGTCATAACAAGATTCTGAGCCACTACCGTATCCATCATCCGATACGCCTCAATGCCCTTCATAGTGGCAGGACCTTGATTGAGGAAGTTTTCCTGACGGTCATAGATCATGTGCACTTTGTTTTCGTAGATGTTTCCGTCAAGTCCGACATAATTGCGGTCATCCACAATCGAAGTCCACATTTGGTTAACGTTAACCTTGCGATTCTCCAGAGGATTGTTTATCCACTCAATGGGGCATCCGAACGTTTCTCTGCGCAAATGCGCATGCTGCTGACCACCCTTTAACAACGAATAGGATAGCCCTTGGAAACCAGCATGACCGCCATCAGAAGCGCAGCAACAACCCGGCTTTCCGATGAGGCCCGCCATAGCGCCAAATGTCATGAGATTTTGACAAAGCTCGGCGCCACTCCCCGTCCGAGCAGGTGCCGACGACATGATTACAGAAGCCCGTTCCGTACTTCCCAGCAAGACCGCCAGTCGCTCAATGTCTTTTGCGGGAGTGCCGCATATTTCCGACGCCCACTCCGGCGTTTTAGGCACACCGTCATAAGTACCGAGAACGTAGTCCTTGTAATTGTCTTTCGGATCGGCTCCCTCAGGCATATGGTCTGCGTCGAAACCGATAGTGCAGCGCTCGAGAAAATCCCAATCGATAAGAGGATTGGTCGAGGGGTCGTCTTGCGAAATAAGCACATAGGCCATACCCAGGAGCATAGCGCTGTCCGTACCAGGCCGAATAGGAATGTAATCATCCGTCAGCGCACGCGCCGTGGGCGTATAGAATGGATCGACGCAAATAAACTTCACTCCTGCGTCTCGACATTGCAGGTATTGGTAATTGGGCAACCCCGCACGACTCCAAGCAGGATTCGACGCCCAGAGCACGATGACATCGCTCGATCTCATATCCATACGATCATTCTGCTCTTCCGGCATGCCAATAAGCTTTGCCATCTCCGTCCATGCCCCAGATGATACTGCGCCGGTCTGCTCCAGACATCCGCCCTTGATATACATGAGGCGCCCAATCTCCACATCGCCCATACGCTGAGGGACGCCGCCAGGCAGAAGGATACCCTCATTTCCATAGGTATCGAGAATTCGCTCAATTTCCCCTGCAATCAAATCTAAAGCTTCGTCCCAGCTAATGCGCTCCCACTCATCACGACCACGCAACTCGCCATGAGCAGCTTCCCCTCCGCCCGGCTGCCAGTTTTTTCGCTTCATAGGGTATTTGATCCGATCGGCCCCGAATATCATGCCACGAAGTGAACGTCCGCGAGCACAGCCACGTAACTGCGGACAGTCGGGAGAATCCTCGTGCGACTTATCGGTGCCGAGGCGTACCACCTCGCCATTTTTAACCAGCGCCTTATTGAACCCCTTGCTGCCGCAATCGACCCAGCAGCTGCATGGAATCCACTCACCAGGATTCTCGTCCACATCGCCCGTATCGCTTGTCGGCGTTTTCTCATTGAAACCGACACAGCCTGTCGCGCCAAGCGCGGCAGAGCCAACCGTAGCCAATCCCGCCCATTTCAGCAGGCTTCGCCTACTCATCCCCTTTTCAATGGTCGATGTTTTCATCTCTTCCATTGCACCCTACTCCTCTCATATGACATGTATGAGCATTCAAACGAAATGCTCTCGCTGAGTCATTATCATCAAAGGAATAGCGGACGCTTCTCAAGTCGAGTCCTTATTTGCATTAAGCGTTTTTTTAGAATTCTCCTTATCCCCTTGTTTACAAAAATTTAAAAAATGATATAGTGACAGCATTGTTCGCATTCCCGGTCGCCTTCTCGGTTATAATATAGAAGTTTACAAATAGCCGGGGAGGAAACGTGGAGCTTAATACGTCGTTTGACAGAAGCGGACTGCCGCAAGACCTTGCAGCCATTACGCACTTCCCCCCGGTATCTGATCGTCTCACACCCCCTGCTCAACAAGCAAGTTCACACTACACTCCCTTTCTCCTCGCTACCCGCAAGATTATATTGAGCGATGAAACCCTCGGCGAAGCGGCACGATTCGAAATACTTGCATCAAGGTACGACTGCATTATCGGATCTTCCCCATATATCAATTCACTTGTTCGTATCGTCAGCCGTATCAATGGCATATTCCTCGCAGCTCGCGAGGGAAAGCAAGCCAGCTATCAGCTATGTTGCTATAACGATTTTCTCAACGAGAGCGCCCCCCCCCGACCAACAAAGACACTGTCGGCATTTCTCGTCTTGAATCGTTTGGACTCAACGAAATAAACCGGGATGTCTTCAACGCTTCGCGATGCGCCTGTCAGATGGCAAACATCGAAACCAAGCTGCTCGATTCAGGGTTGCCCAGCACCATTACCCCCAGTTTTATCCTGTCGCTCCATTCCACTTTAAGCGCTATATACAATCCAGGCGTATCTGCAGGTCTTCGAAATCACGATTTTTCAGCTCCTCGCCCCATTCAGGGAGAGAGCATCTATCATCCGCCTTCGCCATTAGAACTGCCTGTATTTCTGAAAGACCTTGCCGCCTTCCTCAACGATTCAAAACTCAGCCCCTCAATCAAGGGCGCCCTCGTCCATTACCAAATGGAAGCAACGAAAATGTTTTCTTCCAACACCGAACAACTTAATTGCGCCCTGTTGATAGGTCTTTGGCAAAATGCAGGATTAATAAAGCATCTCATACTCCCAATAGCAGTAACACCAGCCCTCGAGACAAGCAATCGGGAAAAGGTCCTGCAACCTTACCGGGTCTCTCCCCTCAAAACCGAGGTGCAAATGATTGACGACTGGATTTACCACACTGCCCGAGCTTCGCAAAACGCCATGCAGATCGAATACAGGATATTTTCAATCATTGGGAAAATGGTAGACAAGTGGGAGGCCCTCCTCTTTTCATCGGAAGTTCATCTGACAAAATCAATGCGCAAACTTCTTATTGCTATCGTTGGAGCCCCAGTCTTTTCCACCGCCTCCCTTGCACATGCAACTGAGACAAGCTATACAACTGTCTCCAATATAATTACCCTGCTATCCTCCCACGGCATTATTACCCAAGTCAGTCGCGGTCGGCGCAACAAAGTCTATGCGTGCCCCGAGGCCCTGGGGCTTTTCGATGCAATTATCGCCGAGATGGCCTGAGACCCCTACTCCGCGTGTTTCAGGGCTTGGTCGAGCTTCTGGCTAATCACCTTCGTGACGCCGTCGCCCTGCATGGACACGCCGAACAGCGTGTCGGCCATCTCCATGGTGCGCCGCTGGTGGGTTATCATGATGAGCTGGGTCTGGCCGCGCAGGCTGTCGATGTAGGCGGCCAAACGGCGCAGGTTCGTGTCGTCGAGCGCTGCTTCCACCTCGTCCAGGATATAGAACGGGGTGCTGCGAATGCGGTACACCGCGAACAGCAGCGCAAGCGCCGTGAGCGATTTCTCGCCGCCGGACAGAAGCATCATCTTCGCAATGCGCTTGCCCTTGGGCTGGGCGTTCACCTCCACGCCGGTGTTCTTCAAATCATCGGGATCCACCAGCGAGAGATTGGCCTTGCCGCCCGGGAACAGCGTGGCGAATATTTCCTGGAAGTTCTTGTCCGCGGCCTCGTAGGTACGGATGAAGTCGTCCTTCATGCGGGCCTCGATCACGCGGTTGATCTTCGCCAGGGACTTGCGCGCCTGGTCGAGGTCGTCCAGCTGGCTGGCCAGATAATCGTAGCGCACCTTCAGCTCGTCGTACTCCTCGGCGGCATCGGGATTGATGGTGCCCAGATTGGCAATGCGGCGATTCAGGCGGAACAGCTCGGCTTCCACCTCAGGGCGATTCTCCAAAGGCGGCATGGCCAAGGCGGTCTCCAGGGGCGTCCCACAATCGTGCGCAATGTGGTTCACCGCCGCCTCCACCTGGAGCTCGAGGTGCTCCTTCTGCACGCGGGCCTCGGAGAGGCGCCGCTTGTGCCATCGAAGAGGGTATAGGCCTCATGGGCTCGCGCCCGGGCCTCGGTGACGGAAGCGTGCAGCCCCGTGGAAGAGTTCTGGGCCGCCGTGGCCTGCTCTTCCAACGACTGGGTCCAGCGCTGGGCCGAGCGCGCCAATTCCTCGAAGAGGGCGAGCACGGGCTCGATACGCGCGGCCAACACGGTTTTCACCCGCAACTGCGCAGTCGCCTCGCTACTCTGGGCGGCGAGCGACTACAGGTCGCGAGCGCGGGCGTCGCGCACACGCTCGGCGTAGGCGGTGCGCTCCACCAAGGTGGCGGCGGCCAACTTCGCCTCGGCCAAATTGTCCGATACCTGGTGGGCCTCCCGGCGGATGGGCTGCAGCTGCCCTTGCGCCTCGGCCTGCTTTCGCTTGGTCGCGGCCAGTTGCTCGTCCAGCTCGGCCAGGCGCGCCTCGAAGGACTCCACATTGGGACGCGCCGCCGAGATAATGGCCTCGGCCTCGGCGCGCTGGCGCTCGATGCCCTCCAACTCGCGGCGGCAAGCAGCCAGTTTCTCGGCCGCGGCATCGGCCGCCGCGCGGGCGGCCTCGGTGCGGCCCTTGCATGCGGCCAGCGATTGGGACAGCTCCAAACTGGTGGATTGGCAACCCTTTCCTGGACAAATTTCAGAGAGCCAGGCCCGCTTTTCTGAACTCGACCGGGCTCATGTAGCCCAGCGTCGAGTGGATTCTGAAGTTGTTGTGCCAGTGGACGTAGTCCGACAGCTTGACCTGCAACTCGCGGGTGTTCGCGAACTCGGCCTTCAGTATCTTGTTGGCCGATTCGTCCACGGCGTTGTCGTAGGGACACCCCTTCTTGGAGAGCGACCGCCTCACGTCGAAGGTGTCGAGCAGGCAGTCGATCTTTGCGTTGTCGAATTCGCTCCGTGGTCGGAACTAAGCCGATATCGGCTTAGTTCCGACCACGGAGCGCAATACACCAGCAGGCTTCTGGCCGAATGGGCGCGCGACAACGACGTGCGCCTGTCCTGCAGCCGCACGGGCAACTGCCATGACAACGCGGTGGCCGAGTCGTTCTTCGCAACGCTCAAGAACGAGATGCACTACAGGAGGAGCTTCACGACCAGGGACTCCGCCAAGCATGCGGTGATCGAGTTCATCGAGGCGCACTACAACCGCCGAAGACCCCACTCGACGATCGGCTACAAGGCGCCGGCCGAGGCGATGGCGGCTTTCTTCGAACGCACGGCGCCATCGCTTGAAGCCATGCCGATGGCCGCCTGATTCCTCGAGCTTCCGTGTCCAAAATTTTGACACAGGTCATGCCTTCGTGGCCGCAAGTGGGAGGCTCGTCCGGGCGAAGGTCCTTTACAACACGTCCCTGGGCCTGCTCCAGCTCGCCGTGGTGTGCCTGGCGGTCGGGTCGACGTGGGGCAGGACGACAGCATTGTGCCTCACGGACGCGGCATACGTCACGTTCTCGGTGTTCTTCCTGACGCTCCTGAGCGTGCTCTGCGCCCGAGGGGGGCGCGACTTCGGCGCCGCCCTCGCCGGCTCATTCCTTGCACAGGCGGCGAACCCTGGACAGCTGCCCGCCCTGATCGTCGGATTGTCAGCCCTGATCGTCCTGGCGTTCACGTTCTTAGCAAGCGAGTGTTAGCGTCAATATATTTTTTACCAATTACGCTACTTTTCTTCCGCCATTCTCGCTACCGCAGATGCGCCAATTCTGGCTATCGCTCGGGTGCGCGCTCGGGCTGCTCGTCGAGTCTGACGTCCTTGAGCCTGTAGGAGCGCCCCGTTATCCTCACTATCTCGCAATGATGGCACAGCCTGTCGGCGATCGCGCTCGCCGTCACGCCGTCGCCGAACACCTCGCCCCAGCGCCCGACGCCGACGTTGGTCGTCACTATCGTCGACCTGGACAGGAGGTATCGCCTGTTCACCAGCTGGAACAACAGGTCTGCGCCCTCCTTGCCGATCCCCAGGTAGCCCATCTCGTCTATCACCAGCAGGCTGCAGTGCTCGTAGAAGCGCATCCTGCGCGGCAGCGTGCCCTTCTCGCTGGCCGACGCGAGGTCGGCCACGAGGCGCGCGCAGTCGGCGAAGTAGACCTGGCGGTGGGCCAGGGCCGCCTCGTAGCCTATGGCGACCGCCAGGTGGGTCTTGCCGACGCCGGGGCTGCCGACCAGCACGACGTTGCCCCCGCGCTCCATGAACGCCAGGGTCGCCAGCTCCTCCATCTTGCCCCTGGGGACGCTGGGCTGGAAGGACCAGTCGAAGTCGGCGAGCGTCTTCACGAACGGGAAGTTCGCCATCCTCAGGCGCCTCGCGTCGTCGGCCCTCAGCTTGGATGCGAGCTGGGCGTCGGTCATCTCCAGGAGCGCCCCCACGAAGTCGCGCTCCCCCGAGCCCACCAGCCTCACGTAATCGGGCACCAGCGGCGCCATCTCGCCCAGCCCGAGCGCCTCCATGTTCGCGAAGAGCCTGTTCAGGGGGCTGGCCTGCACCGCGGCCGTCACAGCGAGCCCCCGATCGACCCGAGCAGCTCCAGGTTGGCCGCGGCGGCCGCGGCGATGTCCTCGTCGCCGAACCAGCGCTTGCCCTCCATGGCCTCGGCGTAATGGGCCGGGTCGTAGCCCGAGGCCCCCGGGGCGTGGGAGGCCACGAGCTCGCCGGCCATGTAGCAGTCCACGCCCCCTCCCGGCAGCGACACGAGCCTCACCGGCCGCCCGATGCAGCGCCTGGGCACGGACACCTTGCGCCCGTGCGCGGAGACGAGCATCGTCGCCGGCACCGCCGCCACGTCCACCACGTCGCCCATGGCCTCCTGCAGCAGCCGGGCGTTGCCGATGGGCCGCAGCGCCTCCTTCTCCTCCATGAACAGGGCAGACGGTGGCATGCCCGTGGTCTCGTTGGCCTCGGCGTTGCAGCGCTCCTCGATGCGGGCGATGACCTCGACGAGCTGTTGCCGTCAATATAGTTTGTGCCACTTTCGCCAATTTATTTCGCCAAGCGTGC
>OKRW01001366.1_pt1 | contig 20989 bp, 20 predicted proteins | sample 1601151 | NCBI WGS metagenome assembly OKRW01 (sample SAMEA3541471, study PRJEB24748) | human gut metagenome | biome: human gut; feature: human-associated habitat; material: faeces | place: China | collected 2012 | reverse complement strand
TCTGGTACATTCCACGTTGCCCAACTGTGGATTTAGCATAGTCAGAAAAAAGAAAAAATACCTTATCCCAGATGCGGCTTGGGAGCGTATTTAAGATGCGGATGAGCATCTTAAATACAGCGACTACAGAGCAGATGGGATAAGGTATTTTTTCTTTTTTTGTCTACACCAAATCTACAAATCAGAAATTTCTTTGATACCGCTGATATCCGGATCAATGAGCATGGAGTAATTCGTATGATAAATGACGTATCCTGGTTTTGCCTGAGGCGGTTTCTTTAAGTTTCGTCGTTCGGTGTAATCGACCTCAACCTTCGGAGCATTTTTCCCTTTAGAGTAGTGAGCGGCAAGTCTTGCGGCCTCTTCGTAGGTACGGTCAGGAAGTTCATTTGCAGTTCCGAGCTTTACGATGACGTGAGAACCTGCCATTTTCTTAGCATGAAACCACATATCTTTTCCGTTAGCGAATTTAAAAGATAATTCGTCGTTCTGGAAGTTGTTTTTTCCGACATACATATGGAATCCATCAGAAGAAATATAGTGAAGCGGTTTACTTTTGCCCTGACGTTTTTTTTGATTTCTGCCATGACGTTTCATGTAACCGCACTCGATTAATTCTTCTTTGATCATAGCAAGATCATTTTCATCGCGGGCGATTTCTAAAGCGTTACTTACAGATTCCAAATGTGATAGTTCGGCAAAGGTTTCTTTTGTAAGAGTACTTAATGCTTCATAAGTACGTTTTAACTTTCCATAGCGGTCAAAATATTTTTTGGCATTTTCCATTGCATTTAAGTCGGGGTCAAGTGGGATTGTGATTTCTTTGCCATCATAATAGTTTATACACTTTAATTCTTTTTGATGAGGGGCTGCTTCATAGCCGTAAGTGTGAAGAAGCTCTCCGTATATTTTATATTTTTCTTTTTTGTCTGTATCTTTTAACTGTTTTAGCTGCAGGTCATATTTTTTCGCAGTACGCTCTAACGCATTTTGCACGATATGGCGTAGGTCAACGGACTTTTGGCGGATACGGGTCACAACTTCTTTTTGTGCGTAAAAGGTTTCTAATACTTCAGAGATGGAAGGATATTCTTCCGTAGTTAAATCACTGAACATGGAAAATGTAAACGCACCGAATTCTTTTGGGGCTTTTCCTTCGTAAATAATATTTGGAGAAAAAGCGTGTGTTTCTATCTGGTTTTTCAGACGGACGAGTTCACCGTAAAGGGAACTTTGCTGCACTGGGGTAAGAGAAGCAACAGCAGAATCTCCATCGATGTCGGCGCGGTAGCAGATTTCATTGGCAAGCACAGGACTGATACCGGAAATACTGCCATAGACTGCTTTTTGTACAGAAACTGGTTTGACAAGCAGTGTATTTTCCATCCATTCAACAGATAGATCATTAAGAGAAATCTTACCCTTTCCTGGAGGGGCGATATAAGTTCTTCCTGGTAGAACTTCTCTTACAGAACTTACCTGATTGGAAATATGTTTGATACTGTCGATAATCATGTTTTTTTCATCAATAAAAATAATATTACTGTGTTTTCCCATGATTTCGATAACCATTTTTTTACGGCAGGTATCACCAAGTTCATTTAAATGTTCGATTGTGATCTCAACGATTCGTTCCATACCAGGTTGTGTAATTTCGATAATTCTTCCGTTACTAATATATTTTCGAAGCAGCATGCAGAAGTTTGGGGCGGTCATAGGATTTGCCTTTGTCTTTGTAGTAAAATAGATAAGTGGAAGACTTGCTCCAGCAGAAATCAGTAGTCGATAGGTTTCTTTATTATTTTTTACAACAAGAAGCAGTTCGTCCGCTTCCGGCTGATAGATTTTGTAGATGCGTCCGCCGGTAAGCAGGCGGTTCATATCATATACAATATTGGCTATTACAACGCCATCAAAAGCCATAGTAAAATTCCTCCTGAAATAATATTTATACTTTTAAATAATCCATGCAAAAGAAATGTATCTGCTTTGCATGAAAAATATAAAAGTATAGAATGATATTGCGGCAAAAATATCTGAAAAACAGTAGGATTTGCAGCCTTTTCATGATACCATAGATAAGAAGGGAATGTCAAAACGTCAGGCATACTTGCATGGAAAATGAGAATGTGATATGTTGGATAAAAGAACGAAAATATAGAAGGAGGCATATTATGGGAAAAGCAGAAAATGGAGAAATCAGAGAAGTTACAGCAAATATCTGGGAGGACAGAAAGCATCATTTATGGTTCCCGATTAGTTTTACAAAATATACAGTGGGGAATGGAAGATTATATGTAAATAGCGGATTTCTTTCTTCAAGAGAAGATGAGTGTCTGTTATATCGTATTACAGATATTACATTATACCGCAGTCTGCCACAGCGTATTTTTGGAACAGGAACGATTGAGCTTCACACAAAAGACCGTTCCACCCCAGTTATCCGTCTGGAGAATATTGCGAAGTCTGCGCAGGTAAAGAGAGTGCTGAGTGATCTTATTGAGAAGGAAAGAGAAGATAAAAAGGTAGTCGGAAGAGATATGTATGGGGCGGTAAGTCACATTGATCCTGTTGAATTTGATGGAGATGGAGATATGGACGACCATATGTAGAAATCCTTCGACAAGAAATGTTTATTGATATTGCATTTGCAGATGATTTTGGATTTTAGAAAATGGTAAAAATGAGGTGGCCAGATGAATATAAAAGAATTACAGGCTATTTTTATGATCGGTGAAACCGTAGCTGTAGAATTCAAACGCTGTGGTAATGGAATTGAAAATGATACCTATGAATCAGTATGTTCTTTCCTAAACAGATTTGGCGGGGATCTTTTTATGGGAGTGTTGGATGATGGAACTGTGATTGGAGTACCTGAAAAAGCAGCTCCAGACATGGTAAAAAATTTTATAAAGGTTATTAGTAACCCGGCATTATTTTCCCCAACGATATATCTGGTGCCAGAGATTCTGAAATACGATAAAAATCGAACAATTATTCATGTTCATATTCCGCCAAGTGCAGAGATCCATAGCTTCAAAAAAGTAATTTATGATCGTGTAGATGATGCAGATGTTAAAGTGACGGCGACCAGTGCGATTGCACAGATGTATATTAGGAAACAGAATATTTTTACAGAAAGAAGAATATATCCATATGCGGGGATGGAAGATCTGCGATTAGATTTATTACCAAAGATACGAATTATGGCACAAAATCATGCCGGAGGACAACATCCATGGACGACAATGAATGACATGGAGTTGCTAAAAAGTGCAGGGTTGTATGGCAGAGATGTTGTTACAGGAGAAGAAGGACTCAATCTTGCAGCACTTATGCTTCTTGGAAAAGATGATGTGATTTTAAATGTTGCACCGATATATGTAACAGATGCTCTTGTGCGAAAGATTAATGTGGATCGTTATGATGATCGGGAAGTTATCAAGACAAATCTAATTGAAAGCTATGGTCAGCTCCTTGATTTCGGAAGAAAAAATTTGCCGGATAAGTTTTTCCTTGAAGATACGGTCAATAAAAGTCTTAGAAATATCATTGTCAGAGAAATGATTAGCAATACATTAATGCATCGAGAGTTTACCAGCAGTTATACAGCGAAATTTGTGATTGAGAAAGATCGAATGTACGTGGAAAATGCAAATCGTGCAACAAAGGAAGGTTTTATCACAGTTGATAATCTGGAACCAAATTCTAAAAATCCTATTATAGCAGCATTTTTCAGAAATATAGGTTATGCGGATCAACTTGGTTCTGGGGTAAGAAAATTATTTCAGTACAGTAGGTATTATTCAGGAAAAGATCCTCAGTTTATAGAAGATGATATATTCCGGATTATTGTACCATTAGATAATGATTATTCATTTGACTATAGTACAGAAAGAGGAAGTCATAATAAAATCGAAACTAAAAGTGCCGATAAAGTGCCGATAAGTGCCGATAAGGTGCCGATAAATAATTTATCGGCACAGAAAAAATTAATAATTCAATTTGTAAAAGAAAAAGGAGCGATTACATCTCGACAGGCAGAAGAATTGTTGAAAGTAAAACAACGACGAGCGAGAAGTATTCTTGGAGAAATGGTCAATATGGGAATTTTGGAACGACAGGGATCATATAAAAGTACTGTATATGTTTTAAAAAGTGAAAGATAAAACGAAAATGAACAAATTTAGCAATACACAGGAAAATGATAAGGCAGTCAATCCATACGCATTACAGGAATCAATTAGAAAAAGTTCTGTTCTCTGGTTGACAAAATGGGCGGTCACGAGTATAATCATAAACAGTTTTAGTGCGTTACCACTTTATTGTGACAGAGTATTTAAAGGGCAAGAAGATTGTCACAAAAGAGTCTGTGAATGCAGGCTCTTTCTTTTATAGATTTTTATAAATTAAAAGAGAAAACAGGTAATAAAATTATTTTTTTATGAGAATAGCTCAGACAATTTTATAAAAGTGGTGAATGAGATTTTAATTTAGGAGGATAACATTAATGAAAGAAAAACTGCTCCACACTCCAGAGGGAGTAAGAGATATTTATAACTCAGAATGTAAGAGAAAGTCAGCGGTGGAGAAGCGGATTCATCATATATTAGAGCTTTACGGCTATCAGGATATTGAGACACCAACATTTGAATTTTTTGATATATTTAACAGTGATACAGGAACTGTAAGTTCCGTAGAGATGTTTAAGTTTTTTGATAGAAATAATAATACGTTAGTGCTTCGCCCGGATATGACTCCTTCCATTGCGAGAAGTGTGGCAAAGTATTACAGTGCCTGTGAATTTCCACTTCGTCTTTCTTACCGCGGGAATACATTTTTAAATAACAGGAGTTATCAAGGTAAGCTTACTGAGAAGACGGAGATGGGAGCGGAACTTATTAATGATGACAGTCCGGAAGCAGATGCAGAGGGAATCATTATGATGATTGACTGTTTCCTTGCGGCAGGTCTTACGGATTTTCGTATAGATATCGGGCAGGCAGAGTTTTATAAAGGAATTATGGATGCGTTAGAAGCTTCTGAGGAAGTTAAGGAGCAGATTCACGAATATATCGAGAATAAGAATGCTCTTGGAATGGAAATTCTTTTATCGGATTTATCTATGAAAGATTGTTATCGTAACATTCTGCTTGAGTATAATGATTTATATGGTGATGTTACCATGCTTGAAAAGGCAAAGAAGCTTACGATAAATCCTCGTTGTCAGGCAGCAATTGCCAGACTAGAGGAAGTGTATGAAGTGTTAAAGCTTTACGGTTACGAAAAATATGTAAGTTTTGATCTTGGCATGGTGAACCATTTTGATTATTATACAGGAATTATTTTCCGGGGATATACTTATGGAACTGGAGATGCGATTGGAAAAGGTGGACGTTATGATAACCTTTTAGCGCAGTTTGGTAAGGAAGCAAGTGCTAGCGGATTTACCATTTTGATTGATGATGTACTATCTGCATTAAGCCGTCAGAATATCAGCATTTCCTTAAAAGAATATGCCTATTCTTTACTTCTTTATAAATCAGAGGACAGACAGAATGCGATTCCGTTAGTTGTAAAGTTAAGAGATGCCGGAGTGCGGACGGAACTCGTTTCCATGACAGAAGGAAAGACGTTAGAAGAATATCTTGCTTTTGGAAAGAATCAGGGAGCAGAAGGAATCCTCTATTTGGATGGGGAGAATGTCACTGTTTATGATATGGATTCTGGAGAGCAGGAGACAAAGACATTAAAGGAATTCAGGGAGGAATATTAAGATGCGCTATTTAACATTTGCTCTGGCAAAGGGAAGACTTGCCAATAAAACAATGGATATGTTTGAAAAACTTGGTATTACCTGTGATTCCATTCGTGATAAAGAGACAAGAAAGCTTATTTTTGTCAATGAAGATTTAAAGCTTAAGTTTTTCTTAGCGAAGGCTTCTGACGTTCCTACTTATGTAGAGTACGGTGCAGCGGATATCGGTATCGTAGGAGAAGATACGATTCTTGAAGAGGGAAGAAACCTTTACGAAGTAATGGATCTGGGCTTTGGAAAGTGTAAGATGTGTGTCTGTGGACCGGAAAGTGCAAGAGAAAAGTTACAGCATGGAGAGCTTATTCGTGTAGCTTCTAAGTATCCAAACATTGCTAAAGATTATTTTTATAATAAAAAGTTTCAGACCGTAGAGATTATCAAGTTGAATGGTTCGGTTGAGTTAGCTCCGATTGTTGGACTTTCTGAGGTCATTGTCGATATCGTGGAGACTGGTTCTACATTAAGGGCAAACGGGCTTACAGTCTTAGAGGAAATTTGTGATCTTTCCGCCCGTATGGTAGTAAATCAGGTAAGTCTTAAGATGGAACAGGAGAGAATCCGTAAACTGATTTATGACCTGCGTAAGCTGAAACAGCAATAGATGGTGAAAAATAGAAACAAAAATAAATTAGAACATTCCAGAGGAAAAGAAAATGAGAGTTTTAAAGGTAAATAAAGAAAATACAAAAAATATTTTAAGTGATTTATTAAAGAGAAGCCCAAATAACTATGACCAGTATGCCGGAACAGTACAGGGTATTTTAGATGAGATTAAGGAAAAGGGAGATGAAGCTCTTTTTGCTTACACAGAAAAGTTTGATAAATGTAAGCTGACAAAAGATACGATTCAGGTAACAGAGGAAGAAATCAAGGCAGCATATGAAAAAGTGGATGATTCTTTAGTAGAAGTTATCCGTAAATCTCTTGTAAATATTCGTGAGTATCATGAAAAACAAAAGAGAAATAGTTGGTTTGATGCCAAACCGGATGGTACGATTCTTGGTCAGAAGATGACAGCTTTAGCTTCTGTTGGTGTGTATGTACCGGGCGGAAAGGCAGCATATCCGTCTTCTGTACTTATGAATATTGTACCGGCAAAGGTAGCTGGAGTAGAAAAAATCGTGATGGTTACTCCTCCAAATAAAGATGGGGAAGTAACACCGGCAACATTAGTAGCAGCAAATGAAGCAGGTGCTACTCATATTTATAAAGTTGGTGGAGCGCAGGCAATCGGTGCATTAGCTTATGGAACAGAATCAATTGAAAAGGTTGATAAGATTGTAGGTCCTGGAAACATTTATGTTGCTCTTGCAAAAAAAGCAGTATATGGACATGTAAGTATTGATTCTATCGCAGGACCAAGCGAGATTCTTGTTCTTGCCGATGATACGGCCAATCCGCACTATGTTGCAGCAGATTTACTTTCACAGGCAGAACATGATGAACTTGCCAGCGCGATTTTAGTGACAACAAGTAAAACACTTGGTGAGAAAGTGCAGGAAGAGATTGAAGGTTACTTAAAGAAGTTATCAAGAGCAGAGATTATTGAAAAATCCCTTGAAAACTTTGGCTATATTTTAGAGGCAGAGACATTAGATGAAGCGTTAGAAGTAGTGAATGCGATTGCTTCCGAGCATCTTGAAATCGTGACAGCGAATCCATTTGAAGTAATGACTAAGGTAAGAAATGCCGGAGCTATCTTTATTGGAGAGTATAGTTCAGAACCACTTGGTGATTATTTTGCAGGACCAAACCATGTTCTTCCTACAAATGGAACCGCAAAGTTCTTCTCTCCGTTAAATGTCGATGATTTCGTAAAGAAATCAAGTATTATTTATTATTCAAAAGATGCTTTGAAAGCGATTCATAATGATATAGAAACATTTGCAAAAGCGGAAGGATTGACAGCGCATGCAAATTCTATTGCTGTTCGTTTTGAAGAGGAGGAGTAGAGATGCCAGAAAGAAAAGCGCGTGTTGAGAGAAATACCAGTGAGACAAAGATTGTTGTTGAGCTGAATTTAGATGGCAGTGGAAAGTATGATATTGATACAGGAATCGGTTTTTTTGATCATATGTTAAATAGTTTTGCACGTCATGGCTTTTTTGATCTGACCTGCAAAGTAGATGGAGATTTAGAGGTCGATTGTCACCATACGATTGAAGATACAGGTATTGTACTTGGACAGGCAATTCGCGAAGCAGTAGGAGATAAAAAAGGAATTCGACGTTTTGGAAACTTCCTGCTTCCAATGGACGAGACGCTTGTACTTGGTGCGGTAGATTTATCCGGAAGACCATATTGCGTGTGTGATTTGCCATTTACCGTAGAAAAAGTTGGTGGGTTTGATACAGAAATGGTACAGGAATTCTTCTATGCAGTTTCTTACAGTGCAGCAATGAATCTGCATTTAAAATTAATACATGGAAGTAACAATCATCATATTATGGAGGCAGCGTTTAAAGCGTTTGCAAAAGCTTTAGATGAAGCGTCTTCCTATGATCCAAGAATTACAGATGTACTTTCTACGAAAGGAGCACTATAAATGAAAAGCACCATTTCTTTTGACGAATTCAAATTAAACAGTGATGGAATGATTCCGGTTATTACACAGGATTATAAGACAAATGAAGTATTGATGCTTGCCTATATGACAAAAGAATCCTTTGAAAAAACATTGGAAACAGGAAAAATGACTTATTTTAGCCGCAGCCGTCAGGAACTTTGGACAAAGGGAGATACTTCCGGACATTACCAGTATGTGAAGTCTTTAGACATTGACTGCGATAAAGATACGATTTTAGCAAAAGTAGAGCAGATTGGAGCAGCCTGTCATACAGGAAACCGTACCTGTTTCTTTACAAGACTTGCGCAAGAGGAGTAAAAAAATACAAACAAGGGAAACATAGAAATTATAAGAAATATAGAAAAAACAGATAGAGATTAAGATAAAAATTAAGATAAAAGGAAAGAAGCTGAAAAAGAAGATATGAGCGATTTAGAAGTAAAATATCAGAAATTACTGGATTATTTAAAAGGACTTGAATCAGTAGCAGTTGCTTTTTCCGGAGGAGTAGATTCCACCTTTCTTCTGGCAGCGGCAAAGGAAGCATTGGGGGATAATGTGATTGCGTTAACGGCAAAGTCCTGTCTTTTTCCGGAAAGCGAATCCGGGGAAGCAGAAGAATTTTGTAAAAATATTAGAGTAAAACAGATTGTGCTTGATCTTGGAGATACGGAACTTCCATCATTTCAGCATAATCCGCCAAACCGATGTTACATTTGTAAGAAAGGATTATTTCAGAAGTTTTTAGAAAAAGCGAAAAAAAACCAGATGGTCTGCGTAGCAGAAGGTTCTAACATGGACGATCTTGGAGATTACCGTCCAGGAATGCAGGCAATCACCGAACTTGGCATTAAAAGTCCTCTTAGGGCGGCAGAACTTACCAAAGCAGAAATCAGGGAACTTTCCAAACAGATGAATCTTCCAACATGGAGTAAACCATCATTTGCCTGCTTAGCCTCCCGTTTCGTTTATGGTGAGACAATAACAAAAGAAAAACTTGCCATGGTAGAACGGGCTGAAGACCTTCTTAGAGAACAGGGATTTCGCCAGTTCCGGGTTCGTATTCATGGAACAAATGCCCGCATCGAACTCCTGCCGGAAGATATTCCAAGAATGTTGGATGAGAATCTTAGAAAAGAAATCGTAGATAAATTAAAAAGATATGGATTTACTTACATTACACTTGACCTGGAAGGATATCGAACCGGGAGTATGAATGAAGTACTTGTTTAAATGATAATTTAATTCATTAGGCAAAACAGACGAACCGTGAAAAAGTCCAATATAGAAAATAAAAAAGTCGTCGCGGACGCAGAAAATGCTCAGTCGCATTTTTGCTGCTCCCATATTATATTTTCTATATTGGACTTTTTCACGGTTCTGTTTTTTGGCTGTAGAAGAAAGGGCTTAAATTGTTATTTAATTATGGGAAGCCGGGGGATTCGGTCAGGAGTCTTCTGCTTACTCTTACGATGCATTTTTCAGAAAATATTTAAATCATTGAAGGCTTCTTACTTAGAAAATCTGAAAAATATACTGTCAGCGTATTTTCAAGGCATTTTCTACGCCGCGACGACTTTTACATTTTCTATATTGGCTGTTTTCTATTTTCGTCTGTTAGTTAGTAAATTAAATTGTTAGTTAATGAATTAAATTGTTATTTGTGATAGAATATGAAAAATAATGTTGAGGGGTTTATATATGCTTATCTATTTAATGTCGCTTGATACAGAAGAGGAGAGAATAAAATTCGTTAAAATTTACGATACCTATAGAAATCGAATGCATTATACAGCGAATATGATTTTAAAAGACGAGTTAAATGCAGAAGATATGGTCCATGATACCTTTCTTACTTTGACTGATTATTTAGACAGGATTAACGAGGAAAATCCTGTTGGAACATGGAATTATATCGTCACGATATTAAAAAATAAATGCTACAATTTTATAAAGAAAAATAAGAAGCTAAGTCTGGTAGAAAGTGAGCAGGTATTCGAACAATCCTCAGAGATATGTAATTTGTTAGAAAGTCAGTTAATAAAGGAAGAAGCGGGTGCATTTCTAAACACGTTGATCAGAGGCTTAAAGTATCCATATAAGGAAGTGATATATTTACAGTATTATGATGGATTAAATAGCCGTGAGATTGCAGAAATTTTAGGAATCAGTCCGGCAAATGTAAGAAAAATATCCAGCCGGGCAAGGGGGCAGTTAAGAGAAAAGATGCTAAAAAAAGGATATACTTATGAATATGGATTTTGAACAATTATTGAAGCAGGAAGTGCAGAAAGCCGCCCGGCAGGATTATGAAGAGATAACAGCGAAAGCTCAGGATTATCCATATAAATTTTCTAAAGAATTCAACGAGAAGATGAAGGGGATAATTCGCGAGGAAAAAAAGAAAGCAAAGAAAAAAAGACGAGTGCATATTTTGCTGGTTGCAGCGATTCTTCTGATACTGAATGCCGGCATCGTTCTGGCAAATGATGATTTACGGGAAAAAGTAGGAACACTTATCATTCATTTTTTTGAGGACAACATCTATATCCATGATTCCGGGGAAACAGAGGATTCCGAAAAAACATTTCAACAGCTACAACTGACCTATATACCGGAAGGCTATCATTTATTATATGAAACAGAGAATCCGGTAACGATGTATAATGTCTATTATGAAGGCTCAAACGATAGTTACATTAGTTTTACTCAGGGATTTAAAGAAAATGTAGATGTTCATGTGACGTATGATGGAACAGGAAAAAAGGAGATTCAAGTAAATGGAAAAGATGTTTATATTGTGAAAGACAAAAATATTACTTCCTGCTACTATGAAGACAAAGGCTGTATCATAAGCCTGTCTAGTACAGAAAAAGAGTCGGAATTCATAAAAATACTAAAAAATATAAAATAAAATGTCACACCTGACCTCCTTTGGTTGTGTCTTATGTAGATACAATCGGAGGAGGTTTTTTGGTGAAAAATGGGTATATATAGAAATGAATTTGTTTTTCGATAACGATTTTGATGTATATAAAATCGAAAAAGAATTAGATATAAAACCAGCAATTGATGATTTATTAAAAATGTTGGAAGGAAAATTGCAGATAATTAAAAAAATATGCGAAGAAAATAATGGAGAAGTTTGCTTTGAGATAGTTTCAATTTTTGAGAGAGATAATTTGCCGGCAATTTATTTTGAGAAAAGATTTCTAAGCATTGTGAACTATTTGGATGCAGTTATTGACATTGATATGTATTTAAATTAAATCTCTAATTTTAATATTGTATATTTGAAAAGGGAGAGAAAAATGAAATGTTATGTAATATATCATATACATATATTTGAAGATGGAAACGAAGATTATAAAATAATAGGGATTTTTTCATCTTATGATAAAGCTTTAGAAGTGAAAGAGAAATATAGTAGTGAGTTGCCCGGATTTAAAGACTTTCCAGAGGGATTTTGTATAGAAGAATTTGAAGTTACAGGCTTAGATATGGCTAAGCAAAGAACGGTATACGTTATCTTTACTTATATTTATAAAAATGGAGAGGAAGAAGAACTATCAGTAATTAAAATAGTTAAAAATCAAGAAGAATCTAAAAAATTTATCAAGAAATATAAATCAAAAAATAAAATTAAAAAGAATCAATATTTTGATTATGAAAAGTACAATTTAGATGAAAAATGCTGGCAGGAAGGGTTTATAACAAATGAGTGTAAATATGAAGGAAACACATGATAAGATAAAAAAAGGCAAACTGGAGTTTCAAGTAATATATTCTAGAAAAATTGAGGGATCAGTAGCCGCATTTACCGGAGTTATATTTGCTTTTCAGTATGGTCTTACCAGAGAAACAGTAGCAGAAAATTTTTCAAGGACAGGTATAGATTGGAGCGAATTTATATTATATGTGTCAGTAGGCCTTCTTCTTATTTTCCTATTTTGGAACGATGATTATATTTTATCAACAGAGGGGGTTACATTTCGAAGGGTTATTTTTTATAAAAAACATAAATGGAGTGAATTTCCATATTGTGGAGTTTGTTATGATAACTATAAATATTCGATTGATAAAAATGAGAAATTATTGTATTTTTCTAAGAAACCAGAATCAGATAGGAAATTTGAGGAGAGATATAATACCATAGAGTATACACCTGAGGTAGAAGCGATTTTTCAAATCTATCATCCACAAATGCCAGATCCAGACTGGGAGTTTTGGAAGAACGAACTAAAAGATACAAAAATATGGAAGGAAATAGATGTTAATAATTACAAACGAAAAATTTTGAAATATGATATTGCTCAATCTGTTCCTTTTTTACCCGTAGTATGTGCTTTAAAATTTGCAGAGAATTATTATGTACCAGTGGCAATGATAATAGGTGCAATTGCATTATCATATAGTCCAGTTGTAAAAAAATGGCATAATAAAGTAAAGGAACTTACAAGAGAATATCAGAGAGCGGCATTATGTCAATTAGTTAATGAAAGACAAGAAGGTAGTTTACAAGATGACAGATGATAATATTATAATAAAAAGAATATGGCATGATAAAGAAGATATACGTGTATGTCTTTGGAAAGAATGTGAATAGAGAGCAGGTGATAATAATGTTATCTTTAGAGGGGATATTCTATGAAATAGAAGAAAATGAGATATGGTCGTTTAATTACAATATAATGGAGGGAGTAATATCTTTATCGTTAGTTAATCCTTATACAGCCCAAAGACACGAAATGAAAATAGAAAAAATATATAATATTTTCTTTGTGCATAGTACAAATAAAAAAGAAAAAGAAAGTCCAGAGTATTATCCTTTTGTGGAGATGTCATACATTGGAGCGGACAAAATCGAATTTCCAATGAAAAAAATTAGATTATTAAATGGCTATAATCTGGAATTTAATTTATGTATTGAACTTTATGCAGACAAGATGTTTATAAATGCTGAGGATATAGTAATTGATGGTAAAAAATATGAACTTCCATAAGGAGAAGGATTTTGATGAAAAAAATATCAGAAAGGGAATTTCATTATATAAAAAGACTGAGTGAAAACTATGTAGGACTTACAGCAGAAAAAACGATAAAGGTTGTATCGTGTGACACTGGAGAAGAAGTATTTGTGTCTGATAAATTATCGAATATGTGTGGAGCTACATATAATGAGAAAACAAAGAAATTGCTGGCTTATAACACATCAGGATATGCATATTTATATCAGTTATCTGATGGAAAACGCCTTTTACCTAAAATATATTTGAAAGAGCCAGATGTATGGCCGGAGCAGATTATATGGGAAGAGGATTTTTGCTGGTATCCATCTTATAGGAAAGGAATATATCGATTAAATACACGAACGGGAGAAGTAGAACTTGTAGTAAAGATAAAAGGTGAGAATGTCACGCATATCATACAAGATAAAAATAATATGCTTGTATTTACAAGACCCAAAACAAAGAATATATATGAGCCACGAGAAAAAGTGATAAAATATAGCTATCGAATTGAAAAAGATGGAGAGCTTAAATATCAATATAGGAAACAGGAAGAAGATTATTGTAATATCTGCTTTATTATAGAGGATGTAGACAGAAGAAAGATTATTGTGGCAACATCAAAGGAAAAAAGAATAGAAGGAGATACTCTCTTATATTGTTCCGATGGACATTTACTGAATATTCCTGTAAATAGCAGATGGAAACAAGGTGAATGGTGGTATAATCGTGAACTTCAGATTTCCGTACAAGACAACCGAATGATTTATGTAGACGAGCATGGTTATTTATGCATTACAGAATTATATACTGAGAAGATAGTGAAAAGAGAGAGGGCGGGTAAATATATTTATGATATTCTTTATATTCCGGCAAAAGGAGTTTTCATATTGGCTGATGATGGAGTTTATGAAGTGATAGGGATATAGGTAAATTATGGAACATATATGGACAATCGAAAATTGGGAAAAAAATATTAATTTGCACGAACGGGGACACCGGACAAGTTTGAGAATCAGGTTTGATAAGGATATAGATAGTGAAGTTCGAAGATCATGCAAAGAATTTGTTTCTTTTCTAAGAAAAGAATATTTTTTCCCACTTAGAGTAGTTGTTTATGTAAAAAATGTTAAGAAGCTTATTGCAATAGATGGGGACAAGGTATATGGGACATTTTGGAGCATGAACGATGATTACAGTGTAGAACCCCACATACGAGTAGCGGCCGGAGATTACAATGATTTATGTAATAAATGGGGAAAAGACAGTGCATTGACAGCCATTTTGTTAACTATCGCACACGAATTGACTCATTATTTCCAATGGATAAATGCATTAAAGTTGACTCCGATCGGTCAGGAACGTCAGGCAACAAAATATGCGAGATATATATTGGATGAATATGCGGAAACAAGGGAACATCCATAAAACGACTATAAATTATTTGATTTAATGGTTGAATCGTAATTTTTATGCTGGACAATATTATAAAATATGTAAATTAATGAGATTTCTTTAGAAAAAGCATCAAATTCCATTATTTTTCTGTAGGGAATAATAAGGTATCTTATAATGCATATACCCCCCAATATTAGTAAACTTATTTTGTGGGATTCTCATTCTACTGCGTATATATAGATAGGAACGTTGATAGTTTCAATAAAAAGTGTTGTAGAAAGGATGAGTAAAATGATAAGAAATTTTATGAATTGGGATTTAAGAAATGATGGAAAAAACGTACAGGATGTAAGAGGTAAAATTAACAAATCAATTGTTAATGTATTTTCTTTATTTATGACAATAATGTTGCTTAGTATGGCTGCACCAGCAGGAAATTTGCAGGCGGCTAGTACTCAGCGTAGGCAGGTTCAGGTAGCAAAAACAGGGTCTCAAAAAGCTTCTTCAAAAGCGATATCTGCAGTTATGATGAATGCGTACAAAAAATATTTAAGGAAAAATGTAAGAAGTAAAAAATATTATGCTATTGTAAATATTGGGAATAATAATGCACCAGTACTTTTAATAGGTACGCAAGGAGCAGGAAGAGATAAAACAGGACGACATTATACCGGATGCAAAATTTATTATTATAAAAAAGATAAAGTTGTGAAGATGGATACATTTAAAGACGGAGGCAGATGGCTTTTGATATCAAAAAGAGATGGACAGAATTATCTTACAAATGGTGGTTCAGATTTTTCTGTACAAATTTGTATTAAAAATGGAAATATATACAGATATCAGTACTACAACAATCATAATTGGATGAAGAATTGTGAAAATAAATGGGCAGCATCTATTGTAAAAAAGAACGGCAAAGTTATCAAAAATATAGGATATTTAGATGGAAAATTATATAGAAAATATACAAGTTATTATACCTATTTAAAAAAGTCAGAAGTCATCTTTATAAGGAATGCAAAATAACTCTCTAGAATGTGTTTGAATAAAGCGGATTTTTGCAACCGGAGTCTTTTTCTTTCGGCATATATAATAAATAAAAATATGCATGAGAAACAGATGTCACTGGTGCTGTACCTTAAAAAGATATATAATAATCATAGAATTATGCTCTTCCTAAAATCAGGAAGAGAATCTAAAAGTTATAATTTACTGATCTAAAGATCCCGAAAGATTATTCACAGGTAAATGGAGGAATGGAGAATGAGTAAAAGATATAGTTACATCGCGATAATTTTAAGATTATAACCTTACCGCACTTGCATATACTTCGGACGGGGATATATACCATATCAAGGCAGGAATAGGCAAATATTCTGAGGATGATATTGCCATAGAGGGGGCTTGTTATGAAGGAACAGAAGAGATAACACAACTATTAGAGAAACATGATTAATATTATATAAAAATTTATCGTACTTACTCTGCTAGTTATTACTTATATATTTACAGCACGAAAGGAGTTATAGATATTATGTCTCAGGAAATATTTCACATTGTATGGCAAAGTTTAAATGTATTATTAATAATAATTTGGACTTATCTATTAATTCGTATAATTAAATATTTTAAAAACAAATAGCTCTTATTGTTATAATATTCTATGTAGAAGGAGAAAGCTGGATTATGAAATGCGGATACTGTAAAAATGAGATGATAAAAGGGGTTATTCCGACGCCCGCGATAGAATGGCACCCAGACAATAGGACAAGTAAATTGTCGTATGACAATGATAAGAAACAAGGATTTCGAATTGGAAGACACAGCTTTTTTGATATGAAAGAACAGGAAGCCTGATATTGCCCAGTATGCGATAAGCTTGTGATTGATTGCAAAAAGGATAAATACGAAATGCATCTGATAATAAAAACTTTCGAGTAAGCAGAAGATTACAGTCTGAATCCCTAGGTCTCCACCACCTCCAATTTCACTCACAATTCCAGCCAACATGCAGAACCTGCGAAGCAGGATAGTATAGAAAATGCGACTCGGAGCGCGTGAAAATGCCGACCAAGGCATTTTACTCGCAGCGACTACTGAGCATTTTCTATACTATCCTGCTTCGCAGGTTCGTCTGTTAGATAATGAATGAAATTGTTAAAAAAAGGTTTACACTTTTTTATCAAATATGGTATACTAATTTCATGTAACTGCAAACTATTTTCAGTATGAGAAGGAGGGTCCGATTATGTCGGCTGTATTAGGTGCATTTGTTCAATATATTATAACGTTTATTTTGCTGGTAGCAGCCGCGGCCGGGGGTATTTTTTGTGGGAAGAAGTTAAGAACGAAGAAGAACATGGAAAGCAACACGGCTGGTACTGGAAATACATCAGGTAAATAATAATATAACGATATATTTCGGGGTGCTGACGGAGAACGGATTGTTTTCTGCCAGCACCCTTTCATGTCGGTATATCCGGCATTAATATATGCGATACTACAGGAGGACAGAATTTTGAAAAAGTATGGAGTAAACGAACTTCGAAGAATGTATCTGGAGTTTTTTGAGAGCAAGGGACATCTTGCAATGAAGAGTTTCTCACTGGTTCCACATAATGATAACAGTTTATTACTGATCAATGCAGGTATGGCACCATTGAAACCTTATTTTACAGGGCAGGAGATACCACCAAGAAAGAGAGTAACAACCTGTCAGAAGTGTATTCGTACCGGTGATATTGAAAACGTTGGTAAGACAGACCGTCATGGTACATTTTTTGAAATGCTTGGTAACTTCTCTTTTGGAGATTATTTTAAACACGAAGCAATCGCATGGTCATGGGAGTTCCTTACAGAAGTTGTAGGGCTTGATGCAGACAGATTATATCCATCTGTATACTTAGAAGACGATGAGGCGTTTGCTATCTGGAGAGATGAGATTGGAATTGCTCCGGAACGCATTTTTAAGTTTGGAAAGGAAGATAACTTCTGGGAGCATGGTGCTGGTCCTTGCGGTCCTTGTTCCGAGATTTATTATGACCGCGGAGAAAAATACGGCTGTGGTAAGCCAGGTTGTACCGTAGGTTGTGACTGTGACCGTTACATGGAAGTATGGAACAACGTATTTACTCAGTTTGAGAATGACGGACATAATAACTATACAACATTAAAACAGAAAAATATTGATACCGGTATGGGATTAGAGCGTCTTGCTGTTATCGTTCAGGATGTAGGATCCATCTTTGATGTAGATACGATTCGTTCCCTTCGTGATAAGATTTGTGAAGTAGCAAAGAAAACTTACAAAGAAAATGAGCAGGATGATATTTCTATCCGTCTGATCACAGACCATATCCGTTCCGCTACATTTATGATTTCTGACGGTATCATGCCAAGTAATGAAGGCCGTGGATACGTTCTTCGCCGTATTATCAGAAGAGCAGCCCGTCACGGACGTTTACTCGGAATCGAAGGCAAGTTCTTAGCAGAGCTTAGCAAGACAGTTATCGAAGGTTCTAAAGATGGTTATCCAGAATTAGAAGAAAAGAAAGATTTCATTTACAATGTTATCATTCAGGAGGAAGGCAAGTTTAACAAGACAATCGATCAGGGCCTTGCAATCCTTGCTGATTTAGAAGAATCCATGAAGGAAAAAGGTGTAAAAGAACTTGATGGTGAAGATGCCTTCAAACTTTATGATACGTATGGATTCCCATTAGACCTTACAAAAGAAATTCTTGAGGAAAAAGGATACACTGTAAATGAAGAAGCATTCCAGACTTGCATGAATGAGCAGAAAGAAAAAGCAAGAAATGCAAGAAAGACAACAAACTACATGGGTGCTGACGTTACGGTTTATGAGTCTATCGATCCATCTGTAACAAGTACTTTCGTTGGATATGATACACAGGAATGTGATTCTAAGATTACGGTTATGACAACAGATACAGAGCTTACAGAGGCATTAACTGACGGACAGGCAGGAACAATCTTTGTTGATGAGACACCATTTTACGCTACAGGCGGCGGACAGCATGCCGACAGTGGTGTGATCACATGTAAAGATGGTGAATTTGTTGTAGAAGATGTTGTGAAGATGCTCGGTGGTAAGATCGGACATATCGGACATGTCACAAAAGGAATGTTTAAAGTTGGTGATACGGTAACTTTATCTGTAAATAAAGCACAGAGAGCAGACACAGCAAAAGGACACAGTGCAACACATCTTCTTCAGAAATCTTTACGTACCGTTCTTGGAAATCATGTAGAACAGTCCGGTTCTTATGTTGATAAAGACCGTCTTCGTTTTGACTTCTCTCACTTCCAGGCATTAACAGCAGAGGAAATCGCTGAAGTAGAGAAGATGGTAAATGATAAAATTGCGGAAGATATCGCTGTAAACACAGAGATTATGAGTGTTGATGAAGCAAAGAAGACTGGTGCAATGGCATTATTCGGAGAAAAATATGGTGACAAAGTACGAGTTGTTACAATGGGAGACTTCTCCAAAGAATTTTGTGCAGGTACACATGTACCACACACAGGAGTAATCAAAGCATTTAAGATTATTTCTGAGACAGGTGTTGCAGCAGGAGTAAGACGTATCGAGGCATTAACCGGAGACGGTGTAATGAAATATTACCTTGATGAAGAAAAAACACTTCATGAAGCAGCAAAAGCAGCAAAGGCAGAGCCTCATAAATTAGCAGAAAAGATTCAGTCCATGCTTGACGAGATCAAAGCACTTACTGCAGAGAATGAAAAGTTAAAAGATCAGATTGCAAAGAGTGAAGTTGCAGATGTAATGGATCAGGTAGTGGAAGCAGGCGATTACAAAGTACTTCCAGTATCCGTAAAAGACGTTGATATGAATGCTCTGCGTACTTTAGGTGATGACCTTAAAGATAAGATTGGAAGCGGTGTTATTATTCTTGCTTCCGATATGGGCGGAAAAGTTAACTTAATCGTAACTGCAACAGATGATGCTGTAAAAGCAGGTGCACATGCCGGAAAGATCATCAAAGAGGCAGCAGCCTTAGTAGGTGGCGGCGGTGGTGGACGTCCAAATATGGCTCAGGCCGGTGGAAAGAATCCAGCAGGAATTAAAGCTGCATTAGAAAAAGCAGTGGAAATCGCAAAAGAACAATTATAAAACTTAATTTGTAGATTTCGTATAGACGAAAAAAGAAAAAATACCATATTCCATCTGCTCTGTAGTCGCTGTGTTTAAGATGCTCGTTCGCATCTTAAACACGCTCCGAAGCCGCATCTGGGATATGGTATTTTTTTCTTTTTTCTGGCTATTTTAAATCTACAGTTGGGCAACGTGGGATGTACCAGAAGAATATAACTTTCCGGGAAATTAATTTCTAAAGGGCTGAGGTATAAATTGTTGGATATTACTGAGCTGATAAAAATATGGGAAAAGAGAAAAAACATGGGCTTCTGGGGAAAATCCTCATTTTTTTCACACAAACTCCTGATTTCATCTGGCGCAAAAGAACAGAAAAGCAGAAATTTGGTATAGAACAAAATGTGATGTCGGAGCAAGTAAAAATGCCGGTTAGGCATTTTCTACGCCGCGACTATCTTCACATTTTGTTCTATATCAAAATTCTGGTTTTCGTTTCTTAGTCCATCAAATCAGAATTTCGATAGGAGGATAGTTTATGATTCGACCAATTATGAGAGATGTTTTGTTTCTCAAAAAGAAAGCAGTTCCTGCGACAAAAAACGATATGTCAGTAGTGCAGGATTTACTTGATACGTTAAAGGCAAATGAAGCTGGTTGTGTTGGAATGGCAGCAAATATGATTGGGGTAAACAAAAGAATTATTGCGGTGAATATGGGATTTGCGAATATTGCGATGTTAAATCCGATGATTGTGAGTAAAAAAGGACCGTATGAAGCGGAAGAAGGCTGTTTATCTTTAAAAGGAGTTAGAAAAACGACTCGATATCAGGAGATAGAAGTGGAGTATGAAGATATTCATTTTAAAAAACAGCACCAGAAGTATAAAGGCTGGGTGGCACAGATTATACAGCATGAGGTGGATCATTGCGAAGGGATAATTATTTGATTTGTGAAGCAAAACAGACGCACCAAAAGAGAGGGTATGTAGGTGAATTGTATTTTGTCTTCTAAAGGAAAGAGAATGTTTATAAGTTTGATTTTGTTCCGTTGCACTAAGC
>OKRW01001362.1_pt1 | contig 21021 bp, 20 predicted proteins | sample 1601151 | NCBI WGS metagenome assembly OKRW01 (sample SAMEA3541471, study PRJEB24748) | human gut metagenome | biome: human gut; feature: human-associated habitat; material: faeces | place: China | collected 2012 | reverse complement strand
AACCAATTGGTTAGCGCATACCTTCGTTAATTCACGTAAATTGCGTTGCACGCGCGCTCTAAATGGAGTACACTAATCATGTGATCGGGCTTAATGCCCGGCGTAAGGTTCGTTGTTTTGCAAATACGCTTTACGGAGGACGATATAATGCACGAGGTATATGAAAATCCGCTTACGACGCGCTACGCCAGCCGCGCCATGCAGGAAATATTTTCTCAGGATACGCGCACAAAGACCTGGCGCAAGCTCTGGGTCGCGCTGGCCGAAAGCGAAATGGAGCTGGGTCTGCCGGTGACTCAGGCGCAGGTGGACGAGCTGCGCGCGCATATCGACGACATAGATTACGAGGCTGAGGCGCGCAAGGAACGCGAAATCCGCCACGACGTAATGGCGCACGTATATGCCTATGGCCTGGTATGCCCGAACGCTAAGGGCATAATCCATCTGGGCGCGACTAGCTGCTACGTCACAGACAACGCCGACGTGCTGATCTACCGCGACGCGCTCAGGTTGGTTCGCAGCAAGGTGGTCGAGGTTCTGCGCCGTCTGCGCAGTTTTGCGCTGGAGTATAAGTCCATGCCCACGCTGGGCCTTACCCACCTGCAGCCCGCACAGCTCGTCACCGTAGGCAAGCGCGCCTGCCTGTGGATGCAGGATCTTCTGATGGACCTTGAGGACATCGACCATACCCTCGACACCACGCGGCTGCTGGGCAATAAGGGCACTACCGGCACCCAGGCCAGCTTCCTTGACCTGATGGACGGCGATGGCGCCAAGGTGGTCGATCTGGAAAAGCGCATCGCCCATAAGATGGGCATGGATAAGGTGTTCGCGGTCAGCGGCCAGACCTATCCGCGCAAGCTGGACTTCCGCATAATGAGCGCGCTGTCCGCGGTTGCGCAGAGCGCGTATAAGTTCGCGCAGGATCTGCGCCTGCTGCAGAGCTATCGCGAGATAGAGGAGCCGTTCGAGAAGAATCAGGTGGGTTCCTCCGCGATGGCGTACAAGCGCAACCCCATGCGTTCCGAGCGCATGTGCTCGCTCAGCCGCCACGTAATGGCGCTCAACCAGGACGCGGCGATGACCGCCTCCACCCAGTGGTTCGAGCGCACGCTGGACGACAGCGCCAACCGCCGCATCGCCGTGAGCGAGGCGTTTTTGGGCGTGGACGCCATCCTCAACATCATGATGAACGTCTGCGACGGGCTGGTGGTGTACGAAAAGGTCATCCGCGCCCGCGTGATGAACGAGCTGCCCTTCATGGCCAGCGAGAACATCATGATGGACGCCGTCAAGCGCGGCGGCGACCGCCAGCAGCTGCACGAGAAGCTGCGCGTGCACAGCCAGGCCGCGGCGCGCGTGGTCAAGGAGGAGGGCGGGAAAAACGACCTCATCGACCGCATCGCCTCAGACCCTGCCTTCATGGTCACGCGCGAGGAGATCGAGGCCATTCTGGACCCCGCCAACTTCACCGGCCGGAGCGAGGAACAGGTGGAGGAATTCCTCCGGGACGTCATCCGCCCGGTGCTGGAGGCCTTCGACGCTTCCGTCACCTGGAACAGCAAAGACCGTCTCGTGGTCGTGACCACCGGCAGCAGCCTCGTCCGGGTCTACTTCTTAGACGTGGGCCAGGGCGACGCCACCCTCATTGACTGCGGCGAGACCGAAGTGTTGATCGACGGCGGCACCAACAGCACCGGGAAAGACGTCGTCGCCGCCATCGCCCCCTACATCGACGGAAAACTGGACTACGTCATCGCTACCCACCCCGACGCCGACCACGTCGGCGGCCTGGACGCCGTGCTGGCGGCCTTTGAGGTGGGCGAAGTGATCGACAGCGGCCGCACCGCCGACACCGAGACCTACAAGGACTACTGGGCTGCGGTCAAGGCCGAGGGCGTTTTTCTGAGGGCCTGCGACGAGGCTGGGAGGAGGCTCGCGCTGAGGCAGCCGTTCGTGAAGCCGCCGCCCTGTCCATCATCGAGACCGGCGACGACTGGACCAGCAGCAACGATTGCAGCATCGTGGCCCAGCTCACCTGCGGCAACGTGCAGATCCTCTTCCCCGGCGACATGACCGAGACGGTGGAGAAGCAGCTTCTGCCCCTCTTCGGGGACATTGACGTGCTCAAAGTCGCCCATCACGGCTCGGCCACCTCGACCACCGCAGAGGTTCTCTCTGTGGTCAAGCCCGAATATGCCGTCATCTCCTATGGCCTGAACAACAGCTACCATCACCCCTCTCTGCCGACCCTCCAGCGGCTCTTCGCCGCCGGGACCACCGTCTACGGCACCGGCAAGAGCGGCACCGTCGTCCTCACCACGGACGGGTGGACGTATAGCTTCAACACCGCCCAGGCCCTCACCGCCGCCGACGCCGGCGCCTGACTTTATATGCGTTTCCCGTGCCTGGCCATGTTTGTGTGCCAGGCACGTCGTTTCTCTCCTTCTGCCCCCATGACAGCCTGATCGTCGGGCCTTTCAAAATTTTGGAAGATTTTAGAACTTTATTTACAAAAGGGTTGTTATTCTGTGGCTTCAGTCCTATAATAGGCTATCATTTGGGCACCCACCTGAAGTTTTTGGACCAAGACAGACCTCCTTCCAAGGCCCTTCCCTCTGCTGAGGAGGACCTTTCCTTCCCGGTGTGCCCACCTTGGAAAGGACTGTGATCGCACATGACAACCACCCAGATCATTGCCGTCGTCATCTTCGTTGTGACCATGGCAGCCATCATGACCGAAAAGATCCACCGCACTGTCGCCGCCGTGACGGGGGCGCTGCTGCTCCTGCTGACCGGGGTGCTGACGGTGGACTCGGCGTTCTCTTACGTAGACATCAATACCATCGGCGTGCTCGTCGGCATGATGCTCTTCGTCGCCGTGGTCAAAAACTCCGGCTTGTTTGAATACATTGCCATCCGGGCTGCGAAGATCGCCAACGGCCATCCCTGGAAGCTGATGGTCTTGTTTGTCCTCATCACGGCGATCTTATCCGCCTTTTTGGACAACGTGACCACCGTGCTGCTGATCGGCCCCATGACGCTGGCCATCACGAACATGCTGAAGATCAACCCCATCCCCTTCTTCATGACCCAGATCATGGCCTCGAACATCGGCGGCACCGCCACCCTCATCGGTGACCCCCCCAACATCATGATCGGCAGCGCCGCCGGCCTGAGCTTTGTGGACTTCATCGCCAACACCGGTGTGGCCGTGGTCTTTGTTCTGGCCGCTACGCTGGTCTGCTTCTACTTCATCTATGGCCGCAAGCTCAGGGTCGAGCCGCAGGCCATGGAAGCCATTCATGGCCTGGACGCGGAAAAGGCGATCAAAGACCGGCCCCTGCTCATTAAGAGCGTGGTGGTCATCGTGCTGGTCGTCCTGGGCTTCATCTTCCACGCCCAGCTGGGCCTGGAATCCTGCACCATCGCCCTGACCGCCGCCGCCGTCATGCTGCTCATCGGGCACCAGGACATCGAGGAAGTCATCACGGGCGTGGAGTGGACCACCATCCTCTTCTTCACCGGCCTGTTTGTTGTCGTGGGCGGCTTGCAGGAGACGGGCATCATCCAGGTCCTCGCCAACGGCCTCATGGACCTGACCAAGGGCCACATGACCATGACCATCCTGCTCATCCTTTGGGTGTCGGCCATTGTCTCCTCGTTCCTGGATAACATCCCCTTTGTCGCGACCCTCATCCCGCTCATCCTCACCATGCAGAGCAGCGGCGTGGACGTCACCCCCCTCTGGTGGGCGGTCTCCCTGGGTGCCTGCCTGGGCGGCAACGGCACCCTCATCGGCGCCTCCGCCAACGTGGTCCTCTCCGGCATCAGCACCCGCCACGGCTTCCCCATCACCTTTGCCAGCTACTTTAAAGTCGGCTTCCCCATGATGCTGGTCTCGGTGGCCATCAGTACGGTCTTCCTGCTCATCCGTTTCGGCTGAGCCAGACATAGTGAGCAAATAATTTGTGTAAATTGTGTTTTCTAACATGGGAAGGAGTAAAACACTATGAGTCAATCCATCTTCAGCGGCGACTTTGTCGACCTGAGTCTGGGTCAACTGGGTGCCAGTAAAATCAAGACCGTCAACGGTCAGCAACACGTGGTCCACTTTGACCTGGGGGAGGGCAAAGACCTGGTCTACGTCTTCAGCGTCACCAACGAAAACCGCTGCTATCTCCAGCGGGCAAAGCCCTACCCGATGACACAGGTCCGCTTTGCCAGCACCGAGGAGACGCTGCACTACATTGCCAAGGATTACAGCGCCTTCCAAAACGCCCGGAAGAGCCGGAAGTATCAGGACTTCGTGGACATCGCCCACAAAACCATCGCCCTGACCCAGCGAATGGAAGACCTGTTCATCACCCACAACATCAGCACCGAAGACATGGCGCTCCTCCACCAGGAGACCGACCGCCTGACCAAGCTGATGGAGGAGATCCACAGCCGCTCGCCGGAGGTGTGATCCCAGTTGCATCCCATGAAAAAAGGACGCCCCACGGCGTCCTTTTTTTCATGTAAATTTTAGCAAATGTCAGGTGCTGTCTTCGGCTCAGTGCATCAGCAGGATCATTGTCATGCTCAGCAGCAGCACCAGCACCGAAGCCGGCAGGGCGTATTTACAGTACCGCTTCCAGCCGATGGGCGCTCCCTCCCGCACCGCCACGGCCACGCCGGTGACGTTGGCCGAGGCCCCGATGGGGGTGGCGATGCCGCCGATGTCCGTCCCCTTGGAGACGGTCCAGGTCAGCGTTTGCAGGTCCATTCCCAGGGTGTCCGCCAGAGAAAGCAGGACCGGCACCATCACCGCCGCCATGGGTACGTTGTCCACGAAGGCCGAGGCAATGGCAACGAACCAGATCAGCACCACCACCGTCCGGACCGGGTGGCCCCCGGCCAGCTTGGCCAGGACCTGGGCCAGGCCGTTGAGCAGGCCGGTCTGTTCCAGGCCGCTGACGGTCAGGAACAGGCCGACGAGAAAGCCCAGGGTCTTCCACTCCACCTGCTTCAGCAGGCCCCAGGGGTACTTGGTGGTGCAGAGGGTGGCCCCCGCCGCCAGGATCCCGATGGAGGGCATGGTCAGGCCCGTCAGGGTATGGGTGGCGATGAGCAGCACGACGGCGGCAAACAGCCCCACCCGCACCCGAAAGATCCGGTGGTTCGGGATGGCGTCGCCGGGGTCGATCTCCCACAGCTCCGGGGCGACGCCCTTCTCCCGGCGCTTGAGCTTGTTGTGAAAGCAGACGTAGAAATACACCAGCGCCAGGCCCAGCCCGGCCAGGCAGATGATGCCGTTGTTCTGCAAAAAGTCCCAGAAGCTCAGGCCCAGAGACGTCCCCAGGATGATGTTGGGCGGGTCGCCGGTCATGGTGGCTGCGCCCCCCAGGTTGGCGGCGAAGATCTCCCCGATGATGAGGGGCACCGGGTCAAAGCGCAGATACTGCGCCAGCCGGACCGTCGCCGCCACCAGGAAGAGGATCACCGTCACACTGTCCACGAACATGGCCAGCAGCGCCGCCAGGATCATAAAGCTCAGCAAAATGGCCATGGGCCGGAAGCCCAGGGCGCGGGCCAGGCGCAGGCTGACCCAGTCGAAGAAGCCGGCCTCCCCCATGCCCTCCACCAGCACCATCATGCCGGTGAGGAAAAACATCGTGCTCCAGTTGATGCCCACGTTCAGCTCCGTCACACCCCCGTGGGCAAACCAGAACCGGGGCGTGAGGAAGCTGTGCAGGCTCAAAGCCTCCAGCACCGCCGGGGGATGGGTCAGCAGCAGCAGCACCAGCATCCAGCACCCGGCGCACAGGGAGACCAGATAGCGCGGGCGTTTGTCCCGCAGAAGTTCCACAAATAAAACGATGGCAATGGCCAAGGCCAGGGTCTTGCTCAGCATGAAAATCCTCCCGTGGTCCGTTTTTTTTGCAGGGTCATGGCTCAGTAGCGGAGGAGAAGCATCACCATGCTGATGGCCAGGACAATGACCGCCGCCGGCGCGGAGTATTTACAATACCGCCCCCAGCCGATGGCGTAGCCCTCCCTGGCGGCAATGGCCGTGCCCGCCACGTTGGCGGAGGCCCCGATGGGGGTGCCGCTGCCGCCGATGTCGGTGCCCATGGAGAGGGTCCAGGCCAGGGCGTTCAGGTCTACCCCCATGGTCGCGGAGAGCGAGGTGATGACCGGCACCATGGTGGCGGCAAAGGGAATGTTATCCACAAAGGCCGAGGCAATGCCGGACAGCCACAGGATGATGATGACCATGAGGGTCAGGCTGCCGCCGGTGATGTGGGCGATGCCCTGGGCCATGGCCTCCAGCACCCCCGTCTGCTCCAGGCCGCTGACAGCCAGGAAGAGGCCGATGAAGAAGAGGACCGTCTGCCAGTCCACGCGCTTGAGCAGCAGGAAGGGGTCCTTGTTCACCAGCAGGGTCAGGACAGCGGCGATCACGCCCACCATGGCCACGGTGAGGCCCGTCTTGGCGTGGGTGATGAGCAGGACGACCGTCAGAAGAAACACGCCCACGTTCAGGGCAAATTTGCGCCAGCTGTGGATGGATGCTTTCGGGTCCATCTCCATGGCCTTCTGCCGGGCGGCCTCGTCCTGGGTGGCCACCTGCTTGCGGAAGGCAAAGTAGAAAAAGGGCACGATGACCACCATGCTCACCAGGACGATGAGGCCGGTGTTCTGCAAGAAGTCCCCGAAGGTCAGGCCCAGAGCCGTGCCGATGATGATGTTGGGCGGGTCACCGCTCATGGTGGCCGCGCCACCCAGATTGGCCGTGAAGATCTCCGCAATGATCAGCGGAACGGGGTCGAATTTCAGCAGCCGGGCCAGCTGGACGCTGGCCACAGCCAGGAACAGAATGACGGTGATGCTGTCGATAAACATGGACAGCACCGCAGACAGGATCATAAAGCAGACCAGCAGCGGCACCGGCCGGTAGTTCACCAGCCGCGCCAGACGCAGGCACAGCCAGTCGAAGAACCCGGCGCCGCTCATCCCCTCGACCATGATCATCATGCCGCTGATGAAGATAATGGTGCTCCAATTGATGCCGGTGTTCATCTCGTTCACGGCCGCGTGGCCGGTGTACCAAAAGGTGGTGGTGGCCATGCTGCCAAAGCTCAGGGCCTCCTCCACCGCCGCCCAGGAGTGCATCAGCCCCAAAAAGACCACGATCAGGGTCAGGGCGCCGGCACAGAGCGTCACGATATAGCGCGGACGCTTCTCCCGGACGATCTCGACGAACATCACCGCAAAGATGACGACCGCCAAAATCTGACTCAATAGATTCATACTTCCTCCTTGATGTCCTGGAAAGGCTTGCTCACGGACCTTTCCCAACAGTGATACCTATTCACACAACGCCCCCAAAAGCACTTTCCACCGTAACTTTCCTATCTGGTTTATTTTCAATTTCCTGAGATTGACAAATCTTTCCTAAGATTGACAAAAAAGAAAGGCTGCAAAAAGGAGCAGGGCCGCTGGGTCCTGCTCCCGCTGCTTGCTCTGGGGAGCATTGTTTGAATCCAAAAAATGATGAATCGTTTTCCTTTTGTTCTCTTTTGCGGTTTACTGTAATTTCCAGCAGGAACGCCCCTCAACCTTCGTGCCGGAACGCGCCGAATTTACAAAGCTGTTCGCACACGCCGCAGCCCACGCACTGGGTCGGGTCCACGACGGCCTTCTTGTCCTTCCAGGAGATGGCCGGACAACCGATCTTCATGCACTGCTTGCAGCCCTTGCAGGCCTCCGCCTCGACGCGGTAGGGCGGGTGCTTCTGCACGGTCTTGAGCAGCACGCAGGGCCGCCGGGTGATGATGACCGACGGCTCGTCGGCGGCCAGCTCCTCCGTGACCACCTGCTCGGTGGCCTTCAGGTCGTAGGGATCGACCACCCGCACCCGCCGGATTCCCATGGCCCGGCAGAGGGTCTCCAGGTCGATCTTCCCCGCCGGCTCACCCCGCAGGTTCTTGCCGGTGGTGGGGTTCTGCTGGTGGCCGGTCATGCCGGTGGTGGAGTTATCCAGGATGATGACGGTGGAGTTGCTCTGGTTGTAGGCGATGTTGGCCAGACCCGTCATGCCGGAGTGCATGAAGGTCGAGTCGCCCAGCACGGCCACGGTCTTGCCCTCGCTCTCTTTCTCCAGGGCCTTGTTGAAGCCGTGGATCGAGCTGACGGAGGCCCCCATGCATTCGCAGGTCTCAATGGCGTACAGCGGCTCGTAGGCGGCCAGGGTGTAGCAGCCGATGTCGCCCAGCACCGTGACCTTGTGCTTGGCCAGGGTGTAGAACAGGCCGCGGTGGGGACATCCGGCGCACAGCACGGGGGGACGGCCGGGGACGTTCTCCCCAAGGCCCACCCAGGGCTTGCCGGGCTTGCCCAGCTTTTCGGCCACGAGGCCCTGGGAGAACTCGCCCTCCAGAGGCAGCACGTCCTTGCCCAGCACGTCCAGGCCCAAGGCCCGGCAGTGGTCCTCGATCACGGGGTCCAGCTCCTCCAGGACCAAGACCTTGTCCACCTTGGCGGCAAAGTCCAGGATCTTCTGCTTGGGCAGGGGGTTCACAAGGCCCAGCTTCAGGATGGACGCCTTCGGCCCGAAGACCTCGCGGGCATACTGATAGCTGGTGGAGGAGGTGATGATGCCGATCGAGGTATCCTCCCCCATCTCCTCGCGGTTGAGGTCGGTGGTCTCGGCAAAGGCCGTCAGGCGGCGGGTGCGCTCCTCCACGATGGGGTGGCGGGGGCGGGCGTTGCCGGGGACCATGACGTATTTGGCGATGTCCTTCTCATAGGGCCGCCGGGCCGGCTCCACACGCTGGCCCAGCTCCACGATGCTCTGGGAGTGGGAGATGCGGGTGCAGAGCTTCAGAAAGACGGGGGTGTCGTATTCCTCGGACAGCTCGAAGGCCCGCTTGGCAAAGTCCCTGGCCTCGGCGGAGTCCGCCGGTTCCAGCATGGGGATCTTGGCGGAGACGGCGTAGTGCCGGGAGTCTTGTTCATTCTGGGAGGAGTGCATCCCCGGGTCATCTGCTACACAGATGACCATGCCGGCGTTGACGCCGGTGTAGGCGATGGTGAAAAGCGGGTCGGCGGCCACGTTCAGGCCCACGTGCTTCATCACGCAGGCGCTGCGCTTGCCGGCCAGGGCCGCGCCGAAGGCGACCTCCATGGCGACCTTCTCGTTGGGCGCCCACTCGCAGTAGATCTCGTCATATTGAGCGGCCCGCTCGGTGATCTCCGTGCTGGGGGTGCCGGGATAGCTGGAAATGAGCGCACAGCCGGCCTCATAGAGGCCTCTGGCTGCGGCCTCGTTGCCCAGCATCAGTTTCTTCATGGGTGAAAACCCCTTTCCTGGAACTTGCCCGCCGAAGCAGTCCGACGGGTCAAAAAAATGATCATTTTTATCATACCATAGTTGACAATCGCCCGTAAACTGCTATTCTGGACAAAATCACGCATTTGGTGTATTTTTTATTGGAAGGAAAGGCTTCTCGTTTGTACCTGCTGAAACACCAGACATTTTGTCGAAACCTGGCGGAAGTTGCGGTTTTTAAGTTTTCCAATATTTACCAATTTCGTCTTGAGTTTTCTGTCCCATTGTGGTAAATTGTGGATGGGTTGTAAAATCACTTTACAGCCAATGAATATTCTGGAAAAGATTGCAATAGAAGCTCTTTTTCAGAGGGGGGAGAACAAGGTATGGAAATCAACCGAACCATTTTGATTGCCGATGCCAGCGAAGATTTTCGCTCCGTTCTGGTCGAAGCCCTTCGACTAGAAGAGGGGTTGGACGTCGTCGCCCAGACCGGAGACGGTCTGGAGGCCATCCAACTCATCCGGGAATGGAAACCGGACGTGCTGGTGATGGACCTGGTCCTCGGTCGGGCTGACGGCTTCGATGTGTTGGACTCCGTCAGGGGCATCCCGCGCAGCACGCTGATCCTGTCCAGCTTTGCCAGAGGATGTATGGCCGACCAGGTGGCCAACCGCGGCGGAGACTACTACATGATGAAGCCCTGCCGCATCTCATCGGTGGTCGAGCGCATCCGGCTGCTGGCCAGCAAGCCCTGGGACGAGGAGGGACCCGACGGCGAAATGACCGCCATGGCCCGCCAAAACCTGGAGTCCAGCGTCACCTCCATCATCCACGAGATCGGCGTTCCCGCCCACATCAAGGGCTACCAGTACTTACGGGAGGCCATTATGATGACCGTGCAGGACATGGACGTCATCAACGCCGTGACCAAGGTCCTCTATCCCGACGTGGCCCGGAAATATGGCACCACCTCATCCCGCGTGGAACGCGCCATCCGGCACGCCATTGAAGTGGCCTGGGACCGGGGCGACCTGGACACCTTACAGAAATACTTCGGCTTCACCGTCAGCAACGCCAAGGGCAAGCCCACCAACTCCGAGTTCATCGCCATGATCGCAGACCGGCTGGTGCTCCAGCGCCGCCAGGGCTAAGGCAAGACGGCCCCAAATTTCCCCCTTTCCCATTCCTCTCCCTTTCCCAACCGACCCTGCATTTTTTCCTTCCGTATCGCTTTGTGTAAAGAAAATTCTATGTCATACTCCATTCAAATCCACCCGAACCCGCGCAGGTCTCATGTCTAAACGCGGATCCGGGTGATTTCTTTTTGGAAAAACTTCTGCTTGACAGGCAGCCAAGCGTGTGTTATACTACCCCAGTAAAATAAAGTAGGAAGGTTCCGCCTGCCTCACCCTCTGTGCCCTGCGCTTTGGGTCAATACAGTCTGATCCCTGCACCCGATGTCTCCAGCCCTTTGGCGCGAGGAAAAATTGGGTGTCGGTAGGTCTGTCATGCGGATACCTTTTTGCTGGTATCCATTTTTTATTGCTTTTTTCAGAACTGGAGGTGCGTCCATCATAGCTCACACGGCTCATCAGATCAACGAGGAAATTCACGACAAGGAAGTACGCCTCATCTCCGCCCAGGGGGAACAGCTTGGCATCATGCCCCTGGCCGAAGCCCTGGCAAAGGCCGGCGACGCCGACCTGGACCTGGTGAAAATTTCCCCCAACGCCGTCCCCCCCGTCTGCAAGCTCATGGACTACGGCAAGTACCGTTTCGAGCAGACCAAGCGGGATAAGGAGGCAAAGAAAAACCAGCGGATCGTGGAGATCAAAGAAGTGCGTATGTCCCCCGGAATCGACGTCAATGATTTCAACGTTAAGGTCCGCAACGCCCAGCGTTTCCTGTCCGATGGCAACCGGGTCAAAGTCGCCGTCCGCTTCCGCGGCCGCGAAATGGCTCACACCGACATCGGCAAGCGCCTGCTGGAAAAATTCGCGGCCGACTGCGCCGAGGTGGCGACCATGGACAAGGAGCCCAAGCTGGACGGACGCCACATGACCATGTTCCTGTCTTGCAAACAGAACAAAGACACCAAAAAGTAAAATCTGACAAAGGAGATTTCCGTCATGCCTAAGCAGAAAATCAAGACCCACAGCGGAGCCAAGAAGCGCTTTAACCTGACCAAGAGCGGCAAGGTCAAGCGTGCTCACGCCAACAAGAGCCACATCCTGAACAAGAAGACCACCAAACGCAAGCGCGGCCTCCGCGCCGGCGCTTATGCGGACAAGACCAACGAGGCCGCAATCAAGCGCATGATCCTGTATAAATAAGATTTTTACCACAAGACATAGGAGGCTGACACAATGGCTAGAGTGAAAGGCGCGATGATGACGCGCAAGAGAAGAAACAAGATCCTGAAGATGGCCAAGGGCTACTGGGGCGCTAAGTCCAAGCACTTCAAGATGGCCAACGAGCAGGTGATGAAGTCCCTGACCTACGCATACGTGGGCCGTAAGCGCAAGAAGCGCGACTTCCGTCAGCTGTGGATCACCCGGATCAGCGCTGCCTGCAAGAGCAACGGCATGAACTACTCCACCTTCATGCACGGCCTGAAGCTGGCCGGCGTGGAGATCAACCGCAAGATGCTGGCTGAGATGGCCGTCAACGACAAGGCCGCTTTCACCGCTCTGACCGAGGTTTCCAAGGCTAAGCTGGCCTGAGATCCTTCTCATTGAAATCTGTGAACAAACCCCGCGACCTCATTAGGCCGCGGGGTTTTTGTCGTCCGTTGTGGGGGAAAGGCTTATAAAATACTATACCGGTTAAAGACCTCCAGCAGGCCCTCTGTCGTCACCTTGGCCTTCTCCTCCCCTGCCTTGTCCAGCACGATCTGGCCGTGGTGGAGCATGAGCAGGCGGTCGCCGTACTCGACGGCGTAGCGGAGGTTGTGGGTGACCATGAGGGCGGTGAGCTTTTTCTCCTTCACCACCTTGCCGGTGAGGACCATGATGGTCTCCGCCGTCTTGGGGTCCAGGGCGGCGGTGTGCTCGTCCAGGATGAGGAAGTTCAGCGGCGTCATGGTCGCCATGAGCAGCGCCACGGCCTGCCGCTGGCCGCCGGAGAGGGCGCCCATTTTCACGTCCAGCTTATCCTCCAGGCCCAGGCCCAGAGAGGCCAGCTCGGAGCGGTAGAAGTCGATGCGCTTGCGGTTGACCCCAAAGCCCAGGCCGAAGCGCTTGCCCTTGTTGTCCGCCAGGGACATGTTTTCCAGCATGGTCAGGTTGGGGCAGGTCCCCAGGGCGGGGTTCTGATACACCCGGCCGATGGTGGCGTAGCGCTGAAAGTCCTTCTGCTTGCGGATGCTCTTGCCGCCCACCAGCACGTCGCCCCCGTCCAGGGGGATGGAGCCGCAGAGGATGTTCAGCAGAGAGGTCTTGCCGGAGCCGTTGCTGCCCACGATGGAGACGAACTGGCCGTCGTCCACGGTGAGGTTGAAGTGGTCGAACAGGGTCATTTCCGTCACGGTGCCGGCGTTGTAGATTTTCGTTAAGTCTCGCAGCTCAAGCATGGATGATCTCCTCTCCCTTTCGACCGGCCAGCACCAGCACCAGCAGGAACAGCACGGCGGTGATGAACTTCAGCATATTGGCGGGCAGACCGGCGTTGATGGCGATCTGGATACAGAACTTATACAGGATGCTGCCCAGCAGCACGGCGGTGGTCCCCTGGGGGGTGGCCAGGAAGCGCAGGCCCTTCACCTTCCGCAGGCCTTGGGCGGCCTTGGAGCTGGTGAAGAAGCGGATGAGCGAGATGCCGATGATGACCGTTGCCAGGCCAAAGACCACCTGGCCGATGCCCATGACGGCGGAGTAGCTCCGCTGCTCCTGGCACAGGACGCTGCCGCACAGGGCGACGAGCGCGTTGGAGATCACCACGCCCAGGATCTTCATGTTGCCCTTGTTCTGGGCCAGGGTGGTGACCAGGGTCCCGTTGTCGCCCACGGCCCGCAGGAGCAGGCCGGACTTGGTGCGGAAGTAGAGGTCCAGCAGGAGCTTCACCACAATGGCCAGGACCAGAGAAATGATGAGCTTTCTCCAGCCCAGGGTCAAATTGCCGAACAGGGCCATGACGCCCTTGGAGGTAAAGATGGTGTCCACCGCCCGCTCCACGGTCACGTTGGACCCGGCGATGAGCAGGTTGATGGACGAGAGGGCCGTCATGGTAATGATACCGGCCAGCAGGTCCCGCACGCCCAGGCGCACGTGGATCAGGCCGGTGCACAGCCCGGCGATGGCCCCCGCCGCCGCCGAGCAGAGCAGCGTGGCCCAGGGGTCCACACCCTTCAGAAGAAGGATGGCCGTCACCGCCGCGCCCAAGGGGAAGCAGCTGTCCACGGTCAGGTCTGGAAAGTCCAGCACAGAATAGGTGATGTACACCCCGTAGGACAGCAGGGCGTAGATCAGGCCCTGGGTCAGGGTAGAAATGATCAGGTCTGACATGAATGTCATCCTCCTTCGGTCAGGTTACGTTCTCTGCGAGCGGGGCAGAGGCTCAGGCGTTGGCCACGTCCTCGGCGGACTGGGCCACGTCGTCGGGCAGGGTGATGCCCAGCTGCTCCAGAGACTTGCTGTTGATGTAGGTGGAGTAATTCTCAATGACTTCATAGGGCATATCCTGGCAGGTGGTCTCACCGGTCAGGACCTTGGCGGCCATCTTGCCGGTCTGGATGCCCAGCTGGACGTAATCCAGGCCGGCACCGGCGGCACAGCCCTTCTTCATCTGCTCGATCTCAGAGCCATAGACGGGGATCTTGGCCTCGTTGGTCTTTTCCAGGATGGAACCCAGCACGCCCACCACGTTGTTGTCGGTCAGGTTGGAGAAGCAGTCCACGCCCTTGGCGATCAGGTTGTCCACGGCCTGGGTGACCTCGGACTGGGCGGTGACGCCCACGGCCTCGACGGTGAAGCCGTACTCGGCGGCCTTCTCCTGGTACACGCCCACGGAGTAGACGGAGTTGGATTCGCTGGTGGTGTAGACGATGCCGATGGTCTTGGCGTCGGGCTGGAGGGCGCGGATGAGCTTCAGCTGGCCCTCGACCGGCAGCACGTCAGAGGTGCCGGTAATATTGCCGGAGTCCAGCTTGGCACCCACGGGGTCGGTGATGGCGGTGAAGATCACGGGGATGTCCTTGTCCTCGGCGGCGGCATAGCAGGCGGTGGCGGAGGGGGTGGCGATGCCGACCATCAGGGCCGCATTCTCGGCGGAGAAGGACTGGGCGATCTGGATGGCCATGTTGTCGTCAAAGCTGGCGTTCTGATAGTCGATGGTGTAGTCGGTGCCTTCGACCAGGCCGGCCTCCTGCAAGCCCTGGAGGAAGCCCTCGCGGCAGTTGTCCAGGGAGGCGTGCTGGCCGTACTGGCTGATGCCGATGACGGGCACGTTGCCGTCGGCCTTGGCGGCGGTGTCGCCGTCGGTGCTGTCGGTGGTGGCGGTGTTGCCGCCGCAGGCGGCCAGGCCCAGGACCATGGTCAGGGAGAGGGCTCCGCAGAGCAGTTTTTTCAGGTTTTTCATGTCAAGTCGCTCCTTCATAACATTTGGTGAAAATAGAATGATGTGTGCGATGGTGGGGAGGGTCTTTCTGCCAAGGGTCCGGGGGCAACAAAAAAAGCCCTGTTCCATCCGTTGTTTCCAACGACATGGGACAAGACTGACTTTCCTGCGGTACCACCCAAATTGACGCATTGCGCCCGCTCCGTTCGCGTACCATCATACGCGCCGCCCTGGTAACGGGTGCGGTCCCCGTCGGCCACTACTGCCCTTCTGCCAGCGTCTGCAAAGGAAGGGGTTCGGTCCGCCCTCGTAAGTCCATTCTCTCCTCGCCGTCCTGCCGCGCTTGCACCGCCCGCGGCTCGCTAAGAGGCAGAGCGAAGAGGTACTACTCTTACTCACCGGTTTGCTTTTCTTTAATTAACTAAATCATATCACGCCGCCCAGCCCCCGTCAAGCACACTTTTTCACAAATGCGCTCTCCTATATAGACAAAAAATTGATCGTATGGTATCCTATCTTTACCAGATCCATCCATCTTTCCAGAGAAAGGAGCTTCTTATGCAAAAACGATGGACTCTCCTCCCCCTGGCCTTGGGGCTGTCCCTGTGTCTGCTGACTGGATGCCAGCAGAGCGCAGACACGGACACAACTGGTAACAATGCCGCCATCAGCGACAGCCAGCTCTACGCCACAGCGCTTGGCAACTTTCTGCAAGAGCAATCCTGGCAACTCCAAGAAATGGATACCATCCTCCAAGAGTTGGATCAAATCCCCTCGCAAAATGCCTATGTACTGGGACATGTGGCTGGCCGAGCCGCTGCCAACCGAAATGGGGGCGACGCTTACCAGAACCTACGCTTGAACACACCGGATCAAGTGGTCCAGCAGATCATCCCGTTAGAGCAAGATGAGGCGCTTTCGGTCTATGCTAACGCTCGTCTGGACTTTTTAGAAGCCCTTGCCGACCAGACGGACGCTGCTGCCGTCACCAGCACCGAGTTTGTTTCCACCCTGACCGATCTGAGGGAAGCCTTTGCCAGAATCTATCTGACCCAAGATCAATTGGAAACCCTGCTCAACACAGACGGAAATGCTGGCACGGATTACATTCAGAAGTTGCAGGCCTGCACAGAACAACTGACCAAAGCCACAACCTTATTACAGTGACCAAAAGCCAGGCTGGAAAATTTCCGGCCTGGCTTCGTCTTTTTTCTGAAAACTTACGATAGATAGCGTTCAGGCCCGCCCAGGTGGAACAGAGGGGAAGGTTCCGAGGGGCGAGCCTGTCAGCTTGAGCAAATATATCGATGTAAAGGAGGAGTATGCGTAAGTTACACTGGCTACCTTAGGCGTGATGCTGTGCCTTCTTCATGGTCAGGTAATCGGACCACTGCTGTGCAGCCAGGATAGAGACCACTGCGGCGGGCAGAGCCAAGAGCAGGGGGTGGGTGATGTTGATCGTATTCAGCACGGCGACATAGGCCACGAGGACCAGGAGCATCACCAGAAGAGCAACCAGATGCGTGTTTTTGGTTTTCATCATTCAACGAACCTTTCCTAATAGAACTCAGAATTTTAATCGTTTGATCTATGGAGAAAAGTAAGTTTTCCGGCCGGTCTTGCTTTCTCTATCTGCTTGCATTATACTAGATCGAGTTCCCTTTGTAAAACAGGAAATACCCACCGCTAACATCAAAGTTTCTCATGGAAAGAAGCTCTCAGAATATCCATCAAAGTTTTTGATGGAAAGGAGGTATCATGGACCAAAACAAACGCGTCGCCCTGCTCACCGCCATCGACCTGGGCAACCTGACCCGTGCCGCCGAGCAGCTGGGCTACACCCAGTCGGGCCTGAGCTACGTCATCAAGGCCCTGGAGGCCGAGCTGGGCTTTCCTCTTTTGGTGCGCTCCCGCGCCGGGGTCCGCCCCACGGACGAGTGCCAGCGCATTTTGCCGCTCCTGCGGGAGCTGGACCGGAAGAGCCGCCAGCTAGAGCAGGAGGCAGCAGACATCCGCGGCCTGGCCGTCGGCAACGTCTTCATCGCCACCTTCCCCTCCATCTCCCGGTTCTGGCTGCCCCAGATCTTGCGGGATTTCGCCCAGCTCTACCCCGGCATCACCGTCTCCATCCGGGAGAGCGGCCAGGAGGAGCAGGACGAGTGGCTGCGGGAAGGCGCCATCGACCTGGCTTTTTGCAGCTATCACGACTCCCCCTACCACTGGATCCCCTTTTTGGAGGATGAGATCTGGGCCGCCGTCCCCGCCGGCCATTCCTTGGCCGCCTGCGATGAGATCGACCTGGCCAAGCTGGCCGACGAACCCTTTATTTTAGAGGACCGGGCCTATGACTATGACATCACCCGTGTCATCACCAACGCCGGCGTCCACCCCGACGTCCGCTGGACCTCGAAAGATGAGCTGGCCATCCTGGCCATGGTGAAGCTGGAGCTGGGCGTCTCCGTCCTGCCCGCGCTCTATCTGCACGAGGAACACCCCGGCGTGGCCGTCCGCCCCCTGGTCCCCCGCGCCTTCCGGCAGCTGGGGGCCATGGTCCCCGACCTGGACAACCTCTCCCCCGCCGCCCGGCGCTTTTTAGCCAGCGCCCGGAAAACGATGGGGATCTCCCCTTGACTTTTCGGAAAAATTTGTGTATAAGATACGCACAGAAAACTCATTGTGTTGTGTCGCACCATGCGTAAGTCCAAACACCGGACTTACGCATTTTTTATTTTTTCCCAAGAAAGGAGTCTGTTTTTCATGTCTCTCCCCTCCCCTGCCCGCGGCAAAGGGCTTGCCGTGAGCATTCTCTCCCTGTCGGCGTGCTGGGGGACCTGTCCCACCTGGCCTATTGGTTCGCGGTGGTGCTGGCCATCCTCTTCGTCCTCTGCTCCCTGCGTATCCCGGTAGGGCGAGGAGCACGGCGGACGTGACCGTTCATTTTTGCAAAAAATTTCGTTGCTTTTTTATCTGGTTAGGGTATAATGAAAATAGGGAATTCCCTACTTTCCATTCTTAACTAGGAGGTACTGTTCCATGACCGAACGCACTTTTGTAGATAATGCTAAGGTGATGTCGAAGGGACAAATCACAATCCCCAAAGATGTCCGCGAAGTTCTTGGGGTAGCCAGTGGTGACCGAATCACCTTTATTGTCGAGGGCAATACCGTTCGTATTGTAAACTCCGCTGTCTATGCCATGCAGCTCCTGCAAGCGGAATTGGCCGGAGAAGCTGAGCGCACCGGTCTTACTTCCGACGAAGATGTCATGGCCCTGGTAAAAGAATTGCGTAGCGAGGACACCGATGTATGAGAGTTCTGATCGACACGAATGTTTTGATTTCTGCTGCCCTAAGTCCGCACGGCACACCATTTCAAGCCTATGTGAAAGCAACCTCTTATCCAAACCATGGCTTGATCTGCGAGCAAAATGTAGACGAGATGAAGCGTATCTTCAACAAAAAATTTCCCAATCGCCTTGCTTCCCTGGATAAGTTTCTCTCTATTGCCCTAATGACCTTGGAGCTTGTTCCGATTCCCACAGAAGAAGATGATTCCGAAGCACAAATTCGTGACGTCAACGACCGCCCTATCCTTCGAGCAGCCATAAAAGCAAACGCTGATGTCTTGCTGACTGGAGATAAGGACTTCTTAGAATCTGGTTTATTAAATCCAGCAATTATGACTCCATCTGAATTTCTTTCTCGTTCCTAAAACAGCAAATCCCCCGCAGAAGCGCCGGTCGTTCCGGTGTTTCTGCGGGGGATACGTTATCTTCTCATGAAAATCAAGCGGCTTAGTCCTTGGACCACTTGACGCCCTGGGGGGTGTCCATGAGGGTGATGCCCATGGCCTTGAGCTCGTCGCGGATGCGGTCGGCTTCGGCGAAGTTCTTGGCCTTCCGGGCGGCCCGGCGGGCCTCGATCATGGCCTCGACCTTGCTGTCCAGGCTGTTGTCCTCTTCCTTCTTGTTGTAGAGCAGGCCCAGCACGTCGGTAAACTCGTGCAGCATATCCAGGCAGGCGGTGGCCAGCGCCTTGGTGGGGTTTTTCTCCACGGCGATGTTGATGGCCCGCACCAGCTCGAAGATGACGCTGATGGCGTCGGCGGTGTTCAGGTCGTCGTCCATGGCGTCGTCGAACTTCTGGCGGTAGCTGTCAAAGGTCTCGGTGAAGGCCTTCTCCTCGGCGGTCATGTCGCCGTCGGCGCCGTTCTTGGTCAGGAACTCCAGGTTGCTCTCGGCGGTGTAGAGGCGCTCCAGGGCGTTCTGCGCCATGATGAGGGAGTCGCGGGAGTAGTTCAGGGGAGAACGGTACTGGGCGGAGAGCATGAAGAAGCGGACGGCCTCGTACCCGTAGGCTTCGGCGGCCTCGCGGACGGTGAAGAAGTTGCCCAGGGACTTGGACATCTTCTGGTTGTTGATGTTCAGGAAGCCGTTGTGCAGCCAGTAGTGGACGAAGGTGCAGCCATTGGCGGCCTCAGACTGGGCGATCTCGTTCTCATGGTGGGGGAACTGCAGGTCCTCGCCGCCGCAGTGGATGTCGATGGTCTTGCCCAGGTAGCGGTTGGACATGGCGGAGCACTCGATGTGCCAGCCGGGACGGCCCTGGCCCCAGGGGGAGTCCCAATAGGGCTCGCCGGGCTTGGCGGCCTTCCAGAGGGCGAAGTCCAGGGGATCCTCTTTGACGTCGTTCACGTCGATGCGGGCGCCGGCCTGCAAGTCCTCGATGGGCTGGTGGGAGAGCTTGCCGTAGCCCTCGAACTTCTTGGTGCGGTAGTACACGTCGCCGTTGACAGGATAGGCATAGCCCTTGTCGATCAGGGTCTGCACCAGGTCGATGATCTGCTGGATGTTCTCGGTGGCCTTAGGGTGGACGGTGGCGTCCCGCACGCCCAGGCCGTGGGCGTCCTTGAAATACTCCTCGATATACTTCTCAGAGATCTCCTGAGAGGTGGCGTGCTCTTCGTTGGCCCGCTTGATGATCTTGTCGTCCACGTCGGTGAAGTTCTGCACGAACGTGACGTTATAGCCGCGGTACTCCAGATAGCGGCGCAGCACGTCGAACAGGATCATGGGGCGGGCGTTGCCCACGTGGATATAGTTGTAGACCGTGGGGCCGCAGCAATACATCTTGACTTCGCCGGGGGTGATGGGGACGAACTCCTCTTTCTTCCGGCTCATGCTATTAAACAGCTTCATTTTGTTGGTTCTCCTTCCGTTTGTTCTCTTCTTCCTCGTGTTTTTTATCCAAATACTCTTCCAGCCAGGAAAGGCGGGAGTTGATGGCGTCCAGCTCCTTCTGCACCGGGTCGGGCACGCTGACCTGGTCCACGTCACCCACGAAGTTGGTCTTTTCCCCGGCGATGCGGACCACGCGGGCGGGCACACCCACGGCGGTGGCGTCCTCCGGGACTTCCTTCAAGACCACCGCATTGGCAGCGATGCGTGCCCCGTCCCCCACCTTGAAGGGGCCGAGGACCTTGGAGCCGGTGGAGAGCAGGACGTTGTTGCCGATGGTCGGGTGGCGCTTGCCCTGGTCCTTGCCGGTGCCGCCCAGGGTGACGCCGTGGTAGATCAGGCAGTCATCCCCGACCTCTGCCGTCTCGCCGATGACGATGCCCATGCCGTGGTCGATGACCAGGCGGCGGCCGATCTTCGCGCCGGGGTGGATCTCAATGCCGGTCCAGAAGCGGCTCCACTGGGAGATGGTACGGGCCAAAAACTTCATCTTGTGACAGTAACAGAAGTGCGCGGCCTGGTGATACATGGTGGCGTGCACGCCGGGATAGAGCAGGAAGACCTCCAGCTTGCTCCGGGCGGCCGGGTCGCGGGCCTGATAGGCCGATAAAGTTTCTGTCAAATGGAACATGATTTCCGGTCACCTCACAAAAAATTACGGTCGGTTTGCTAGCCTATGCTATGTCCGCCCGACCGCCGGCGGAAGCGTGGGGCCTGGGGCAACAAAAAACCGCCCCCTGACCCCAAAAGGTCAAGAGGCGGCAAGATCATTCAACGTCGTTGTCCGCGGTTCCACTCTCGTTTGTCACTCAAGACGGCTGGTAACGGGGCCTGACCGGAGGGCATCTGCATCCCCCTCGCTCCCGGGCGCACTTTCGCCAGTCTCCCCGCAGGGCGGCTTTCAGTCGGTGACC
>OKRW01001360.1_pt1 | contig 21080 bp, 18 predicted proteins | sample 1601151 | NCBI WGS metagenome assembly OKRW01 (sample SAMEA3541471, study PRJEB24748) | human gut metagenome | biome: human gut; feature: human-associated habitat; material: faeces | place: China | collected 2012 | reverse complement strand
GCGGCCAGCACAACATCCCCGGCCAGGGTGGCGTTGGGGGCCACAAAGGCTGCACTGCCAACATCCGGCGTTTTGCCGTATACTGTGATAACTGCCATAATTTTACCTCCCTGCCCGGAATAATTCTACCGCCGGGCACTGTTAGTTAAATTGAAAAACAGGCCTGTGTTTGTTATACTTTTACTATATTAAATAATATATTACGTTGCTTCAGGAAAAGCAATCAGGGGGAAACAAATATGATAAAAATGGTTTGCAGCGATCTGGACGGCACCCTGCTGCAATATGGAAAAAAGCTCATTGAGGGCGAAATTTTTGATGAGATCCGCGCTTTGCATGACCGTGGTATCCTGTTCTGCCCGGCCAGCGGGCGGCAGTATACCAGCCTGCGCAAACTGTTCGCCCCTGTGGCGGACGATTGCATCTACCTGTGCGAGAACGGCGCGGTTGTCTACCGCGGTGGCAAAGTAATCGCCAAAACGCCGATGCCCCGCGCCCTGGCAGAAGAAATCGCCTGGGATTTCTGGAACAACACCGAGGACTTAGGCGAAGTGATGCTTTCCGGCGAAAACATGTCCTACCTGATGGAGCGCGGGCACGGCGTGGTGGACCGCATCAAGTTCATCGGCAACAATTATACGGTCATCACAGACCCCGCCCAGATCCCGGAGGATATCGTCAAGGTGTCCGTCTATTTGGTGGACGGCGTGGAGCCGTTTGTGGAGCGCTTTGTGCCCAAATGGCAGCAGGCCAACTGCGCCGTGGCGGGACCCAAGTGGATCGATACCACCGTGGCCAACAAGGGGATTGGCGTACAGAGCATCTGCCGTGTGCTGGGCATTGACCCGGCGGATGTGATGGCCTTTGGCGATAACTATAATGATGTTGCCATGCTGGATTTGGTAGGTCACCCTTACATTATGTCCACCGCTGCAGCGGAGCTGCGCCGGCGCTATGCAAACCATACCCCCCGGCCGGAGGATACCCTGCGTGCCTTCCTGGCTAGGCAGGAAAACTGAAACTGAGTGAATCCACAATATTGTTAAAAACATTTTGTTGATTTTGTGAAAGTTTACAAAAAACGACAGGGTAAAATGCAGTGTTTGCATTGACTTTGCTCAACATTGCTGGTATAATCAAATTGTTAAATTCTCCACAGGTTTGTTGAAAAGCTGTGGAACAGAGAGGAAGACGCATCTATGAAGCAGTTTGATTATACCATTCAGGAAGCAGTTGGCATCCATGCCCGTCCGGCCGGTTTGCTGGTCAAAGAGGTCAAAAAGTATAAGAGCACTGTTACCGTCATCAAGGGCGATAAATCCAGCAACGCGCTGAAACTGATGGCTTTGATGGGTATGGGCGTTAAGTGCGGCGATACCGTTACCGTTACCGTGGAAGGCGAAGACGAGGATACCGCAGCACCGGCACTGGAAGCTTTCTTCAAAGAGCATTTGTAATTGAATCCTTTTGTTTGCGGCACCTGCCCCAGCAAGGCCCTTACCCGGCGCTGGAGCAGGCAGCCGCATTTTGTTTTCTGCTGCATTTGGTTGTATAAAATAACCAGTCAGGATCCCATTGAACACCAAAGAAAGGACGCTTGTTATGATCAGTATTCAGGGCAAGGGCGTATCTTCCGGCGTTGGCGTTGGCCCGCTTTATTTCTATCACCGCACCAAAACCGAGATCCCCCGCTATACCGTGACCGATCCCGATGCCGAGTGGCACCGTTTCAAGGGCGCGCAGACCGCCGCCATTGAGCAGCTGGGCGAACTGGCCGAAAAGGCCCGCGCCGAAGCCGGCGATGAAGCCGCCATGCTGTTTGAGACCCACCAGATGATGGCCGAGGATCTCGATTACGAGGAAGCCATCTCCGACCATATCAACAATGAAAAGATGAACGCCGAAGCCGCGATTTCGGATACCGCAGTTCAGTTCGCCGCCATGTTTGAATCCATGGACGATTCCTACATGCAGGCCCGTGCGGCAGATGTGCGTGATGTATCGGATCGCATCCTGGGGATCCTGTCCGGTGCAGTGCAGGGCGGTATTGCTTCAGATGTGCCGGTGCTGCTGGCTGCGGACGACCTGGCACCTTCGGAAACTGTGCAGCTGGATAAATCCAAGATTTTGGGCTTCATCACTGCGGGCGGTTCCGGTTCCAGCCACACGGCCATTCTGGCCCGCACCATGGGCATTCCCGCCATTGTGGGCGTGGGCGATGCCCTGAAGCCGGAGTATGAGGGCCGCTCCTGCATTATTGACGGCGCTACCGGCAATGTGGTGATCGACCCGGACGATATGACCCGTGATTACCTGCTGAAAAAGCGGGAAGAGCAGCTGCGCCTGCAGCGCCTGCTGGAGACCCTGAAAGGCCAGCCCAATGTGACCAAGGATGGCAAGAGCATCCGCATTTACTGCAACATTGGCTCCCCGGACGACGTACATGCCGTGCAGGTCAACGATGGCGGCGGCATCGGCCTGTTCCGCAGCGAGTTCCTGTACCTGAACAGCCCGGATTACCCCACCGAGGACCAGCAGTTTGAAGCCTACAAAAAGGTTCTTGCCGATATGGGCGGCAAGGAAGTTATCATTCGCACGCTGGATATCGGCGCGGACAAGCAGATCGGCTACTTTAACCTGCCCAAAGAGGATAACCCGGCTATGGGCATGCGCGCTCTGCGTATCTGTCTGACCCGCCCGGAAATCTTCAAGACCCAGCTGCGTGCCCTTTACCGTGCTTCCGCGTTCGGCAAGCTGGGCATCATGTTCCCCATGGTGACCAGCGTGTGGGAAGTGCGCGAAGCCAAAAAGTACTGCGAGGAAGTCAAGCGCGACCTGAAAGCTGAGGGCATTCCCTTTGCGGAGGATGTGCAGGTCGGCATCATGATCGAAACCCCGGCAGCGGCCATCATGAGTGACCGTCTGGCCAAGGAAGTGGATTTCTTCAGCTGCGGCACCAATGACCTGACCCAGTATACCCTGGCCTGTGACCGCCAGAACAATGATCTGGGACGTTTTTATGACCCGCACAACCCGGCAGTGCTGCGCCTGTTGAAGATGGTGACGGAGAATGCCCACAAGAACGGCATTTGGGTTGGTATCTGCGGCGAGCTTGGCGCGGACCTGACCCTGACCGAAACCTTCCTGGCGATCGGTGTGGATGAGCTGTCCGTCAGCCCGCGCGCGGTGCTGCCCCTGCGCAATGCCGTGCGCATGACCGATACCCGCGAAAGCGCACCCCGCCTGCTGGCCGCCATCGATGCCGAGTTCCCGGAAACGCTGTGAGGGGCTTTACGGAGGATTTGTGTTCCTTCTTTGAAAAGAAGGAACCGAAGAAACTTTAGGCAACACCGCATAATTCTAAGTGCCGATACGGCGAGCGAGGTGCGGCAGATGCTAAGCCAAAAGCGCAGATAATACTGGATGTCTTATCGAGCATTTTGGCAACGCAGATGCCGTGCCGCAGCTGCCGGAGCGGTGCTTAAGCCGCAAGGCGGGAATTATGCGGTATTGCCTTTAGTATAATAGAACACAAAAGATAAATAAAGGCGCATCACACAAAACCATCGTGTGGTGCGCCTTTTTGATGTTGGCTTTATAGAAATTGGTACAAGTCGAAAAACAATCTGTAAGGAACGGTCTAGACCGTTCCTTACAGAGCATTTTATAATGTGTTGCAAACCAACAAAGCATCTGTAGGGCGGGGTGCCCTCACCCCGCCGCGGAGGAACCATGCCTATCGCGGTAAACGCTGCAATTTATTTGTAGGGGATGATGCTTGCATCGTCCCGTGGAGTGTGTAACGGTAAAAATCTACCGCGCACCATCACCCCATCACCCGAATTACCCCCAGCACCAACAAATGCACCGGGTAAAACAGATAGAAAAACCAGTGCGAAAATTTCTTTCCCCGCGCCGCCCGCTGGCCATTGTACAGATACAAGATCACAAACCCGGATGCAGCGATCCCTGCCATGCTGCCGCAGGCCATCAGCAAACACTGTGCGGTGGGGTAAAGCCACACGCTGCTGGTGTAATTCAGCCAGCCAAACAGCGCGGCAGAAAGCGCAAAACTGAACCGCAGTCGTTTTTGGTCCTGGCCGGACCAGCGGAAGAGCAGGGTGAACACCGGGGCCAGCAGCGCCCAGTCACAAAACAACGAACCAAAAATCAGCAGTACGATCAGCACGCCGCGCAAAAAACGGTTCCGGATGGTTTCGATACACAACAAGATGCAAAAACACAGGAACAGCGTGAACATCATGTTGAAATCCTGAAATTCCAGAATGGCGTTTTGGGCAAACGCCATCGAGAACGGCACCTGTGAAACCACACCGAACCCGAACAGCCGTAAGGCATACTGTTTGCGGCTGTGGGTGTACCGGAAGCCCTCTACCAGAAAATAGCACATGGTAATGGCGGTAAAGTAGCCGATATCCACCAGCACCTCGTACCAGAGGGTGCCCGGCACCAGAAAAATATTGGCGATGTGGTTCAGCAGCATGGCGATCATCGCGATGTATTTGATCACATCGCGGTTCAGCACCCGCCAGCCGGGGCTTTGTGTTTGCTGTTGCAGCATTGGCAGCACTTCCTTTTTTGGGGCTTCACAGCGGTAGCGGTTATTTTTCCCGCTTAATGACAAAGCAGGGCAGGGGAGCGGTATCGGCCCAGTTGGCAAATTCGCAGATCAGCACGGTATAATCGGCCAGCGGCAGGCTGCGGAAAAACTCCGCCGCAGCCTTTTTCTCCGCATTGCCGATCACCTTGCCGCTGTACAGCACCGCGGCAAGCACGCCGCCGGGCTTCAGGGCGTCCAGCCCGGCCTGCAGCGCGGGCAGGGTGGAATCTGCCGTGGAGTGTACATCGTGCGCGGCACCTGGCAGCCAGCCAAAGTTGAACATCACGCAGTCCGCACTGCCCGGCGGGGCAAAGCGCAGCAACTCCCGATGGTCGCAGCATTCCGCGCGGCCAATGGCAGCCATGCCGTTGGCGGCCAGCAGCGCATTGGTGTTGGCCGCGGCCTGAGGCTGGATATCCAGGCCGATCACCCGGCCATTTTCCCCGGCAACGCTGCATAAAAATAGGGTATCGTGCCCGTTGCCGCAGGTGGCATCCAGATACAGTCCGCCCGGTGCCAGTGTGCTGCGCAAAAAGCGGTGGGTCAGCTCCACTGCTGTCAGGTCCGGCACGCGGCGGCGCACCAGCAGCCCGCCGCGCGGCACAAAACCGAACTTTGCCGCCAGCGCCTGCGCAGCGGTATTGCCGGCATCCGGCAGTGGCGCGGTGAATTCGCTGGGGGCAGTCCGGTCAAAGCCGCCGTTCTGGCGCAAAACCTCCCGCAGCAGATAGCTTCCGTACCCGCGGCTCTGCCATTCCGGGGCAATTTCCAACACTTCAAAACAATCGGCACAGGTAACGGCATGGCCGATGCAGCCTTTCTCTTTATATAACGAATAGACACAGCGGTTTTGTGCGTCCAGTGCCGTTTTTTCAATCCGCATGGGCAAGCTCCCCCTAATGTTTTAGTCTGCAACTGATTGTACGGCATGGGGCGGATAAAGTCAAACCACAGCCCAAACTGACCGGATTTTTGGAGATTTCACATTTCTTTCACGCAGTCGCGAAACTGTTTTCACAATTAGCGGTTATACTGTAGGCACAAGGTTGAGGGAAGCAAGAAAGACAAAGCAAAAGCTTCCGCCAGACCGTGTATCACCGCCCGGCGGCCCCCAAGCGCCGTGCGGCAGAACAAAGGAGAGATTTTTCATGAGTGAATATGATTATTCGGGTCTTTATAATAATGGCGGCCCGCAGAATAATAACGGGCAGCCAGCGGGCACTCAGCCGGAACAGCCCCAGGCAGAGCAGTCCGGTTACCCCAATGTGGGCAGCAGCGGAATGAACACCGCCAACACCGCACAGACAGATTATTCTAATTATTCCAGCCAACAGAACAGCAGCTGTAACCCCCAGGGCCCCGCTGCAGGCAATGGCGGCAACGGCAATAACGGCGGCTACAATGGCTACAGCTATTCCAGCAACCCACAGCCCCCGCAGAACGAGCCCAAAAAGAGCCACGGCGGCAAAAAGGTTTTGCTGCGTGTGGCGGCCTGCATCGGTGTGGTAGCCCTTGGCTTTGGCGGTGGCCTGGCAGGAACTGTGGTTGCCAGCCGCACCGGCTTGACCGGCGGCCAGGTTGTGGTTCAGCAGGTCCAGCGTGACACCAACACGGATTCTGTATCCCAGGGCAGCACCAACGGCACCAACCTGTCGATTCAGGATGTTGCTGCGCTGGTACAGCCCAGCGTTGTGGCCATCACCACCGAGCAGATGGTCAGCACCAACACCTGGTTTGGCGGCAGCTATGTGCAGAGCGGTGCAGGCTCCGGCGTGATCATCTCGCAGGATGGTTACATTGTGACCTGTGCCCATGTGGTTTCCGGCGCAAATAACATCACGGTACAGCTGGCAGACGGAACAGAGTATACCGCAACGGTCGTTGGCCAGGATTCTACTTCGGACGTTGCAGTCCTGAAAATCGAAGCCACCGGTCTGACTCCGGCTGTGATTGGCGACAGCGACAGCCTGGCTGTTGGCGAAACCACCATTGCCGTTGGCAACCCGCTGGGTACCCTGAGCAACACCGTTACCAATGGTATTGTCAGCGCCTTGAACCGTGAAGTTACCGTTCAGGGCAACGATATGAACCTGATCCAGACCAGCGCTTCCATCAGCCCGGGCAACTCCGGCGGCGGTCTGTTCAATGCAAACGGTGAGCTGATCGGTATTGTCAACGCCAAGAGCAGCTCCAGCGATGCAGAGGGGCTTGGCTTTGCAATCCCCATCAATACCGCCATGGAAATGGCAAAACAGATGATCGAAAAGGGTTATGTTGCCCGCCCGGCCATGGGTGTTACGGTCATCACCATCAATGATGCCCAGACTGCTATGCAGTACGGCGTCAGCAACTATGGTGTGTATATCTACCAGATCGCATCCGGCAGCGGTGCCGAAAAAGGCGGCCTGAAGCTGGGTGACCGCATCATCTCCATTGATGATGTGGCAGTCTCCAGTGCATCCGATGTACAGAAGTATTGCCAGAGCAAGGAAGTTGGCGATACCGTTACCCTGCAGGTAGAGCGTGATGGCAAGGTCATCAGCTGCGAAGTGACCCTGGGCGAAAGCAGCCAGTCCACCGCAACGGCTGAAAGCGGGAACTAAGTTCTTTACGGGAGTTTTTTGTCCCTTCTTTGAAAAGAGGGGACCGAAGAAACTTTATTTAGTATAGCAAAACAGAAAAAATAAAATTAAGGCGCATCACACAGGGATTGTGTGGTGCGCCTTTTTGGTGTATGGATTTTACAGAAATGGGTGCAAATTGAAAAACGATTTGTAGGGAACGGTCTTGACCGTTCCGGGTGTTCGCCATATTTCGGTTTTTGGGTGCATTGTTTGTGGGCTTTCGGAAAGGTTAGGACCGTTCCCTACAGAGCATTTTATTGTAGGCAACCAACAATAAAACAGGTGGTAGGGCGGGGTGCCCTCACCCCGCCGCGGAGAAGCGTAAATATTTGCCGCAAACCGATAAATTGTTTGTAGGGGACGATGCTTGCATCGTCCCGCATGACGGGCAGAGAAAATATATTTTACCAAAAAACAAAGATGTGTGTCCATTCGGCGGCCAGGGGGCTGGCCGCCCTGCCGCGCAATAAATTATAAAGAAGAATTATAAACAAAAAGGGCACACCACGTAATCCATCCGTGATGTGCCTATAATTTTATTTTATGTGATAATATGATGAAAGTTTCTGCTTCCTTCTTTTCAAAGAAGGAACAAAATCCCCCGTAAAAACCTCACATATCATGATTCTCAATCAGCTTGCGGCCCATCAGAACGCCCATGACGGAGGCCATCATCAGGCCGCGGGTCCATCCGGAGGAATCGCCCAGGCAGTGCAGGCCGGAAATGTTCGTTTCCAGGTCGGTGTCCATCTTGACCTTGTTGGAATAGAACTTCAGTTCCGGGCTGTACAGCAGGGTTTCCGGTGCGGCAAAGCCGGGGGCAACATGGTCCACCATCTTGATGAACTCAATAATGCTCACCATGGCGCGGTACGGCATGGCGGCGGTAATGTCGCCCGCAACGGCATCTTTCAGGGTAGGGCGCACATTGGAATGTGCCAGCTCCTTGGCCCAAGTGCGCTTGCCGTCCAGAATATCACCGTAGCGCTGTACCAGAATGTGCCCGGCACCCAGCATGTTGGTTAGTTCGCCAACCTTCTGGGCATAGGCAATGGGCTGGTTGAACGGCTCGGTAAAGTTGTGGCTGACCAGAATGGCCAGGTTGGTGTTGCCGGATTTCAGATCCTTGTAGCTGTGACCGTTGACGACCGCCAGGTCATTGTCATAGTTTTCCTGCGCGACAAAGCCGCCGGGGTTCTGGCAGAAGGTGCGGACCTTGTTCTTCCACGGGTTGGGGTAACCGATCAGCTTGCCTTCGTACAGAACCTTGTTGATGGTCTCCATGATCTCGTTGCGGCACTCCACACGCACACCAATATCAACGGTGCCGGGCTTGTGGGCAATGTTGTGCTCGGCGCACAGCTTTTCCAGCCAATCTGCACCGCGGCGGCCGGTGGCAATCACAACCTGGTCGGCGCGCAGCTCGCGGCGCTCACCCTTTTCGGTGATCACAACGCCCTTGCACTCGTTGCCTTCCAGCAGAATGTTGTCACATTCGGTGTTGAACAGCATCTCCACACCGCGGGCCAGCAGATAGTTCTGGATGTTCAGGTACAGCTGCTGGGCTTTTTCGGTTCCAAGGTGGCGGATGGGGCAGTCCACCAGTTGCAGGCCGGCCTGGATGGCGCGCTTGCGGATCTCCTTGATCTCGCTGCCTTCGTAAACACCTTCCACATGCGGGTCAGCGCCAAATTCCAGATAGATCTTGTCAGTGTAGTTGATCAGCTCCTGGGCAAAATCCTCACCGATCAGCTCCGGCAGCTCGCCGCCAACCTGATAGGAGAGGGACAGCTTGCCGTCCGAGAACGCACCGGCACCGGAAAAGCCGGTGGTGATGGCGCAGGTGGGCTTGCAGTTCACGCAGTGGCCGGTTTTATCTTTGGGGCAGTGGCGCTTTTCTACCGGTTTGCCCTTTTCAATCAGGCAGATGCGCGGGCCGGTAGTTTTGCTGCTTTTGCGCAGCAGTTCCAGTGCGGTAAAAATACCGGCCGGGCCGGCGCCAACGATAATCAGATCATAATTGTTCATGTAGGGTAATTGCTCCTTAAATTTACAAATAAGCGCCGTTTCAGCGCAGGGTAACATCAGGTTGCGGCATCCGCTGTGGGCTCTTGGTCGGGTTCCGGTGGTTCGGTGGTCAGCTCCGGGGCTGGCACATCGGGCAGGTCCGTTTCGGCAGATTCTTCTGCAGCGGGTTCAGGCGGGGCAGGGGAGGGGGCTTCGGGGGATGGCTCCGGTGCGGCAGCGGTTTCCATTTCCGCCTTGGCAGCATCCAGCCTGTCCAGCGCATGGAACTCCATCGCAATATAAATGGTGCAGCACAGGTTCAAAATGCCCTCTGCCAGTAAAAAGATGCCGGACAGCAGCAAAAGATCCACGTTGCGGTTGTTCAGCAGCTGAGAACACGCCAGCAATGCCCCGCACAACAGCGAAACAACGCTGAGCAGCAGCACCACCCACCACTTTTGCCCCTTGCGCTTGGCAAGGGCAAAGGAAGACTGTGCGCGCACCACGCCATCCACCAGCAGCATCAGGCCAAACAGCAGCGGCAACAGCCATTCAAAGGTCATAGCGCTTTGTACGGTACACAATAGTGCCCACATGCCCAGCGCAATGGTGGGCATGCTGAGCAGCAGGCTGACGGCGGCTCGGATGCTGCCGTTATCTTTCTTAAAATAACCGTACAGGCTTTGCAGCCCGCACAAAACCACCAACAAGCCCAGCGCAATGCAGAACACATCGGCAACCGCCTGCGGGGCAAGCAGCAACAGCAGGCCAAGCAGAATGTACAGCACACTGAACACCAGCATGCCCGGTTTGATATGGCGCAGCATACAAACCCCTCCTTATACAGCGGCAGCCGTTTTCTGGCCGGCTTCCATTGGCAGCAAAATGTCGCGGTGGCACTTGCGCATAAACACAGCGCACAGCGTAACGGCAACCAGCTCTGCAATGGGAAAAGCAAACCACACGGCGTTTACGTTACCGGTGCGGCTCAGCAGCCAGGCGGCAGGCACCAGCACAACCAGCTGGCGGATCACCGAAACCAACAGCGCCAGCGTGCCGCGCCCCAGCGCCTGGAACACGGAGGAAGAAATTACGTTGAACCCCGCCATCGGAAAATGGATGGCAATAATGCGCAAGGCCAGAATACCCATGGCCAGCATGGTGGGGCTGGCGTTGAACACACCCAGCAGCACCTGTGGGAAAACTTCGGCCAGAATCAGACCGCACAGCATAATGCACTCGGCAAAGCAGACAGCCAGTTTGATGGTTTGGGTAATGCGCTTGGGCTGGCGGGCACCGTAATTGTAGCCGATAATGGGCACCATGCCGTTGTTAATGCCAAAAATAGGCATGAATACAAAGCTTTGCAGCTTGAAGTAAACACCAAACACCGCAACGGCGGTGCTGGAAAAGGCAATCAGGATGTTGTTCATCGCAAAGGTCATCACGCTGCCAATGGCGTTCATGGCAATGGAGGGGATGCCCACCGCGTAAATGCGCTTGATGGTGGACCCCGCCGGGCGGAAGCCTTTCAGCGTTAGGTTGATGTCCTTATTGCACAGCAGGTTCATCGTCAGCCCGGCAGCTGCGCCGATCCACTGCCCGGCTACGGTAGCCACAGCAGCACCGGCTGCTTCCATGCGGGGCATGCCGAACAGACCGAAGATGAAGATGGGATCCAGCGCAATGTTGACCAAAGCGCCAATCAGCTGGCTGGCCATGGCGAACGCACTGCGCCCGGTGGAGACCAGCAGTTTTTCCAGCATGCACTGCAGGAACAAGCCCATGCACCATAACGTGCAGATGGAAAGATAATCGGCACCGTACTGCATGATCTGGGCATCGGTGGTCTGGGACGCAATGAACGCCCGCGCACCCAAAATGCCGAACACCAGAAAGGCGATGCCGCCGCAGAACGCTAAGAACAGGCCGTTCATCGCCGCGCGGCTGGCCTCGGCCCGGTTGCCCTCACCCAAACAGCGGGAAAGATAGGCGTTTACACCAACAGCAGTGCCCACGGCAAAGGCAATCATCAGGTTCTGGATGGGGAACGCCAGCGAAACGGCGGAAAGCGCCGCTTCGTTCACATGACTGACAAAGATGCTGTCCACAATGTTATAAAGTGCCTGAACCAGCATCGAAATCATCATAGGTACTGAACACGAAAGGAGCAGCGGGCCTATCGGCGCGCTGCCCATTCGGGATGCAGAGTATTTCTGTACGGAATCACTCATTCCTGATTAGCTGCCTCCATTGCTTTTGCAGCCTGAACAATCAGCTGGGCACAGGCATCCTGGCCAATTGCTGCATTCAGGCAAAGATCATAGTTTTTCGCTTCGCCCCAGCGGTTTTCAGTATAGTAGTTGTAATAGCTTGCGCGGGCGCGGTCATGCTTGGCCAGATGGGTCTCCCATAGGCGATCGGGCATATCCTTGGCATCGGGGCGCACTTTGGCGTTGGCCACGCGGATATCAATGGGGGCAAACACAAAGGTGCGCAGCACATTGGGGCGGTCGCGCAGAACATAGTCACCACAACGGCCCAAAATCACACAGGAGCCCTGGGAAGCAACTTCCTTGATGACATTGGACTGCAAAATGTACACCTGGTCCGCCAGGGGCATGGTGTTGCCCATCATGTAAAGGCTGTAGATCAGGCTGCCGCTGCGCTGGGTCTCGCTGGCGGCAATGGCTTCTTCCGTCAGGCCGCTCTTTTTTGCGGCGATGGTGATCAGCTCCTTGTTGTACAGGGGAATCCCCAAAAGATCAGCAACTTTCTGGGCAATCTCGCTGCCGCCGGATGCATATTCACGCGCCATCGTAATAACCAGGGGTTCCTTCATTGTCTCCACCTCACAAATAATAATAGTGATGGACATAATAGTCCTACTATAATAAGTATAAACGCTGGTGGAACAAAACGCAAGAGCAAGGTTAAACAAAACAAGACGGTGCCGTTGGGGCAAACTGCATAGCAAAACCGGGCAGTATTTTTGCCCGCTTTGTGCATAAATCCAATCTGTCCGCGCAACACTAATGGCATACACAACACGAACGGTGCGGTTAAAAATTCCGGGCGGCAGGTTTTGCGCCCGGTGTTTTGGCCGTACGGCAAGCAAAGGACGGGGGAAGATGAACAGCATTAAAGCATTTTTGAAGGCAAAAGGGTTATATCTTGTCTGCCTTGCGCTGGTGTTTGCGGCAACCATTACCGGAATTGCCGCCATCCGCAGCGTGGTGCGCGGGGTGGAGGACCTGACCCGCGTCCAAAAGCAGGCCCTGGAGGAGGGAACAGACGTATGGGATTCACCGGATGCCGCCGTAAACCAGCCCGCACAGGATGTTCCTGTGGCGACAGCGCAGCCATCGCCCGCGCCGTCAGCTGCGGGGTCTGCATCGTCATCCTTGCAGCAGGGGGCTGGGCAGTCTGGCAGCGCCTCCGGCGGGACTGGCAGCTCTGCTGCTTCGTCCGCGCAGCAGGGAACCTTGCCGCACGCTGGCTGGAACGGTAAAGTCAGCCAGGCGTTCAGCGGGAATACGCTGGTGTATAACCCCACCCTGGGGGACTGGCGCACCCACAACGGCACGGATTATACCGCCGAACAGGTAACGGCGGTGGCCGCCGGTACCGTGACCGCCATTGCGGATGACGCTCTGTGGGGCCGCGTGGTGGAAGTGACCGACGCGCAGGATCGCGTGTGGCGCTACTGCGGGCTGGAAGAAGTTGCCGTGACCCAGCGCGAAAAAGTAACCGCCGGGACCCGCCTTGGCACCACAGGCAACGTGCCCGCCGAAGCCCAGCAGGGCAGCCACCTGCACCTGGAATGCCGCAAAGCCGGCGCCTGCCTGGACCCGGAAAAGAATTAACACAGGCAATGCCGCTGCACCGTGGATGGTGCGGCGGCATTGCTCTGCCATAAATTCGGACAAGCTCTTAAAAAATATCCTGCTTGCCAGCAAATTACGTTGACAAATACACGAAACATGTGTATTCTTATGGTAAAGATATCTTACCATGTCTTATTTTATAAATTTTCTTACAACTCATTCCATACAGAAAGGAGCCCGCCATGACACGCCAGCGTGCCTTGATTTTGGAAATTTTACAGCACAGCCCCAAACACCTGACGGCGGACGAAATTTTTGCCATTGCCAGGGAGAAGATGCCCGGCATTGCCCGCGGCACCGTGTACCGCAACTTAAAGCTGATGGAACAGGCCAGGGAAATTGCCCGACTGGAAATGCCGGATGGCCCCGACCGGTTTGATAAAACCTCCAACCCGCACGGCCATTTGTACTGTGATTGTTGCGGCAGCCTGCAGGACCTGCCGGTGATCGGCCTGGTGCGCGAAATTGAAAATGCCATTGGAACCGAAGTGCGTTCCTACCAGCTGACCATCCATTACATCTGCCCTGAATGCCGCGAAAAACAGGCTGAACTTTAACAGCGGAGAAATACGCCACAAACTGTGCTTCCCTGATTATATTTAGGGCAACACCGCACAATTCCCGCCTTACGGCTTAAGCACCGCTCCGGCGGCTGCGGCACGGCATCTGCGTTGCCAAAATGCTCGATAAGACATCCAGTATTATCTGCGCTTTTGGCTTAGCATCTGCCGCACCTCGCTCGCCGTATCGGCACTTAGAATTATGCGGTATTGCCTTAGGGAGCACAGTTTTTTATTTTGTCATCATGCTCCGAAGCGTCAAAAAGGCTGTCGGACAGCCCTGCAGATGAGCAGGGCGGGCGATACTTTATAAAATCAGGCATAGTATTGAATATTAATATGTAAATGGTGCGGGAACATAGGGATACTCTGCTGCCGGGTTGAGCATATGAAATGCGGGTACAGCACTGTGACATGGCGTTGCAGGGAAAAATGCAGCCGGAATGGGCGTAACATACAAAAACGGAACACAAAGATGTTGCAATATGTCAAACACGTACAAAATTCTGCAACTATTTTAGTCAAAATGCGCCTTGCTTTTCCTCCGGTTTTGCTATACCATAAAAACAATGAGCGGGAGCGAAAGCAGCATCCCGACATATAAAGAAGGAGAACGATTATGAAAAAAACATTAGCGTTGACCTTGGCAGCTGCAATGACCTTGAGCCTGGCTGCCTGCGGCAGTAGTGCATCCAGTGCCTCCAGTGCCGCAACATCCACGGAAAGCACATCTACCGATACTTCGGCAGCTACCTCTACGGCTGCTGAAAGCGGTACCGTTGAAAATAAGGATAAGCCGCTGGTGTGGTTTAACCGTCAGCCTTCCAACAGCACCACAGGCGAGCTGGATACGGAGGCGCTGAACTTTAACGGCAATACTTATTATGTCGGTTTCGATGCCAACCAGGGTGCTGAACTGCAGGGCAAGATGATCGCAGATTACATTAAAGCACATGCTGACACCATCGACCGCAACGGCGACGGCGTTATCGGCTATGTTCTGGCAATCGGCGATATCGGCCATAATGACTCGATTGCCCGTACCCGTGGCGTTCGTAGCGCTTTGGGCACCGCAGTGGAAGGCAGCAATGGCATTGTTTCTGATCCTGTCGGTACCAATGCGGATGGTTCCGCTACCCAGGTTCAGGACGGCACCATTGATGTGGATGGCACGACCTTCGCCGTTCGTGAGCTTGCTTCTCAGGAAATGAAGAATTCCGCCGGCGCTACCTGGGATGCCGGCACCGCCAGCAACGCCATCAGCGCCTGGGCTTCTGCTCTGGGAGATTCCATCGATATCGTTATTTCCAACAATGACGGCATGGGCATGGCAATGTTTAACTCCTGGTCGCAGGAAAATGGCGTTCCCACCTTTGGCTACGATGCAAACACTGACGCAGTTGCTGCCATTGCCGACGGTTACGGCGGAACGATCAGCCAGCACGCTGACGTGCAGGCTTACCTGACCCTGCGCCTGCTGCGCAATGCGCTGGACGGCGTGGACATCAACACCGGTATTGCCACTCCGGATGCCGCAGGCAATGTCCTGAGCAGCGATGTTTACTATTACAATGAGGACGAGCGTTCCTACTATGCTCTGAACGTGGCAGTCACGGCAGACAACTACACGGACTTCACCGATTCTACCAAGCCGTATGCGCCTGTTTCCAACCAGCTGGATGCCACTACCAGCCCGGAAAAGAGTGTTTGGCTGAATATCTACAACGCCGCGGATAACTTCCTGAGCGCTACTTACCAGCCCCTGCTGGAGAAATATGATGATCTGCTGAACCTGAAGGTTGACTACATCGGCGGCGACGGCCAGACCGAGGCCAACATCACCAACCGCCTGGGCAATCCCAGCGCATACGATGCCTTTGCCATCAATATGGTTAAGACCGATAACGCTGCTTCGTACACTTCTCTGCTGAACCAGTGATCCAACGGCAACAGCAATAACTGACAGTTAAGTAACGGCAACGCTATTAGGGAGAATGTATTTCTCCATAGGGGAGAATGAAGTTTTCCCTAATAGCGTTTTTTTATGAAAACAGGTGAGCAGCCGCAGGGCAGTTTGCCAATTTGCAAGACGGGAGTGACGAGAATGGCAGAAGCGAAAGACGATATTGTCTTGTCAATTCGCGGTATGTGCAAGTCGTTTGGCCGCAACCGAGTACTTGATCATATCAATCTGGATGTAAAACGCGGTACAGTTATGGGGCTTATGGGCGAAAACGGCGCTGGTAAGTCTACCATGATGAAATGTCTGTTCGGTACTTATCAAAAGGATGAGGGCAAGATTTTCCTCAATGGCAAGGAGATCAGTTTTTCCGGCCCGAAAGACGCGCTGGAAAACGGAATTGCAATGGTGCATCAGGAACTGAACCAGTGCCTGGAGCGCAGTGTGATTGATAACCTGTTCCTGGGGCGGTACCCGGTCAACTCTATGGGCGTGGTTGACGAAGGGCAGATGAAGAAGAAAGCAGCCGATCTGTTCCGCAAGCTGGGCATGACTGTCAATCTGACCCAGCCCATGCGCAATATGTCGGTTTCGCAGCGGCAGATGTGTGAAATTGCCAAAGCTATCTCTTACAATGCCCAGGTCATCGTTCTGGATGAGCCGACTTCTTCGCTGACGGTGCAGGAAGTGAATAAACTCTTTGAGATGATGCGCATGCTGAAAGAACAGGGCATTGCGCTGATATACATCTCACATAAGATGGACGAAATTTTTGAAATTTGTGACCAGGTTTCGGTTCTGCGTGACGGCAACCTGGTTATGACCAAGGACAGTAAGGACACCAACATGGGCGAGCTGATCACCGCCATGGTTGGCCGTTCGCTGGAAAGCCGCTTCCCGCCGGTGAACAATATCCCCGGGGATCCGATCTTGTCCGTCCAGCATCTGTCCACCAAATATGCGCCTTATCTGCAGGATATCAGCTTTGATGTGCGCGAGGGCGAAATTTTTGGTCTGTATGGCCTGGTGGGTGCCGGACGTACAGAGCTGCTGGAAACCATTTTCGGCGTGCGTACCCGTGCGGCAGGTCGTGTGTATTTCCGCGACCACCTGATGAACTTCAACAATGCCCGCGAAGCGATCGAGCATGGATTTGCCCTGATTACCGAGGAACGCAAGGCAAACGGCCTGTTCCTGAAGAGCGATTTGACATTCAATACTACCATTGCCAACCTGGACCAGTACAAAGGTGGCCTTGGGCTGTCAATGCCCAAAATGGTAAAAGCCACAAACAAGGAGATCAAGGTCATGCACACCAAGTGCATGGGACCTGACGATATGATCACCAGTTTGTCCGGCGGCAACCAGCAAAAGGTCATTTTTGGCAAATGGCTGGAACGCGAACCCCAGGTCTTTATGATGGATGAACCTACGCGCGGTATAGACGTTGGCGCAAAGTACGAAATCTATGAGCTGATCATCAAGATGGCCAAACAGGGAAAGACGATTATTGTTGTTTCCTCTGAAATGCCTGAGATTCTGGGTATCACCAACCGGATCGGCGTTATGTCCAACGGACATCTTTCCGGCATTGTGAATACCAAGGAAACAAATCAGGAAGAGCTTTTGAGACTCAGCGCAAAATACCTGTAATGGGGGATAATGATCTATGGCAACTGCAACACAAACTTCAAAAATTCTTTCGGCGGAGCAGGAAGCCAAGCTTCGCCAGCCAATCGATGAATATGTTGGAAAAATCCAGGCGCAGATCGATGAACTTCGTACTGACGGTACTGAAAAAGCTGTCAATATCCAGAATGAGCTGGATAACCTGAAGCGCGACCGCATCTATACCGCGCAGGAAAAAACGGAACGTGAGACCAAACTGAAGGCTGAATTGGCAGCGGCCAAGGCAGTTGAAGAAAAAAACAAGGGGCAGATCAACAAGCTGATCGCTGATGCCGAAGCCTATTTGAAAGCCCATTATGACAGCGACTATTACCAGGCGGTGGTGGCCAGCTGCAAGCAGGAAAAGGTAGAAGCCCAGCAGAAATATCAGGCAGCTGTAGAACAGCTGAAAAAGGAACACGAGACGGCGCTTTCCAAGCTGAGCAATCAGCAGGAAATCAAGGACGAAAAGTATGTCCACAAGAACCGCCTGTTCGACGCCAAAATGCAGTTGGATAAGGACTGCCAGGCAATCAAGGACCGCCAGCATGCTGCGTTTGATTACAAATATCACCTGATCGATATGCTGCGCCTGTCCAAGTTTACGGTTGGCGAGTCTCTGGCGCAAAAGTGGGAAAACTACAAGTACACATTTAATCGCCGTGACTTTTTGCTGCGCAACGGTCTGTACATTGCAATCGTTATCATCTTTATTATACTGTGCCTGATTGCCCAGTTCGGCAAGAAAGTGCCGCTGCTTACCGTCAACAATATTTTGAACATTCTGCAGCAGGCTTCGCCGCGCATGTTCCTGGCTTTGGGCGTTGCCGGGCTGATCCTGCTGGCCGGCACGGACCTGTCCATTGGCCGTATGGTTGGTATGGGCATGACTGCCGCTACCATCATTATGCACAAGGGAATCAACACCGGTGCGGTTTTTGGCCATGTGTTTGATTTTACCGGGCTGCCAGTCATTGCCCGCGTTATTTTGGCGCTGCTTGTCTGCATTGTCCTGTGCACAGTCTTTACCACCATCGCAGGTTTCTTTACAGCCAAGTTCAAAATGCACCCATTCATTTCTACGATGGCGAACATGCTGGTCATTTTTGGCTTGGTCACCTATTCAACCAAGGGTGTTTCCTTTGGCGGTATCGAAAGCAACATCCCCAGCATGATCATCCCCAAGATTGGCGGTTTCCCCACCATTATCCTGTGGGCTATCGCAGCTGTGATCATCGTGTGGTTCATCTGGAACAAGACGACTTTTGGTAAAAACCTGTTCGCAGTCGGCGGCAACCCCGAAGCTGCTGCTGTTTCCGGCATCTCGGTATTCCGCGTTACGGTAGGCGCGTTTATTCTGGCAGGCATTCTGTATGGCTTCGGCTCCTGGCTGGAATGCATCCGTATGGTGGGCTCCGGCTCCGCTGCATATGGTCAGGGCTGGGAAATGGACGCCATCGCGGCCTGCGTTGTGGGCGGCGTTTCTTTCACCGGCGGTATCGGCAAGATTTCCGGCGTGGTTGTCGGTGTGTTCATCTTCACCGCGTTGACGTACTCTCTGACCACTTTGGGCATTGATACGAACCTGCAGTTCGTGTTCTCCGGCATCATCATTCTGGTTGCTGTTATGCTGGACTGCCTCAAGTACGTTCAGAAGAAATAATCTATACCGGGCTGTACGGCAAAAATTCGGCTGTGTTTATAAAAAACAGGCTGAATTTCCGGCGCTCCGGTGCCTCCCGGCATAAACCGCAGCGTATCATCAGATAACACAAAAGCATGTGCATGAGAAAACAAATCGAAAATTTTGGGTTTTCGAGGAGGGCGGGTGCACATGCTTTTGTTTTTGACCCGCAAAATCTTTGCCGTATCCCAAAAACCGCTGCCTGTATGCAAGGCATTTGCCTTTGCCTGGCGGTATGGTATAATTTGAGAAAGAAACCGGAAGGGAGGAGAGCGATGTGATCTATCTTTCGGAATTTTATTTTCCCAGCCAAAACAGCGAAGCTAACTACCTTGCCAAGTCGCCGCGGGCCAAAATGACCTGCTATGATTCTTTCTACCCCTTTGGTCTGTTTGCGGGCCGGGGCTTGAAAGCACTGGACCTGGCGGATGTGACCATTTTGTACGGCGGCAACGGCTCCGGCAAAACCACAGCGCTCAACGTGATGGCGGACGCTTTGCGCCTGCAGCGCGGGGCACAGTATAACCGCAGTGATTTCTTCCCGGATTATGTCTCCCTGTGCCAGTTCCACACCCTGCACGCCATCCCGGCGGGCAGCCTGATTTTGACCAGCGACGATGTGTTTGACTATATGTTGGATGTGCGCGCCATCAACGATAACATTGATACCCGCCGCGGCAGCCTGTTTGATGAATACACCGAGGCCCGCACCGCCAAATTCCAGATGCACAGCATGGAGGATTATGACCGGCTCAAGCAGGTCAGCGCGGCACGGCGCTATTCCAAATCTCAGGTGGCGCGCAAAACTTTGTCTCCCAACATCCGCACCCACTCCAACGGCGAAAGCGCCTTTTTGATGTTCCAGGAAAAACTGCGCGGGGATGCCCTTTATCTGTTGGATGAACCGGAAAACAGCCTTTCCGCCGCGCGGCAGATCGCTTTGGCGGATTTTTTGGCAGATTCGGCCCGGTTTTACGGCTGCCAGTTTGTGCTGGCCACCCATTCGCCGTTTTTGCTGGCAATCCCTGGTGCCCGCATTTATGATCTGGACAGTGACCCGGTGCGCACCCGCCGCTGGACCGAGCTGGAAAGCGTGCGGGATACCTTTGAGTTTTTCCAACAGCACAAGGAGGAGTTTTGATGGCGGAACGCCGATTTTATCAAGGGGAGACCTTTGCCAATTATGACCCCGGCGAGCTGCTGGAAAACGCCGAGTTCGAGGACTGTGTGTTTGACCACTGCCGCTGGCTGGGCACGCGGGTGCAGAACTGCCGCTTCAACGCCTGTACCTTTGACCACTGCAATTTTTCCGGCGTGGTGTTCAGCTTTACCACCATGAAAGATGCCTGGCTGCTGAACAGTGCGTTCCGCTCCATGGCGTGGGGCGGGCTGCAGGGCAAAAGCGGGGTGTTCCAGCCGTTTGGCAAAATCAAAAACTGCGCGTTCCGCTACAATGATTTTTCCGGCATGGCACTGAACGGCTTTGACTGGACCGGGGCGGAACTGCAGCAATGCACCTTTGATGATACCCGCCTTGCCGGGGCCAGCTTTTACGGCGTGCGGCTGGGCGGAACCCGGTTCACCTGCTGCGATTTGCAAAAAGCCGACCTGCGCACCGCCGAAGAATACGCCATTGATTTGGAGACCAACAAGTTGAAAGGCGCAAGGTTCAGCTTTCCTGATGTGGTAAGGTTACTGGATGGAACGGGGATTGTGATCGAGTGAGGCGCTTAAAACGACCCAACGTAAGGTGCTTTGATGAAAACCCAAATAGGAAATTGGCTTCCCTCTGAGGGGCGGTTCCCTATGCAGCGCGTAGTAATGAAATTGTAAAAAGCGGGCCTGATATGCAGGACGATGCAAGCAGCGGCCCCTACAAATCAGGTTTTAGGGCCATCATGAATCTGCAATGTGCAATAAGGCAAATCTGCGGCGGAGGGAGCACCCATCTCCGGCTGGCCTCTGAAATGCTCTGTGAGGAACGATCAAGACCGTTCCCCACGGGACGTTCTCTTTAGGCAATACCGCATAATTCTAAGTGCCGATACGGCGAGCGAGGTACGGCAGAT
>OKRW01001353.1_pt1 | contig 21171 bp, 23 predicted proteins | sample 1601151 | NCBI WGS metagenome assembly OKRW01 (sample SAMEA3541471, study PRJEB24748) | human gut metagenome | biome: human gut; feature: human-associated habitat; material: faeces | place: China | collected 2012 | reverse complement strand
ATGAGAAAACCCTATTTTGGCTAGATGCCAAAATAGGGTTTATCTACAGTCTGCAGCTGTGCGCAGCGCACAGCTGATAAGTTTTATTTCTACGGCAGGAAGACAAATCGTTTATCTTTACTATTACCGTATTTTAGAAGATTTGAAAGCATTGTTTTCGTGATAATGCCCCGACAAAACAAAAAGACCATCCTGCCTGAGGATGGTCTTGGGTGGCTGGCGCGCAGCTCAGCCAGGCAGATTGCCTTTTTCAATTTCCTCGATGCGTTCCAGCTCGAGGTCGATGACAGCCTGAACGACGGTCTTGCCGTGCGCATCGAGCTGACGATAGCGGCTGACGAAAGTTTCAACGTCGACTTCGACAGCATCAAGCGGACCGCCGGAAAAATAATCCAGGGTCACGTTGAGCTCTTTCGAGAGCGCCATAAGGATGTTGATGTCAACCTTGGTATTGTCACGCTTGATGATACCGTAGATCGTTTGCGGGCTGATGCCTGCTTCACGGGCTACACGGTTGACATTGGTGTTGCGATAATTAATAAGCTCTTCCAAACGTTTTCCGATTGACATTTGAATGTTCACCTCGCTCGTTATTTCTCGGTCAGTTGGACGTCGTTGTTTAACATATACTTATCATAACACAAGTGTTTGTTGAATACCATCAGGATATAATAAAAATTTCAAAAAAATAGCCAAAAGGCGCGATTTTTTTCAAGATCGCTGCCTTTTGGTCCTATTTATTGAAGGAAATGATCCTTAATCGTCGTTTTCATCAACAAATCGTGCGGTGTCGATGACGGTATCCCCCTCATCGAGGCGCATAACCTTGACGCCCTGTGTCGCGCGGCTGAGCACGCTGATGTCCGAAACAGAGGTGCGGATCAGGGTGCCTTCGCGGCTGATGACCATGAGGTCCTCGCTGCCGCGAACGACGAGCGCCGAGGTGACGTGGCCGGTCTTGTCGCTGACCTTGAGGGTGAGCACGCCCTTGCCGCCGCGCACCTGCGCGTGGTACTCCGTTAGCGGCGTGCGCTTGCCGTAGCCGTTTTCGCTGATCACGAGCAGATCGCATTCGTCGCGCACGATATCCATGCTGACAACGCTGTCGTCGCCATCCAGGCGCATACCGCGCACACCAGCGGTGCTGCGGCCAGTCGGATTGACATCGTGCTCGCTGAAGCGGATGGCGTTGCCCTTCTTGGAGACGAGGATGAGCTCGTCGTCGCCACTGGTGATGCGCACATTGATGAGCTCGTCGCCTTCGTGCAGGTTGATGGCCTTAATGCCGTCGTTGCGTGCATGCTGGTATTCGGCGATGTTCGTCTTCTTGATCATGCCGCGGGCAGTGACGCAGGTGAGATAGCCTTCCACATCGTGGTCACGCCATGGCAGCACAGTGGTGATCTTTTCGCCCTTGCCGAGCTTGAGCAGATTGATCATCGCGGTGCCTCTGCCGCCGCGGCTGCTTTCTGGGATCTCGAAGGTTTTCAGGCGCAGCACCCGGCCCTTATTGGTGAAGAAGTTCATCATATGGTGGGTGGTGGTGATGAAGATGTTTTCAATGAAATCATCTTCCTTCATCTTTGTCGCGTTGACGCCGCGTCCGCCGCGCTTCTGCTTGCGGTAGCTGTCCATCGGCATGCGCTTGATGTAGCCAGCGTGGCTGATGGTGATGACCATGTCTTCTTCGGCGATGAGGTCTTCGACGTTGATATCGTCCTTAGAAAGGGAGATCTCCGTGCGGCGGGCGTCGCTGTATTTGTCGGCGATCTCAGAAAGCTCGTTGCGCACAATCTCCATGACCTTGTTCTCATCGGCGAGAATGGCCTTGTATTCGGCAATGCGGCGATGCAAATCGGCCAATTCTTCCTCGAGCTTTTCGACATTCAGACCTTGCAGGCGGCGCAGCTGCATCTCGATGACAGCCTGTGCCTGGCGGTCGGAAAGGCCGAAGCGTTTGCCGAGGCGTTCCTTGGATTCGTTGTCGTCGTAGGAAGAACGGATGATGGCGATGACCTCGTCGATGTTGTCGACGGCGATCTTCAAACCTTCCACAATGTGCGCGCGTTCTTCGGCTTTGCGCAGATCGTAGCGAGTACGACGCACGATGACGTCTTCCTGATGATCAAGATAGAGCACCATGATCTCACGCAGCGTGAGGATCTTTGGCACGCCGTCCACAAGGGCGAGGTTGATGACATTGAAATTGTCCTGCAGCGACGTGTGCTTGAAAAGCTGGTTCAGCACGACCTGCGGATTCACATCGCGACGCATCTCGATGACAATGCGGATGCCTTCGCGGTTGGATTCGTCGCGCAGCGCCGTGATGCCGTCGATCGTTTTTTCCTTGACAAGATCAGCGATCTTGGCGACGAGACGCGCCTTATTGACCTGATATGGGATCTCGGTGACAATGATGCGGCTCTTGCCGTTGGCCATTTTTTCAATGGAAGTGCGCGCGCGCACAGTGACAGCGCCGCGACCAGTCATGTAAGCATCGCGCACACCGCTGAGCCCCATGATGATGCCGCCAGTTGGGAAATCCGGCGCTTTGACGATGTTGCAGAGCTTTTCATCGCTGATCGTAGGATCGTCGATGAGGGCGATGATCCCATCGGTGACTTCGCGCAGATTGTGCGGCGGCATGTTCGTCGCCATCCCGACAGCGATGCCCGAGGTACCATTGACGAGCAGGTTTGGAAAACGCGCCGGCAGCACGACCGGTTCTTCCGACGATTCGTCGTAAGTCGGCATATAGTCGACGGTCTCTTTTTCAATATCGCGCAGCATCTCCTGCGCCAGCTTCGCCATGCGCGCCTCGGTGTAACGCTGAGCAGCCGCTTCGTAGCCGTCGATGTTCCCGAAGTTCCCCTGGCCATCGACCAGCGGATAACGCATGCTGAAATCCTGCGCCAGACGCACCATCGCATCGTACACAGCAGCATCGCCGTGTGGATGGTAATTCGCCAGCACATTCCCGACAATGTGGGCAGATTTTTTGTGCGGACGATCCGGCGTCATGTTGGTTTTATACATAGAATAGAGGATGCGGCGATGGACCGGCTTGAGACCGTCGCGCACATCCGGCAGCGCACGGCTGGTGATGACGCTCATCGAATAATCAATGAAGGATTCCTTCATCTCATCGACAATGTTGCGGTTTTCAATGGTACCGTGTGTATAGGTGTTGTCCATAAGCGCCCTCCTTAAATATCAAGATTGTTGACATAGCGCGCATTCGCAGTGATGAATTCGCGGCGCGGCTCGACGCGTTCGCCCATGAGGATCGAGAACACATCGTCGGCAGCCAGCGCATCCTCAAGCGTCACCTTGAGGAGAATGCGGTTTTCGTTGTTCATCGTCGTCTCCCAGAGCTCTTCCGGGTTCATTTCCCCAAGACCTTTGTAGCGCTGGATGCCCTTGGCCGTGTCAATGTCCTTGCCTTCCGCAGCGAGGAATTCCTTGAGCGCCTTGTCGTCGTAGAGATAGTGTTTTTTCTTGCCGCGCTTCACGCTGTAAAGCGGTGGGCAGGCAATGTACACATACCCCGCCTCGATCAGCGGACGCATGTAGCGATAAAGCAGCGTCAACAGCAGCGTGCGGATATGGGCGCCGTCGACATCCGCGTCCGTCATGATGATGATCTTATGATAACGCGCCTTGTTCACATCGAACTGTTCGCCGATCCCCGTGCCGATCGCCGTGATCAGGTTGCGGATCTCTTCCGAAGAAAGGATGCGATCCAGACGCGCCTTTTCTACGTTTAAGATCTTGCCACGCAGCGGCAAGATCGCCTGATAGCGACGATCGCGCCCGTCAACCGCCGAGCCGCCTGCGGAATTCCCCTCGACAATGAACAGCTCGCTGAACGCCGGATCGCTCACCGAGCAGTCCGCCAGCTTCCCTGGCAGGCTCGTGCTTTCCAGCGCATTTTTGCGGCGCGTCATCTCGCGCGCCTTGCGCGCAGCCTCGCGGGCACGGGCAGCCTTCACACTCTTATCGACAATGCGCTTCGCTTCCGTTGGATGCTCCTCCAGATAGATCGAGACCGCTTCACCCGTGATCGTGTCCACGATCCCGCGCACCTCGCTGTTGCCCAGCTTCGTCTTCGTCTGGCCTTCAAACTGAGGGTTTGGCACTTTCACAGAAATGACCGCCGTCAGCCCCTCGCGAATATCCTCGCCCTGAAGGTTGTCTTCTTTTTCCTTCAAGAGCTTCATGCGGCGGGCATATTCATTGACCGAGCGCGTCAGCGCCGTTTTGAAACCAAACTCGTGCGTGCCGCCTTCGTGGGTGTGGATGTTGTTCGTGTAGCTGTAGATGTTTTCCGTGTAGGAATCCGTGAACTGCATCGCCACATCGACGATCACATCGTCCTTTTCCTTTTCAAAGATGATGACATCCTTGTGCAGCGGCTTTTTGTTGCGGTTCAGAAAAGGAATGAACTCGCTGATGCCATTCGGATGATAGAACGTTTCCGTCTTGCCCTCTCCGCGTTTGTCGATAAGGATCAGCTTGATCCCTTTATTAAGGAAGGAAAGTTCCGATAAACGCTGCGCAATGATCTTAAAATCGTAGACCGTGCCTTCCTTGAAGATCGTTTCGTCCGGCTTGAAATGGATGATCGTCCCCGTTTCTTCTATCGGGCATTCGCCGATCACCGTTACCTCGCTCGTGATCTTGCCGTAGGCGTACGTCTGGCGATAGATCTTGCCGCCGCGGCGCACCTCCGCGCTCATTTCCTTGGAAAGCGCATTAACCACGCTCATACCAACGCCGTGCAGACCGCCGGAAACCTTGTAACCGCCGCCGCCAAACTTCCCGCCCGCGTGGAGCACCGTCATAACAACTTCCAGCGTCGGCTTGTGCATCTTCGGATGCATATCCACCGGAATCCCGCGCCCTTCGTCGCGCACCGTGATCGAATCGTCTTCTTCAATGGTCACCTCAATGACCTTGCCATAGCCCGCCAGCGCTTCGTCGATCGAGTTGTCGACGATCTCGTTGACGAGATGGTGCAGCCCAGCGCTGTCCGTCGTACCAATGTACATCCCAGGACGCACACGCACAGGCTCCAGCCCTTCGAGCACTTCGATCTGCTCGCCAGTGTACTGGGTTTCAACCTTCGTTTCTGACAAAGTGAGTCTCCTTTCATATCATAAAGAGCAAAATAAAAAACGGGCCAATCTGACCCCTTTTCAGCAATAAGTTGTTTTACCCGTAAATTATACCATAAAACCGCCCTCATTTCAAATTTAAGGCCAGGTTTTTGCACCAGAAATGATTTTCCAACCCCAAATATTTTTCCACACAAAAAAACGCGTGCACCATTCGCCACACGCGCCTGAAGATTTTAACTCAATTGTCGCGTTAAAATTTTTAACTCAACTCAACAAACTGAGTTAAAACGAGTTAGAGTTGAATTAAAATCGAGTTGGCGCTGAATTAAAACACATTGCACACGCGTTAAAAACGAGTTAAAACCCATCCGCAGGCAGCGCCGGCTGAAAAAAATTTTTTCGCCGAGCGCCATCGCACATGCTTATCAAGTTATCATATCCGCTTATAGCTGCGGCATTTTTCACAAAGCTTATCTATTGATACACAGATCCTCGCCAGCAAATCCTGCCCCTTTTGCGAAGCGTTTGCAAAGGTCCCCGCGCCAAATGCGCCCATTTGCGGCGAAAGCGCGCGTTCATAAATATTGCCGCCGATGAAACATCATGCATTTTGCCCGATTCTGCACAACCATAATCCAGATGATAAATTTTCGCTGGTCCCCAGAGCATTGACATTTGTCCATTTTAGCATTAAAATTCAATCAATTCAAAACATTCGCTAGAGTGAAATCCTATTCAGGATGTTCACCAGAAAATCTTTCAAGGAGGTTTGTCTTATGTCCACCTATTATTTCCTGCCTACCCGTAACGTTTTTGGTGAAGGCGCCGTCAATGAAGTTGGCGATCTCATGAAAAGCCTCAACGTATCTTCCGCAATGATCGTTACCGACAAATTCCTCGCCAGCTCCGGCATGGCAGATCGCATCGTCGGCATCCTCAAAGAAGCCGGCATGGACGCCGTAGTATTCGATGGTGCAGAACCAAACCCAACCGACAAAAACGTCGAAGCCGGTGTTGATTTCTTCAACCACCACACCTGCGACTCCATCATCTCCCTCGGCGGCGGTTCCTCCCACGACTGCGCCAAAGGCATTGCCCTCGTTGCATCCAACGGCGGCCGCATCCATGATTACGAAGGCATTGACAAAGCCTCCAAAGACCTCATGCCAATGCTCGCCATCAACACCACAGCCGGTACCGCATCTGAGATCACCCGTTTCTGCATCATCACCGATACCAGCCGCCACGTCAAGATGGCCATCGTCGACTGGCGCGTCACGCCAAAAGTCGCAATCAACGACCCAGAGCTCATGAAAGGCATGCCACCATCCCTCACCGCAGCCACCGGTATGGACGCCATGACCCACGCCATCGAAGCCTACGTATCTTCCGATGCCAACCCGCTGACCGACGCATCCGCCCTCAAGGCCATCGAAATGATCTACAAATATCTGCCAAAGGCAGTGGCCAACGGCGACTACATGCGCGCCCGCGATAAAATGGCCTATGCACAGTACCTCGCCGGTATCGCGTTCAACAACGCCTCCCTCGGCTATGTCCATGCAATGGCCCACCAGCTCGGCGGTTACTACAACCTGCCACACGGCGTCTGCAACGCCATCCTCCTGCCATATGTTGAAGAATTCAACATCATCGGCAACATGAACCGCTTCCGCGACATCGCCGAAGCCATGGGCATCGACACCGCCCACATGACCACCACCGAAGCCGCCGACGCCTGCATCGACGCCATCCGTCTGATCAGCCGCCAGATCGGCATTCCAAACAACCTGCGTGTGCTCGGCGTCAAGCCAGAAGATTTCGAGATCATGGCAGAAAACGCCCAGAAAGACGTCTGCTGCCTCACCAACCCACGCAAAGCAACCAAAGAACAGGTCATCGAGATCTACCGCCGCGCATACCTCGGCGAAGAAAAACCACAGGTCTGCGACGACGACGTTTAAGCGAAGAATGAAAGAACTGTAACAGCCCCTTTCAATCTTTATACACGCAAAAGGCACTTGCATCCCGCAAGTGCCTTTTGTCGTCCAATCTTCAATTTTTCGAGAGAAACGCCCCCACCAGGCCAACCAACCCCGTCCCCGAAAGGAACAGCGCCTCACTCGTTGCACCATTGACCAGCGCCCACTGACCAAACCCGATCGCAAACACCGCCAACACCATCGTCACACCCAGCCCCAGCAAACGAAACAGCCTGCGCTGCCTGTCCCGAGCCAGCTCCACCGACAGCCACTCCTTTGCATACCCCGGCGCGATCCGCTCCAGCTCAGCCAGCTCAGCCAGATCCAGCGCAGACACCCCCGAGCTTTCCACAGGCTGCGCCTGCGCGCTCACCTGCGCCACCGCCGTCGCCACCGCTTCCTGAGCCGCAGCGCGCGGCGATTCCTGCGCCTGCGTTTCCACACGACCCATCTCAAGCGTCATTCGCCTGCGCCCCCTCTCCACAGATCCTGTGCAGGAAGACCAACACCTCTTCGCGCGTCGCCGGCGCGTGGAGTCTGAGATCGCCGCCTTCTCCACCCACAAGAAAGCGATTCGCCAGCGCCCAGTCCACAGCCTCCTGCGCCCAGCTCGACGCCACATTATCCACCACCGGCGCCGCCATCGCAGGCATCTGCTCCGCCGCGCGAATGCGGCTCACCCCCGCAACAAACTCCGCCCAGCCATGCTCCCTGTCAAGGATCAGATGCGGACAATACTTCCCGCTCCACATCTGATGCGTGAATAGGTCCGACAGGCCATACGTCTCCAAAAGCGCCGCGATCAGTACCATCGCATTCGCCTCACACCGTTCATACGGCGACGTTTCGCAGATCTCCACACTCACCGTCGCCATATTCCCATCGCCATAACCATCCCCCGCATGCCAGCTCACCTCGTTTAGCGGCAGCGTCTGCACAATGCGCTCCGCATCCACAAACAGATGCGCCCCAACAAAGTACATCCCATCATTCTCCACATTCTGCAGATAGCCCGCGTGCGCCCGCGCATCCGCCGTCGGCGTCGCATTGCCCGTGTTGTGCACCGTCACCCCGACAGGCCCCGAAAGCCCCGCCAGCGTGCGCACACAATGCGCCTCCGTGCCCGGCTCCACAATGCGCCGCTCAATAGGGATACCCCCAACCGCTTCATCCATGATCAAGCCATTTTCTATCCTTAATATAGCCATTTTCTGGCCCTCCCTTCATTTAATCAAAAGAGGGGGAAGATCCCCCTCAAAACCAATCCTTACACCTCATCATCAAACAGCACAGATTCCACCTCTTCCACATAGGAAGCAGCCAACGGCGCAGAGTACGCATCCCCCTTGCTCGTCGCAAAAGCATTCGCGTCGCACATCGCCTGCATCGCAGACTTCACAGTAGTGTCGTCCATCGTCTGCTTCGCATCAGAGAGCGTCATAGAAGACTTACCACCAGATGCAGTCGCAAAAGTCATCACAAGCTTCTTTTCAGCCATATTTTCACCTCCCTTCCATCATCTCATCACACATCCTTACTCACTCACAAGCGCACTCTCATCCACACGCATCACACTCACACCAGTCACATCCATCAGACCGGCCACAGCGCTCATCCCCGCATGCAGCGCATCATTGCCCACATCCGGAACAAGATTCGAAAAGGTGCGGCTCGTCTGGCGCATCTCGCCTTCCTCGTTTTCCACCTGGAACACAAGCTTCGCCTTCGTCACCTGATTCGTAGCAGTTACAGCCATTTTGAACACCTCCCTTCCATTTATTTCAGAGGATCTTGCCCCCTCATATATAGATGTAAAAAAACGCCCTTTTGGTCGGGCATCTCAGAAAAAAATCGCAAAAAAATCGCAGGCAGCGGAAAAATCCGCCACCTGCGCCTTCGTTAATGATCCGTTTTGCCATATCCCCGCGCCGCAAGCTCCGCACGCACCTTGCGATCGTGGAACGTCGACTTGCTCAACTGCCACTCCTCCGCCAGCGCCCGCTCCGTCGTTTCCCCGCAGGCCAGCGCCCAAAGCGCCTCCTGCATGCGCTCGTCCAGCGTCGCCATCGCCTCGTGGAGCGCCTCGTAAAGCCCCTCCTCCACAGGCGCCTCCTGCGCGTGCCGTGCCGTCAGATGATCCAGATACGCCGCCCCAGAGATCCCCTGCGACTCCTTCGCATCGTAGGAACACTCCCGCGCTCGCGCCTTCTTCGCCAGATAACGGTCGTGATTGCGCGCCTTGTGATAACCCGCAAACACCTCCCGCTCCACCATCGCCCGCACCAGCGGACGATCCGTGTCGTCGTCAAAGATCGTCAGGCAAACCAGTTCATTGTTCTCAGTTGTCATAAAGGACAGTCTCCTTAAGACTGCCCCGGGGCAGCGATGAAGTCATCGATGCCTCTTCATTATGTCAGGAATATTCTGATTTGTCATTAAATAAAATCACTTTTAACCATGGTATTCCTTTATCTCGCCCTTTTCACCACAACTGATACCACAAGCCCATAAAAAAATGCAGAGACCAGCGCACCAAAGCGCCCATCTCCGCATCCGCATAGCATAAAAAAAGGAGACAGACCTCAGTCCGTCTCCATCTGACCTTTCAAAAGCTCCTCCGCCGCGCGCACCATCGCCGCATTCAGCGACATCCCATGCACCTTCGCCCAGTGCACCAGCCGCCCATGCAGCGCCGCATCCATCCGCACACTGAACACCCCGTGATACTGCCGCGCCGGCCTGCGCCCCCATTCCTCACAATGCGCCAGATAGTCATCCACCACATCGTGGAACAGCGCCTCCACCGCGCCAGCGTCCGCCGTTTCAAATGCAAGCTCCGCATTCGTCCCCTCCACACGCCCGCGCAACAGCCCCGACTTTACATCCAGCCACACCGTCGCCACATAGCCACGATAAAAAAGAAGATCGTTTTTCATGCTCTTCTTCCACCTTCTCTTTCTTTATCCACTTGGCAATAGTAACTCTATCAAATAAGTAGTTACTAGAATAGCGCCTCCAAGTAAAAATACAAATCTCATGCAATCGATGATCTTTATTAGAGTGTGCTGTTTTTTTCGGTATTTGCGCGTTATGATACCAAGCACACCTCCAATAATCAATAAGATACATCCTGATGATATAAAATATGGCGAAAATTTCTCCCAAAGTACAGGAATATAATCGTAGGCTCCCCATTCTTTTAACTCATCTAAAAAACTACCACTATGTACTGCTGGGCATAAATACACCTCCTCACAAGTTTATTATATAGCTTAATAGAAAATACGGTGGAAATCCACCGCATTTTCCATAAAAATATTAATAAAGACCAACGCTAATATCTTCTATTCCCCATCCATACAAATAATAGCCACCTCCGTTGATATATGTACTAGAATAAATCAAGGTAATATCTGCTTTAAATCCATTATTTCCAACTGCATTGTTTAATTTGGCAGCAACTTCAATTGCAATTGATGCCGCATTAATTCCTGGTAAAAATTTTGATCCAACTTTTGCAACTAATTGATTTGCAATTTTTCTTGCAAGTTCTTGTTTTCCTCTATCGGATAAAGTTTGTCCAAGCTCGCCAACATCTGCTAAATCATCATTTTGCACCTTTATTGTATAGTATCTTCTTTCTCCAAGCGTATATTCTGGAAATAATGATCTAGTTTCAGCTGCATTATTAATATTCGCTGCACCTGTTTTTGGAACATCTATATATTCTTCAAATACAATTTGATATTTTAAACCAGTTTCTTCATCAATAAAGTAATCAACATCTGTACTTATCAATTCTTTTTGATATTCTACATTTTCATTCTCGTTTGCAGCAAACGCTGTTTGAGGCATGATAAACGCTATTGAAGATATTGCCAATGAAAATGTTAACAATATAGATACGATCTTTTTCATTTTTATTCTCCTTTCTACATAAACATGATTCTTAACTTCTCTAAGAATACCGAAAAAACAACTAATCCAGAAACAATACACACTCCAGCGTTCAAAATTACTACAATTTTAAACACAAATTTCTTTCTTGCCAAAAGTTTTGATGAATATGTAAAAAACACAATGAGATTTATAACAAATACCACTATAAAAATCAAAAAATATTTCTGAACAAATTCTAAAAATATCGGTTGCAATCAAGCGAGAAAACTTCATCAAATAAACTGGCTGTATGCGGTGCACTAAACATCTTTACATCCTTCTACACTTTTTTGCTAACTCAAAAGAGTATATAATTCATTTACATACTATCTATGTTCAGTTTTCTATGAATTGAACATAGATAGAAGCTAGTTAATCCAATAATAGATTAATAAACAATCTTTCGAGTATTTTTTTCTTTTAAGTAGAAATTATTTTTTACTTCCCCAAACCATCCCAGTCAAAAACGCTGCCAAATACGTAGCTATTGTCATATTAGGGATCCACATATTCACCCACATCAAAAAATTACTATTAACAACGCCACCAAAAAGCAGAACGCTCTCTTGCACAATTATCAATAATGCAAAAATGACAGTTGTTATTTTTGCAGGGAAATCCTGACGTCTGAATTCCCTACCAAAACAATAGCCTGCACCTAAAACAAACAATGATACACACGCGATCATCACAGCATATATTTTAGATGGAGAAATCAGAAACATTTGTAATGCGGTAGACTCCCTTAGTTCTTGAGTCAAAAGACATGCTGCGAATACCAGTACCATTCCAAAAATATATCTCAAGAATTTCATTGTTGATATTCACCTATTTTTAATCATATTCCAGGAAGAATATTTGTTCCTCCAAGAGCCATAGGAGTGGATGAACGATCTGACCTTTACCATTTTTATTCTCTCCCTTCTAAAACGATCGCCTGCTTAACAGATTGAGACTTCACTGCCAAGATGGACAGCGTTTCTGCCAACAGACCCAGCAAAGCAACGAAAAACAATGCACTTTCTGACCATAGGATCTGCCCGACGATGATAGCAGATACTTCGACCACACAGATCCTGATGCTGATCCTTCGGAACCGGACCTGGTGTTTCAGACCACTGCGATGATTCTGATGGATCACCGGCGCAAACAGCCAGATGATCAGGAACGATACTGCACCACCGATAAAGGCAAGCGGCACAAACCACGCAACGGGAACGATTTTTAGCGCAATGGTGAATGCTGCATACACAACCAGAGAAGTCAGGAAGCAACGCAATCTGGTGCTGGCATGGTAGCCGCCAGCGTACAAACGTAGAGGAATGAACGCTGCAAAAAACAGCACCGTCTGCCAGAAATTGCCAATCAATGCCGCCAAAGCCAGGATTGACAGCAATTCCAACAACGAAGAATACATGGCTTCAAGACCGTAACGATAAATTGGTGCATCTTCTTCGCGGATGATCCCCTGAGCAACTAATCGTTCTGCTGTTCCTTGCGCGAGCTTTTGCATGAATTTTCTCACTCCTTTGCTTTGACGGAAGTATATCACAAAAAAGCGGCCTGTGCCGAAAAGTGGCACAAGCCGCAATTAAATGACCACAAGACGCAATTTTTGCTGTCAAATTGGCGTGTCTTGTGAATTATCCTTATTATTTTCTGTTGCTGTTGACATAAAGAGCATAAAAGAAAGCGTGAACCAGTCACCATTCCAAATCACCATGGGTTCACCGTCGTATTTTTTGATGGAAGCGGTGAGGTTTGCAAAGCCGTGGCCGTGGTTTTCTTTATCGGATTTTGAAGTGGAAAGCGCTTCACTCTGTCGTGGCGGCGCGGTATTGGCAAGCTGGCAGAAAAGAGTGTTGTCCTGCTGGCGCAAATCGAGAATGATGCGTTTTTCGCCAGCGGTGAGTCGATCACAAGCTTCGATGGCATTATCCAGCGCATTGCCAAAGATCACGCTGAGATCCACAGGATCGATGGTGAGTTGTTCGCCGATACGAATATGCGCATCGAACTGGATCCCTTTGTGAACAGCGATCGCCTGTTTGGTGCTGAGGATGGCATCGAGGGCAATATTTCCGGTGTCGATCGCTGGCGCTGTATCCTCTACAAGCTGGAGCAGGGAATTGATATGCTGCAATCCACCGTTGTTATCACCAGAAGCAAAATAGCCTTTTAACGACACGAGCTGATTGGAAATATCGTGCTTAAAGCTGCGCAATTCTTTTTGTTTAAACAGGAGTTCATCAAGATATTTGAGCTGTCCCCTGAGGTGTTGTTCGTACTGATCACGCTCACGCAAAATAACGCGTTGTATTTCCAATCGTTCATATAAATAAAGGGCAAAGATTGCCCCAAAAAGTAACGCAAAAGCTGAAAAAACTGCCATGCCATTATAAGTAGTGGTATCTACTTCATATGTCAATTTAAAAATTAAAAATACTGCAATCAGTGGACCAGTAAATAAAACGATAAACAATATCCAATACACATTATACTCATAATGCTTCTTTTTCCATGATTTTATACGAATAGCATTACAAATAATCAATCCGATTATTTTTGATACAACCACACCAAGGAACCGATATTCTGGAATTCTTACTGCCTGATCCACCGTGATCGAAAAACCTGACGTGATAATATATAAGACAAGAATCTCACTTACTCCAACAATCGTCGAACCTAAAACTGAGATCAATATCAAATGTTTCCAAGTACCACGATACAAACATCTTGAAACAAGAAATGCAGCGCCCGTAAAAAAAATAATATTAGAAAAAGCAAACAACAAATAATGATTACTCAGCGCGATCAACGCCGCCAAGATCAGACCACCTGCACCATAGCTCCAAATAGGGAGCGTTTCACGTCGTTTCAAAAATGCTTCAAAGAGCATAAAAAACATCAGCGATTCAATAAACGGTGTGAGCGCATCGGCAAAATCAAACACTGTCATAAGCACAGCCTCCTTGCATTGCGCACGGTCAGCGCCTGTTTGAAGCTTTTTGCGTAGGTGCGGCTGAGCGAAAGCACGCGATCGGTGTCACGCAGATGCAGAGCATAACTGTCGATGGTGCGCACCTGATCAAGATTGACAAAATAACCCTTCGCAGCGCGGGCAAAAAGCCCTGGTGCCAGCTTTTCTTCGAGCGCTGCCATGGTCATACGCGTACGATAAATCTCTGTGGCTGTATGGATGTTGATCCAATGGCCTTCGCTCTCGCAGAAAATGATCTCGTCACAATAGAGACGAACGATTCGCTTGTTCTCGGTAAAGGTAATGCTCACTCGTTCTTCGGAAACGGTTTTGACAATCGCTGCAATGACGCGATCAAGAGCTGCTTTCTCCACTGGTTTGACGAGAAAATCCAACGGACGGCATTGAAAGCTCTCCTGCATATATTTTGTATGGCTGGTGACAAAGACGATGATCGCCCGTTTGTCCATTTCGCGGATGGCGTTGGCGGTATCGATGCCATTCAAGCCAGGCATTTCCATATCGATAAAAAGGGCGTCGTAGCGCACGCTGTTTTTCCTGTAATCTTCAACAAGAGAAGTGCCGCTAAAATACGGTTCACTTTTTATGGAAAGCTCTGGTCGCGCATTGAAATAGGCCTTTAATATTTCGATGTGTTCTGGTTCGTCGTCACAGATCGCAAAGCGCATGATGCTCGCCCTCCTTTTATCCGTGATCATATAGTATTTATACCGAGTTTTCACCGCCTTGTCAATATTTCTGAATGATTGCAACTGCTTTCAATACTATCTCTGCCCATAAAAAAGAGACGGACGCGGTCCGTCTCTTTATATTGTCTTTTAATGTCTGTTCATCAGGCGAACGCGCATTCACTTAAATTTACTTCGTGCACGCTGCCGGATCCGTCGATGGCTGTCAGCACATCATCGTCCACACTGATGGTGCAGGCGTTGATCGCAAAGCCGACGTCGCAGGATGTGGTCGATTCTTCGTCGCCGATGGTTGTTTTATACAGCTGGTTTGGCTCCAGGTATTCGCTCCATGGGCCGGCGTCGGTCCCGGCTGTGTGGTAGATGGTGTCGCCCACTACCCAGAAGGACGCGCTGCCGTTGAGGGTGGCAAGATACGTCATTTGGTCGCCATCATCACGGAAAAGCGGGCACTGCTGGCTGTGGTTCATGTTGTAGTTGATCGCCACATAGCCTGTTCCATCGATGATGCGCTGGGATGCTACACGATCGGGTTTGCCAAGGCTGGATACTTCGTAGCCTTCTGGCATGGTCACTGGCGCGATGCCATCGGCATCGGCGCGCAGCAGATTGTTACCGAGCACGCGATAAGTCGGCGTTTCTCTGTTTTCAATCCACACCATGCGGGTGTCGCCATCCCAATAGATGCTGCCGTAAAGCTCGGTGAAATCGCGCGCTGGCAGATAGGCGCGGTCGTTTTTCAGCGTTGGCGCTGTTTCAAAGGTGCCAGCTTCGCCATTAGCTGTGTAGGCGGTGCTGCCGATCTGCAGTGTCACATCCACTGTGCCGTCGACACTGGTGATCTGGATGCTGCCATCTGGCTGCCAGTTTGTCACATAGCCCATGGTTTCACTCACCACGCGCAGCGGGATCATGGTGCGCCCAGCGTCGTTGATGTACACCTGCCCCTCTGCTTCACTGCTGACAACGTGCGTATCGTTGACGATCAGGTTCACATCGGTGCTTTCAGCCAAAGCGGCATTTGGCACGAGCAAAAGCCCGGCGGTCAATAATCCGGCCATCATTTTCTTGTTGTTCATTAGAATCACCTCTTTTATTATTATGCACTTAGTTTAATACAATATCTACCCTAAAATACAGTGGCCATTCCAAGATCATGAAACGATTTTGAAATAGCCACTGCCAATGCTATGCTACAGTGTCAGTCCCAGTTGTCAGCGGTGATGGACGCTGGATAATCCTCAAGATTTTCCACACGATGCACGGTGCCATCTGGGCTGGTGGCGATGAGCACGCCATCCGTCACATCGAGGGTGCAGTCGTTGATCGCAAAATCCATCTTATGGTAGATCATCTGACCGAGGCTGTCTGGTGTGTTGATGCTGCAAGTATAGAGCACATCGTTGGCGATCGGCACATTCCAGCCGCCGGCGCTCAGACCTGCTGTGCCGTAGCCGACGCCGTTTTCTTCGTCAATGTAGAAGGAGCATGGGTAAGCGTCCATCACATGGAAGAGGCTGGCGCCTTCGTCACGGAAGATCGGCACCATGGATTGGAAAACTGCGTCGTAGTTGCCGTTTGCTGGTTTGCAGAGCAGCCCGATATAATGCACGCCATCAATGGTGCGTTCTGTCACAACAGGATCGGTGCCGCCAGGGTTGTAGATCTCAAAGCCTTCTGGCAGAGCCAGCTCCTGGATGCCGTTGGCATCGGCGCGCAGGATCTTTTCACCGATCACCTCATAGTTTGTCTCTGCGCTCTGGGCGATCCAGACGGTGCGCGTGTCATTGTCCCAATAAATGCTGCCGTAAAGCTCGGTGAAGTCGCGCGCTGGCAGATAGGCGCGGTCGTTTTTCAACGTTGGCGCGGTAGCAAAGGTGCCAGCTTCGCCATTAGCTGTGTAGGCGGTGCTGCCGATCTGCAGCGTTACATCCACAGTGCCGTCGGCGCTGGTGATCTGGATGCTGCCGTCTGGCTGCCAGTTTGTCTCATAATCCAGCGTTTCACTCACCAGGCGCAATGGGATCATGGTGCGCCCGGCGTCGTTGATATACACCTGACCCTCTGCTTCACTGCTGCCAACGTGGGCATCGTTGACAATGAGCTGCACATCTGTGCTTTCTGCCATGGCTGCGCCTGGCGCTGCGAGCAATGCTGCACAGGTGAGTCCTGCAAATAATTTTTTACCTTTCATGGTTGTCACGCCTTTCTATTAATTGTCTACATTTACTATAGACATATTTCTTACATCATTTATTAATTTTTTATGAATGAATTCTTAATTATTTCTAAATTTCTTATTTCATCCTCCTTTGATTCATCATTTGATTTTTTCGTATGATCCATCTTCTTGACTAAATGATACCATTTTTCGCATCACTGTGCCGAAAGTTGTCGTAATTGACGCTTTCACGTCGTAATTGGTACATAAAAACCGCTGGCTGCCAAAATCTGACAGTCAGCGGCGAATATTGGTATCAAATTTTAATAAAACACAGAAAACGTAAATTCAAACTGATTTTCTTGTTGTTTGAAATTGTAAAGTGACGGATATTTTTCCAATGCTTCCTTTATATTTTTCATGCCAAAGCCATGGTTGACCTTATCGGCTTTGCTGGTGAGAAAAGTTTTCTCGGTGTTTGGCGGAGCAGTATTAGTAATCTTACAAAGGATAGATGTGGCGTCCTGCTGCAAAAAAAAGATTAATGGATTTTTCTGCATCAGCTGGCAGACGCTCGCAAGCCTCGATGGCATTATCGAGGGCATTACCAAAGATAACAGAGCAATCCTCCGGCGCAATGGGCAGATCTTTCTGAATGGTGATGCTGGTGTGAAAAGCAATGCCTTTGCTCTCAGCCAACGAATGCTTGGCACTGAGGATGGCATCGAGGGCATTGTTGCCGGTATTGAGAGAAGGCGTAGTCTGCTGAAACTGCTCACCAAGAGTTTCAATATAATGGCTGCCATTTTCATAATCTCTGGTATCAAAATATCGTTTTAACACGATGAGGTGACCATTCATATCATGACGCAAGGCACGTAGCTCATTCTGTTTGAGAACAAGCTCATCCATATGCTTGATCTGGGAGCGCATCTGCTGCTCGGCCTGCTCTTGATAACGAATGATCTGGTTTTGCTGCTGGGAGCGTGCATAGAGATAAAGTGCGAAAAAGGTACCACTAAAAAGCCCAATACAGGAAATCATAACCATAATATTGTAGTCTGTATCATCTAGTTCGGACAACATCCCTAAAATTAAAAAAGTAGTAATAGTAGCGCTTGTAAACAAAAGAATAAATAAAAAACCAGTAGCCTTTATCAAGTTCTATTTCTTTTAATTTACTTTTTGTACAAAGCGCATAACCAACCGCAAGACCCAAAAATTTTGATACAATAATACCCAATACCACATATGCTGGGGTACTCAAGCACTCATTTGCAGTAATTCCAAAAACCAGGCAAATTACATTTAGAATTAAAACCTCAAAAATTCCTATCAACAGCGCCCATGAAAAAAACATTACAAAAACTCTTTTGAGCCATGAAACTCGATAAAAATACACAGAGATCAAAATTGATGCTAGAATCATCCCAATAGCATTACCCACTCTAAACAATAAGTAATCATTGACTATGCGAATAGACACCGTCAAAATAGCGATTCCTATCGCTTATTGCCAAATAGGAAATTGTTTGCGTCGTTCAAAAAATCCATCCATCATCATGAAAAACATCACAGTTTCAACAGGCGCTGTTAAGGCATAGGCGATGTCTATGATATTCATCCTCTAAGCTCCCTCTCCTTAAAATACAAAAAGGCTTCGTTCAGATGTGGTTTATATCTGCGACTGACTGTAATCGGCTGGCTGCTGTATTCGAGGGTGACAACTTTCTGGCGGCTGTCCTCACTTTCGCGCGCGATTCTGGTCACATATTGCATATTGACGATGTAGGATGCGTGGACGCGGCAGAAATTTTCGCTGAGTTGTTCTTCAAGCTCTTTCATGGTGAGGCGGAAAGACTGGGTAGTACCATCTTTTTTGTGAATGATGATGTCGTGATCCTGGGCTTCAAAATAGAGGATCTCGTCACAGCGCAGGCGCACATTTTGGTGGCTGTCTGTGAAGGAAAAGGTTTGTCTATGCTGGCTGAGGAGAAATTTTATGTGATGATAGGCTTTTTCGAGGTCATCTTTTTCAACGGGCTTACACAAAAACCAAACTGGGCTGCATTTGAAGCTTTCATACACATACTGACGATGACTGGTGACAAAAACGATGAGCACGGTGTCGTCAATGCTTTTCAGCGCATCGGCAATCTGAAAGCCTTCTTTTTCACTTTTCATTTCCAGGTCGAGAAAAACGGCATCGTAGCGCTGATGTTGTTTTTCGTAGGCTTCTATAAGCGCTTCACCGTTTTGAAAGTAATCGACATCTTCTTTGTTTGCAACGAGGTATTTTTCTATGTCCTCTATTTCGTGATAGACATCGTCACACAAAGCGATGCGCATAACGATCCCTCCCTGCTGTAGTGATTTCGTCACTAGTATTATACACAGCGGTGTAAATCTCTTCAAGTATGATTGTGCACAGTGAAACTGCAGTTTGCCGAACGCGGCGCGCAGGGATCTGGCAGGCTGGCGCTGCTGTGTTTTACACATTTTTGCACGACTTATCGGTTATCTTTTACACAGTTTTTCAGGAATTATGGGTTATATTTTTCACATTTTCTGCAAGCTGGCAAAAACGGGGATTAACTGGCTGCGAAAGGGGCTTGACGGGCAAAGAAAAAAGCGATACGAGTCTTTTTCTCGTATCGCTCTGGGGTGCTAGTTGCTTTCCGCAAGGAGCTGGGCTGTTTTTTCTGCAAGATATAGGGGGATATTTGTGATGTTGCCATCGGTGCGATAGGCGCGCCGTGAAAAGCGCACGGCGGCGCTTGGGTGATGTGCGGCGATGTAATTTTTGAAGGATGGGGCGGATTTGTCTTCGCCAGCTTTGACTTCGACGGGGATGATGCTGCTTCCGATCTGCAACACGAAGTCGATCTCTGTGCGGCCTTCAGAATAATATCTTGGGGAGATGTCGAGCTTTCCTTGCAGCTCTTGCAGGACGTAGTTTTCTGTGAGTGGGCCTTTGAACTGAAAGGCTTCGCCGAGCAAAATGGCGCTGTTGTCTATGCCGGCCATTGTTTTCAGGAGGCCTGTATCAAACAGGAACAGTTTGAAATGCTGGAGTTGGTCGTAGGCTTTTAGGGGATGTTCGGGCTTGGAGACGTTGTAGACGCGGTTGACGAGTCCGGCGCTGACGAGCCATTCGATGGCTTCTTCAAATTCTCTGGCGCGGGCGCCTTTTTTCATGGCGCCGTAGACAAACTTTTCGTTTGGCTTTGCGAGCTGGGAGACGAGGCTGCGAAAGACCATGAGGATGCGGCCGCTATTGACGCGGCCGTTGTACTTTGAAAAATCGTTTTCATAGATGGTGACGAGTTCATGCTGGATGCGCTGGATGCGGGCGGGGTCTTTGTGGCTGATCCAGGATGCGACGCATTCGGGCATGCCGCCGATGATGAGGTAGTGGTCGTAGGCTTCGAGAAGCTGGCGATGAAAGATTTCTTCGATGGGCTGGTCTTTATTGATGCTCTGATAATAGAGATGCAGGGACGCGTTGGTGGCGGCGAGGAATTCGGCAAAGGTCATGAGGCCGAGTTCGAGAAGGTTGACCATGCCAACGGGGTAAGATTTTGGCTGAGCGAGCAGGGTGCCGAGAAGGCTTCCTGCGGCGATGATGTGGTAGTCGGGCGCTTTTTCTTTGAAATATTTCAGGGCGTTCAGCGCCTGGGGGCATTCCTGCACTTCATCGAAAATGATGAGGGTTTCGCGGGGCTGGATCTTTTGGCCGGCGATGAGGGATAAGAGTTCGATGATGCGCTGGGGATCTTTGTTGGTTTCAAAGATGGAGCGCAGGGCGTCTTCTTCGTCGAAGTTGAGATACACGGTATGCGCATAGGCACGGCGGCCAAACTCGCGCATGAGCCAGGTTTTTCCAACCTGGCGCGCGCCTTTGAGCACGAGGGGTTTGCGATCGTCGCTGTCTTTCCAGCGCATGAGTGTCTGCATGGCATGACGTTCCATGAGGGTCACCTCCTGTGGGATTTCTGGCTGATGGGAACTGGCTACAGTTTTACACATTTTCCGCGCAAATTCAAGGTGTATTTTACACATTTTTGCACTACTTATGGATTATCTTTTACACGGTTTTACATAAATTATGGGTTATATTTTTCACATTTTCTGCAAGCTGGCACAAACGGGGAGAAACTGGCTGCGAAAAGGGGCTTGACGGGCAAAGAAAAAAGCGATACGAGTCTTTCTCTCGTATCGCTCAGCTTGTCGAAAAAGGTCACCAATCGGCTGCCTTTTTCTCGTCATATCACCC
>OKRW01001351.1_pt1 | contig 21188 bp, 22 predicted proteins | sample 1601151 | NCBI WGS metagenome assembly OKRW01 (sample SAMEA3541471, study PRJEB24748) | human gut metagenome | biome: human gut; feature: human-associated habitat; material: faeces | place: China | collected 2012 | reverse complement strand
GATACTTTGCAGCCGCAGGATGAAAGTATCATAGTGGGTTATTACACTTCCGCAGAAGTGCCTCCCCGAAAGCTACCCCATCCTGCACAATCTGAAATCAGGAGGTAAATGCCCATGGCAAGAGGCGACGGTATCCATCGTACCAACGCAAGAAACGCACGAATGAAAGACGCAGACATCGGCAACGCGCAAGCACACAACGAGCGCGAAAAATCATCGTATGTCAATCAGGATATCGTTCCTGAACGGACACAATATAACGTCCATTTCAAAACACCAACCGCCGGGTATAAGGAGATGTTCGAGCAGATGCGCTCCGAAGGCGTGATTTCCACCCGCGGTCTGAAAGCGGATGCTGAGAAATTCGGAGAGCTGATCTTCGACGTTAACTCCGCCTACTTCTTCAACCACGGCGGCTATGACTTTGCAAAACAATTTTACACCGATGCCTACAAAGCCGCAATCAAAATTGTCGGCGGTGAGCAGTACATCCTTTCGGCGGTCATGCACGCTGACGAGCGCAACCGCGCCATGTCCGACGCATTGGGACAGGACGTGTACCACTACCACCTTCATGTGGTCTATATCCCCGTCGTGGAGAAACAAATCCTGTGGTCGAAGCGCTGCAAGGACGAATCGCTTCGCGGCACGGTCAAAGAGATAATACAGCAGGTCAGCATGAGCAAGAAGTGGGATTCCAAGCCCGCGCTGGATGAAAACGGTATGCCGATTCTGAGCGCCAAGGGCAAGCCCGTTCTCAAGAAGTCCTACAGCGTTTTGCAGGACGATTTCTTCCAGTATATGCGCGAAGCCGGGTACGACGATGTAGAGCGCGGCGAACGCGGCAGCTCCGAGGAACACCTGACCGTAACGCAGTTCAAGGTACAGCAGGAGCAGGCTCGGCTGGCAGAACTCACGGAGCAGAACCATCAGCAGGAACAGCAGGCAGCGGCGCTCGGCAAGCAGATCGAGAAAATTCGGAATCAGCAGGTCGATGTGGCGACTATCGAAAAGATTGAATCGAAGCCCATTCCCTTCTCTACCAAGATTGCCGTGGAGCGTGAGGATTTTGAACACCTGTCTACGCTTGCGAAAAAGTACGTTGCAGCCGAGAAAAAGGAATCCAAACTGCAAAAGGCTCTGGATGCGGCGAATAGGCTGATTGCAAGGCTCAAGGCAGAGATCGCCGGTTTGAAGCAGGAGCTTTCAGAATACAAATCCGTTCGCGGCAAGCTCCGCACATCGGATCTGGAACGCGAGAATGCAGAGCTTCGCGGAAAAGTGCAACGCTATGAGGATGTAATTCAGCGCAATAACCTCTGGCATTTCTTCCGTCCGCGCAGAGAAAAAGCAGCAATGCGGGACGATGCCCGCTGATGCCGTGTTGAGCTGAGAAAAACGGATTTTACCGAATGGGAGCGTCCAGATCGAGTAGCGTATCATCTGGGCGCTCTCCATTCAAAAGTCACCCTGCTTTTGCAGGTGTAGAGCTGACAAAAATCTTGAAAACGCGCCTGTTTTTGCAGAACAGGCAGAAACGGAGGCAATATGAAAACCGGACTGACTAAGAGGCAGAAAACGACCTGCATCTATTTTGACGAAGCCAGCAAAACCGTCGAAATTCAGACGCATAATACCGCACTCAAGAAGCGGCTGACTCAGTACGCGGCGGCGTATCCCGACCTGTGCAGGCAGACCGACGATGATGAACAGGGGGGTCTGATCTTCGAGATCGACCGCAGGCGGTTTGCCGTTCGCCTGACCGCACCGTATTCGGATGAGCGCCGGCAAGCAGCAAGTAAGCTTGCCAAGAAAAACGGGCTGAAAGGACGAGTATAAGGACACAGCCGCCCGCAGGAGTTTGGATGCTCCTGCGGGCGGCTTTTTCTTTGCAGAGAACATCTCACGTTCTGATGAGATTATCTTGCGAACATCGTCGTTTTGTGCTATAGTATAATTAGTTTAAATTTGGAACGGAGAATTGCAATGCCTATTTCCTATGATAAGCTCTGGAAACTGCTGATTGATAAGAAAATGAACCGGACGGATTTGAAAGATGCATCCGGGATCAGCTTCAATGTACTTGCCAAGATGGGAAAAAACGAATTTGTCTCTATGGAAAGCCTGCATAAGATTTGCTTGACGCTCAAATGTGATGTAGGAGACATCATGGAGTTCGTTGATGAAGGAGATACAGAACAGTCATGATTTCAATCGAACTACGCAGGAGTGAAAAGAAAATGCAGCAACCGTTAACTTGTGTTGAAATATGCGCTGGCGCTGGTGGACAGGCTTTAGGGCTTGCAATGGCAGGCTTTGTCCATGTTGCGCTTGTCGAGTATGAAGAAGATTATTGCAAGGTATTAAAGCAGAACCGCCCGGAGTGGAACGTCATTTGCGCAGATGTTCACGATTTTGACGGACGCCCATACCACGGTGTCGATCTGCTGGCTGGCGGCGTTCCTTGCCCGCCTTTCTCCGTTGCAGGAAAGCAGCTAGGTCAGGAAGACGAAAGAGACCTTTTCCCGGAAGCCATTCGACTTATCAAAGAAATTCGGCCGCGTGCTGTCATGCTTGAAAATGTCCGTGGCTTTCTTGATTCGGGTTTTGATGAATACCGCGACCACATTTTCACGTCGATTCAAAAGCTCGGCTATGTAACCCATATCAAGCTCTTGAACGCCTCTGACTATGGTGTTCCACAGCTACGTCCCCGAGTGGTTATTATCGGAATTCGGAAGGATCAAACTGGAGCATTTGCCTATCCTGATGAACAGCCAGATAGTGCCCCCACTGTTGGCAATACGCTCCGTGATTTGATGGCACAGAATGGATGGGAAGGTGCGAAGCAGTGGGCATCTAATGCAAACCGGATTGCCCCAACCCTTGTAGGCGGCTCCAAGAAGCACGGTGGTCCGGATCTTGGTCCCACACGCGCCCGTAACGCATGGGCAGAGCTTGGCGTGGATGGCCGAGGAATTGCAAACGAAGCACCAGCTCCCGGATTTGAGGGTATGCCCCGGTTGACAAGCCGAATGATGGCACGGATTCAAGGTTTCCCCGATACATGGACGTTTGGAAATCGGAAAACCGTAGCCTGTAGGATGATTGGAAATGCATTCCCGCCCCCGGTTGCCCGGGCAGTTGGAGAAAAAATAAAGGAGTGTTTGGAGCATGGATGCATTGATAGCAAACGCGAGATTCCACTTTCACAAGCAGTTGTTTGAAACCAACACACTGACGTTGACCACGGCAGGTGTCGCATCCAATGCAGACACCAGCAGCCGCGGCTCAAAGGCGATTGCGCGGAGGATCGTTGACATTCTTGTAGCGGAACAGCATCATGCTGTCTCCACGGTTGACAAAATTTCCGGGCAGACGCTCGGAAAGCAATTTGAAACGCTGACAATGGAGTTCCTGCGTGAAACATTTCCCTATTTGCAGAACCTCCGTCCCGGAAACTGGACAATTCTTCAGCTCAGCAATAACAACAAACTGAAAACGAGCGATTTTGCGCAATATGAACACCTCGCTTACTTAAATACCCTTACGACGCAGAACGCACAGTTGGCTGCCGCACTCGGGAACGACTATCTTGTTGCCCCCGACGTTGTTGTTTACCGCGGTCTCTATGAGGACAGCGAGATCAATGCAACACAGCACATTATTAATGACGAAATCTGTAAGATGGCTGATATCCGAAAGTCTAACGGCGGCAAGCCGATTCTCCATGCAAGTGTTTCTGCAAAGTTCACAATGCGCAGCGACCGCGCACAGAATAGCCGTACAGAAGCATTGAATCTGATCCGTAACCGGAAAGGGCATTTGCCTCACATCGTTGTCGTGACGGCAGAACCCATGCCGAATCGTCTGGCATCTCTTGCACTTGGTACTGGCGATATTGACTGCGTATATCACTTTGCACTCTATGAGTTGATTCGAGCAGTTAAAGATGTTGGCTCTGAGGATGCGGTGGAAATACTGGAAACCCTGGTGCAGGGAAAGCGGCTAAAGGATATTTCCGACTTACCGTTAGATTTATCAGTATAGTAGTTATTTCTTGTCTTAATATCTTGATAAAAGAGCATACGAAAACAGAAAATGGATAACTTATTAGGGAGGGCAGCTATGAGTACCAATCTCAAGGCTAAAAATTCCAGCGAGGTTGCAGTTATGCAGTATGATATTAGTGTAATTCCTAACGATTTTAATATTACTACAATTTTCAATTTAATAGATTCCGGTGCTATTGAAATGCCTGTCTTTCAGCGCAATTATATTTGGGATCGAAGACGTGCATCGCGTTTTATTGAATCACTGATTTTAGGATTACCTATTCCACAAATTTTCTTATATCAGAAGGCTCGTAATAAATTTTTAGTAATAGACGGTCAGCAACGTTTATTATCCATTTATTACTTTATCAAGCAAAGATTCCCTCTTTCAGAAAAACGCGCCGAATTACGGAAAATATTTGATGACCATAATGGAATTCCTGAGACTATATTACTTAATAATACATACTTTCAAGATTTCAAGTTACAGTTTTCTAAAACAGAGGAAGGCAAAAAAATCCTTTGGATGGTCTAAAATATAGTACACTAGATATATACAAATCAAATTTTGAATTTATGACCATGCGTTGTATGGCGATTCGTCAAAATGAACCCAAGGATGATGATAGCTCCGTATTTGAGATATTTAGCAGATTAAATACCGGCGGTGTTAACCTGACTGATCAAGAGATTCGAGCTTGTTTGTATTACTCTGAGTTTTACAGAATGTTAAGCCGAATTAATCAAAATAGTATCTGGAGAAGGCTCTACGGAAAACCCGAAGATGGCAAGTTCAAAGATGTCGAAATAATTTTACGATCTTTCGCATTACTCTGCAAGGGCGAAAGATACAACGGCTCAATGAGTATTTTTATTAATAGATATGCCAAAGAAGCAATGAATTATTCTGCTAAAGATGTCACATATCTTTATGACCTTTTTACATCTTTTTTAGAAGCATGTACTAATCTTCCAAGGGAGCTATTTACAACTAAAAAAGGGGAACTAAACGCTGCTCTCTTCGATTCTGTTTTTGCTATTGTTGCAAGTGAATGCTTCAAGAGCAAGACGCTAATAACTCAAAAAATACAGCAGGAAAAAATATGCGCACTAAAAGCGGATCCTGAATTTGAAGAAGCTATTACGCATAGTACTTCCCATACAAAAATGGTTACTAAAAGACTCGAAAAAGCACGATTATACCTACAGTAATCGCTGAGGATAATATTATGCATAGTGCAAAGATAACGTCGCTATACAATGAATATTCCGAGTTGATTGAGTTCTGTAGAAGCAATAATCAGGTTTCATTTGAATTGTATATTAATGATACCTATAAAAAGTCGTTACTGTTATCAGCAGCAAGTTTTTTTGAGTCGACTATAACAAAGTCTATCCATGATTATGTTGATACAAAGTCTCATCAAACGCCAGAGATTGTTGCATTTGTTGACAATAAGGCAATAAAGCGCCAATACCATACTTTTTTTAGCTGGGACGGAAATAATGCAAATCAATTCTTTGGGCTATTTGGAGAAGACTTCAAACGGCGAGCACGAGAGGAAATTCGTTCAAGAGCGCTTGATGAAGCAGAAATTGCTTTTATGGCAGTTGGTCGAGAGCGAAACAGATTGGTACATCAGAACTATGTTGAGGCACAAATTAACGACACATTTGAAGAGATTTGGAACAAATATGTAAAAGCTTGCGATTTTGTAGAATTGGTTTCCCAACTCCTAAACTCATAAATAATGTCTGTGGCAACACCATGGCAACAAAAAATCAGATAGCCCATACCATCTGAATAATGAAAACAATATAAATAATATGTGCTAAACCTCATAAACAAACCTGTTTAGAATAAGCTGAGCAGGAGCGAGTGGGAATAATCAAACTCCCGTCAATTCATCCCGGAAATTCCAGTTATTGCTGAATTTCCGGGATTTTTTGTTGCCCAGTGGCTACAAATTGGCTACATTTCGCGTTTTCGCTGCCGAGAAAATGTAGCCAGAAACCTCACAGGCTGTCCAGACGATTGGCTACTTCAACCTGCTTGTTCGGGTACAGATGGCTGTAGGTTTCCATCGTAGTCTGCACGCGCTCGTGACCAAGGCGCTCTGCAATCAGCAGCGGCGAAAAGCCCATCTCCACCAGCAGACTGGCGTGACTGTGCCGAATATCGTGTATGCGAATTTTCTTGACGCCGGATTTCTTGCAGCCGCGCTGCATTTCGTGCGTCAGGAAATACTTCGTATACGGGAATATCCGATCTTCTTCATCAAGATCATAGCACTGGCCGATATACGCTTTGAGGCATTCAGCCAACACATTCGGCATTGTCACCACACGGTTGCTTTTCGGCGTTTTAGGTGTGGTAATCACGTCCTCCCGATTGATCCGCTGATACGACTTGTTGATCGTGATCGTCGATTTTTCAAAGTCGATATCCGCAAGCGTCAGCGCCAGCAGCTCACCTTCTCGCATGCCCGTATAGTACAGCGTCATGAAGATCGCATAGGATACAGGCTTATCCGCGACGGCTTCAATAAAGCTGTCGAACTCTGCCTTTGTCCAGAACTGCATTTCGTCCGCATTTTTCTTTCCCATGCTGCCAGCCTTGTGACACGGATTTTCTTTCAGGCCGTAATACTTGACCGCATAGTTGAAAATCGCTGTCAGTTGGTTCTGGATCTCACGCAGATACGTCGGCGCATACGGCTCGCCTTTCTCGTTCCTGTATGTTGCAAGCTGATTCTGCCATCTTCGCACGTCCGTAGGCTTGATGTCATTCAGCGCCATCCGGCCAAAGAACGGCATAATCTTCAACTCGACCAGAAAACGCTTGCTAGAAATCGTCGAAGGTTTCAGGCGATTCTCCATGTCGGCAAAATACAGCGCCACAAAATCATGAAACATCATGCCGAGACTGCCGGACGCTTGGTTCATCGTCTCGCGTTCCCATTGCAGGGCTTCCTTCTTCGTGAGGAAGCCTCCTTTCTTTTTATGGATGGTATTCCCCTTCCAATCCGTCACACGGATCTGGGACATCCAGCGGTTGTTTGTTCCGTACTTGGTTACAGACATTAAACTCCTTTCTTCAAGCATTGGACCTCATCGGATTATTCCGTTTTCTTGTACGCATTTTCAAGGAATTCGTTTCTCTTCCTGATCCGTTCGTCGGGATCAAGCTCCTGCGGTTCTACGGTCTCAACCGTGTTGGCTGCATAGTACGCCAGCGTGGTATCCTTCCACTTCTTGTATGCCTCAAGCGTGGATGCGAAGGACTGCACATCTTCCCGCTCCTGCTGCCACTGTTCAAGAAACAGGCACATATCTGCATTAAATTCCGCTGCGCTTTTTCCATCAAAGGAGATCGAGCACGACCACTCCTTGCTGCGCGGCGGCTTCTTTACGTCGATATGAAAATCAATCCCCGCGACATTTTCCAGCTTAAACAGAAAGTCCATCACATCGGAAAGGCTTTTGATCTGCGTCGTGCCGGATTCATAGCCAAAAAGATACGTCGAAGAGGTTTCCAGAATTTCCGCAATCTGATTGATGACAGAAATGGAAACTTCGATTTCGCCCGTTTCATACTTCTGCACGGTGCGCAGGGATTTTCCCAACATCTGCGCCAGTTCAGTCTGGCTGAGACCTTTTTTCTTTCGGAGCATTTTGATCCGCTGTCCGATAGCGGCATGGTCAAGATTGTCCATAGCTGATTCACCTCGTCTTCATCATAGCACAAACGAATGTGAATTTCAAGTTCATATTTTTATTCTTTTATGTCTTGACAAATGCACTTCGTATTCGTATAATGAATATGCACTTTTGATTCGCATTTCGATGATTAAAGAGAAAACGGAAGTATGAAAAGTGCACATTTCACGAACAGCCGTCAGAAACGGCAGGGGGTTTTTTTATGAAAGCTCAGTACATCACCGCAACAGAAGTCGCTGAAATCATGGGCATCAGCCGCAGCAAGTCCTATCAGATCGTCCGGCAGCTCAACAAGGAGCTGAAAGCGCAGGGGTATCTCACGGTTGCTGGAAAATGCCCCATTCAGTATTTCAAACAGAAGTTTTATGGTTTCCAGATTCCGGGAGGTGAACGAGATGTTGGATAAAAAAGAAATGACTGCCCTTGTTCCATCTGTTGGCGCAGATGAAAGGCAGCCATCGCAAAAAGTTTGCAAAAACAGTATACCCGCTTCTGACAAAGAAATCAACGAAAATGTCCGCGTCGCAAGCAATCCGCTTCATCTGCACACGGTTTCCATGACTGAATTGTACCAGACCACCTACGCCAGCAGACCGCCCATCATCGACGGTCTGTTGTACGCGGGCGCGTACATTCTCGCAGGCGCGCCGAAAATCGGAAAGTCGTTTCTGGTTGCGCAGCTCGCCTATCATGTCAGCGCAGGCAGCAGGCTTTGGAACTATAAAGTCCATCAAGGTGCCGTGCTCTATCTCGCCCTTGAAGATGATTTTCAGCGCATCCAAAGCCGGATGTTCATGATGTACGGCGTGGAGGACAGTGAAAAACTGTACTTTGCAACCGCCGCAAACAAGGTCGGTCAGGGATTGAACGACCAGCTTGAAAATTTCATCAAGGAACACGCCGATACGAAGCTCATTATCATCGACACGATGCAGAAAATCCGGGAGTTTGGCGGCGAAGCATACAGCTATGCCAGCGATTATGCGATCATTGGTCAGCTCAAACAGTTCGCAGACAATCACGGTGTCTGTCTGCTCATCGTCCACCATACGCGCAAGCAGCCCGCCGAGGATTCATTCGACATGGTGTCTGGCACAAACGGTTTGTCCGGCAGCGCGGATGGCACGCTGCTGATGCAAAAGAAAAAGCGCACCGGGTTGGATGCGACGGTCGATGTGGTCGGGCGCGACCAGCAGGATCAGATCCTCTATCTGAAAAAAGACCCGCATACGCAAATTTGGAACTTGGAGCGAACGGAAAATGAGCCGTACAAAGAACCCCCAGACCTCATACTGAAAGCAGTTTCCGATCTGGTTTCTCCGCTTATGCCGACTTGGATGGGCTCTCCCTCAGAACTCGCGTCCGCAGCCAACATCAACATGGCGGCGAACGCGCTGACCAAGTACCTGAATGTCAAGTACGGCAAGCTACTGGACGAATACTCGATCCGATATGAAAACAAGGCCAAGCACGCTGGGCGTCAGGTTGTTCTGACCTTCACGCCTACGGGTGAATCGAAAAATAAATCATGAATCATAAGTGACGCGACGATAGCGACGGTCGCGACGGTGTTTTGCAGGTCTCAAAAGCATCGTCGCAATCGTCGCGACCGTCGCGCTCCGTGATCGGATAGGATGGATGGATAATGAAAAACGTACTGATTCCCTACGAACTGTTTCTGGAACTCACGCTCCATCACTTGAACGGCATCGACGGATTTGAGAACGATATTCGGCGCGGCCTGACCAAGAAAGTCAATGCACTCCTCGACCGCGAGCTGTACGCCAAGTACAAGACCGCGCCGACCGAAGCGCAGCGCGAACAAGCCCGACAGGAATACCTGAACCGACGCAGCATCCCGGAGAGCTGCCGTTGGGACACACCGCCTTGGGAGCTGTGACAGGAGCGTGCCACGCTCCTGTTTGAAGCCCACAAGGCCGCGGGGATGCTCCCGCCCGTAACCCCCTCGGAGAGCCCACTGACATCTTTGCAGTCCGCAGGACTGAAAGTGTCATAGTGAGTTACGCACTTTGAAAAAGATGCGTAACGGCACCCCCGCCGCTCCCCGTTCCCCACCAACTGAACCTAGGAGGAATCGCCTATCGCAAACTTTTGTTTCGCTCGTGTCGCTACCCGGACCCGTGCATCAGTCAGCAAGTTTGAGCGACACATCGAACGGAAAAACGAAACCTATGAAAACATGAACGTCGATCTCTCCCGCACGCCCATGAATGTCACGTTCAAGAGCTGCGGCAATCTGACGTATAACGAATATCTGGATCAGCTTGTCGATCAAGGCAAGGTTTCTCTTCGCGGACTCAAGCCCGACGCCAAGGTCTTTGACGAGATGATCCTCGACGTGAACACGGAATCCTTTGAGCAGACCGGCGGGTACGAATACGCCTGCCGATTCTATGAAGAAGCCTATCGGTTCGCAAAGCAGCTTTACGGCAAGGAGAACATCGTCTCCGCCGTCATGCACGCCGACGAGTTAAACACAGCGATGACCGAGAAGTACGGTAAGCCTGTGTACCACTATCATCTGCACGTTATGGCATTGCCCGTGGTCGATAAGGAAATCCGATGGTCGAAGCGCTGCAAAAACCCGGAGAAGATCGGTACGGTGAAAGAAGTCGTTCATCAGGTCAGCCATTCTAAAAAGTGGAAATCTGAAAAGGCTTTGGACAAGAACGGTCAGCCTGTGCTGAACAGCAAGGGCAAACCCGTCTACCGAACCTCGTACAGCATCCTGCAAGACCAGTTCTTCGACCACATGGCAACCGCAGGGTTTGCCGACATACAGCGCGGCGAACGCGGCAGCACCGCCGAACACCTGACCGTGACCGAGTTCAAGGTTGCGCAGGAACAGAAGAAGCTCGATGCGCTGGAAGCCGCCGCTAACAAGAAAGAAGCCGTGCTTGAAAAGTATGACAAGCGGCTGAAAGTCCAGAAGACTGCCGCACTGACGTTTCAGGAAATCGACGAGATGGGTTCATCCAGCCTTATCGGCAAAAAGATTTCCATGACGCAGGACGAAGCCGCGAAACTCAAAACGCTGGCGAAGGAAGGTATTACTTCTCGCCCCAAGATCATCGACCTGACGCGGAGCTTAAAGCAGGAAAAACAAGCATCAGCGTTCTGGAAAAGCCGCTATGACGAGTTGCGTGAACAGACGAAGGATTACATCGCCGCCGTCAAGCACGCGCCGGAAGCTGTGAAGAACTTCCTGCAAGAGATCATGCAGAAACAAATGCAGGAATTTAACCGCCGCGCCAGAGAGCGAAAGAACAACCGAGAAGAACGATAAAGCATTTAAGGAGGAAACCATTACTTCGCCGAGCGCATGCCCGAGTAACACCGCCGTATCCAGACGTCAAGGGTAAAGGCTGCAAGCAGCCCGGCTTCGGTCAAACCGCTACCGCCTCATACCAGTTTCTGCCATTTGCACTCGCGAAGAACGTTTACACAAAATTCGGGATAGACCCGAAGGATACTCTCCTCTGCTTGCTGCAATGCGCGATTTAGACCAGCTGGATGCATGTCGGCATTGCATTTCCAAGCAAGAGCCGATCGCACTGGCTTATCTTCATATGCTCATCCAAAGAAAGCAGCGTCAGGCTCTTGCTTCCTTCGTCGGTGGTAATCACATATTTTTCATCAAAGAAAATATCCCTCGGCGTTTTTTGCGCATATGGGTAAATGGAAGGCGCCGCCAACATTCCATCGTTTTGAATCTTCATGATGGCCAACACATTGCATTCTCTGCTGCTCACACAGACATATCCTTTGCTGATTTTGATGGCGCTCGTTCGGAACACTTCTGAAAAATCCGCTGGTACGACCCGATGCGTTTGTTTGATCTGTCCCTCTCGCAGGTCGATAACGAGAACATCGCCGCCCATTTCCGCATTGGCATACAAATACGGCGAACCGGGTTGATGCGCCAAATGACGAACGCCGCATCCGTCCGGCATATGAATCTGACCACATTCCTCCAGTTTTCCGTCAGCCGGATTGAGTTCATACACGAAAATCGTATCCAGCCCCAAATCCGCGGAATATATCTTTTCACCAATCACGAGGCACGAATGAACATGGGGGCCTTCCTGCCGCGTCGGATTTACGCCCTTGCCTTGATGGCAAACCAAATCCGTTTGAACCACATTCATTCCGTTTTCATCCGCCCGATATACGCCAATCGTTCCATCCATGTAGTTGCTGACCAGAAGATATCGTGCGTCGGGCGTCATTTCCAAATGACAAGGCGCGCTTCCGGCTAAAAGCCTTTCTTTCAAAAGCCACCCTTCTTCTGTTTTGATCATAACCGCAAGGCCGCCGTTCGGCACACGCTCTTCAACCGCGTACAGAACATGGCAATTCGGGTGCAGATAAAGAAAGGACGGATTCTGAACCTGTCTATCTTCCCACAGCAGACGGAGCTTTTGCTTCTCTTCATCCAATTCCACACCGAAAATGCTGGGTTCTCCTTCCGGCGCATAGCTTCCGATTAGAAATTGCTTCATGGATTTTCCTCCTTGAATTCCAAAAGGCAGGCGCTGCTTCAATCCAGCAGCGTCCGCCCTGTTGTTGTTATGCCCTGACGCAGGTGCCGTCCGGCAGTCGGCATTTCAGCCAGAAATTATCTCTGAATGTCGGCGGATACTTTTTCGCCGCTTCCTCGTCGATATCTACGCCCAATCCCGGTTTGTCGTTCAAATAGATATACCCGTTTCTTGCTTCCGGCGCACCGGGGAAGACCTCCCGCTCTTCCGGCGTAAAACCTGAGAATTCCTGGACGCCGAAATTCGGAGAAACCAAATCCAGATGAATCTGTGCCGCCGCACCAATCGCAGACAGATCGAACGGGCCGTGCCACGCCGTGCGCACACCATATACGTCTGCAAAATGCGCCAGTTTGATGGCGGGCGTCAAACCGCCGATCATCGAAATATGGCAGCGAATGTAGTCAATATACCGCTTTTCAATGAGTCGCTTATACTCCATCGGGTTTACGAACAGCTCGCCCATCGCCAGAGGCACTGCGGTCTGCTTCCTGATATATTCGAACCATTCACCTTGTTCGGGCTGAAGCGCATCCTCAAGGAAGAACAGTTTGTACGGCTCCAAGTCCTTAGCCAACTGCAACGCCTGAACGCCCGTAAGCCTTTCGTGGATGTCATGCATGAACTCCACCTGATAACCAAACTTCCCGCGCATATGATCGATAAGCTCGACGGTGTTGCGCATATACTGCGCCGGGTCATAATACGCGCCTTCGGGTGCATTTTCCGTTTTGTGCATGGTATACGCATTTGCGCTGGAAGACTGCAACCCGCTTGTGTTGTTCATGATCCCCATATTTCCGCCATACGTGTTGCAGTGAACGCGAATATAACGATAGCCCTGATCCAGATAGTCTTGGATGCACTGCTCGACCTCTTCAAAGTTTCGTCCGTCCGCATGTCGATACGCGGCGACGCCTTCCCTGCACTTTCCGCCAAGCAATTCATATACGGGCATTCCCGCCATCTTTCCCTTGATATCCCACAGGGCTTCGTCCACGCCGGATATCGCGTTGTTCAGAACGGGGCCGTTCCGCCAATACGAAAAGCTCATCATGTACTGCCACAGATCATTGATCTGATTCACCGCCTTGCCGACGAGAAGCGGCTTCAAAAAATCGTTAACCGCAGTCACAACAGCACTCCAGCGCTGCGTAAACGTCGCACAGCCCACGCCGTAGAGGCCGGGTTCCGACGTTTCAACCTTGACCACGACCAGCTCAGTGCCTCTGGGAGCCGTAACAATCGTTCGAATGTCTCTGATTGTAATCATATAATTCCCTCTCTGTTTATCTGTTCCTGTCGCCTTACAACGAAAATCCCTTGTTTTTTACAGGTTTTGCCACAGAACGCCATTCTCCCGGCTTTAGCCCTTCCGTAATCATTTCTGGCATGCCGGGCAGAATCAGGCCGCCGTCCACGCGGAGCGTCGTTCCCGTGATATACGACGCTTTATCCGAAGCGAGAAATGCGACCGCGTGACCAATGTCTTCCGGCAAACCGGAGCGTCCAAGCGCAATGCGGTTTCCAAGCTCATCCCAGAAATCCGCCATCGCGACGTTTCCGCCTTCGATCAGTTCCTCTCTCGTTCGGATGCGAATCGCGCCCGGCTCAACGTTGTTGATGCGTATTCCGTATTGAGACACATCCAGCGCAAAAGAACAGATGGCACGATTCAATCCGGCCTTCAGGCCGCCGTACAAGCCATCCTCTGGATAGGACTGTTCGCCGCGCGAGGATGTAATGTTGATAATATTTCCCTTGGTTCCGCTGGCAATCATATAGTTGGCAGCTTCCCTCATCATTAAAATATAGTTTTTGAAATCCAGATTGATCAGCAAATCCAGCGTCTCTTCCTGAATGTCTTGAAGCGATTCGAAGATCGTCAGTCCGGCATTGTTGACCAGCAGATCCAATCCGCCGAGATCTGCCACGGCTCGATCAAAGAGGGCTTTGCCCGCGCCTTTTTCCTGAAGCGCAGCCTGATAGGCAAAGCATCTCGTGTGATACGTTTCGGAAATCTGTTCTACGACCTTATCCGCTTCTTCTTTTTTGCTGACGTATGAAATCGCCAGATCATACCCTTCTTCGGCCAGACACATCGCAATGCCTTTGCCGATTCCGCGACTTGCGCCGGTCACGATTGCTTTTTTCATCATCTTATGCCTCCCTTATGATTCAAAAATCCAATGCCGCGTATAGGTTTGCGTTTCGCCGGGATCAACGCAGATTCTGCAATAGACTTCCGGACAGATACAATGTTCAACGCCCCATAAAACCAGCTGCCACGGCTTAAAATCCATCGTTTCCTGAACCGAAGCCGGGCTCTGATCGTGAAAGAGCTTCCAGCCATAAGACGGCAGATCCGCAATTTTTTCAGTCGGCGTCACCTTGTGATAAGCCTTTCCGTCCATACCGTCCGTCCAAACCACCGTCTGCCCCTCTACGCGAACGCTGCTTTCCGCGCGTGCCGTATAATCCGACTGAAGAACAAACCGATCCGGCAGTTGGTCTATGGTTTGGTCAAAAGGAATTTCCAGACGATAGCCTTTTTGAACAGGCAGATCGTCAATCGCCACAAAATTGTGTTGATACTCGGAAAATTCCGCGCGGTCTGAACCCGTATTCCGGATTTCCGTTTGCAAGTGGATTTCGTTTTCCCGCAAGCTCAATCGACGGGTAATTTTCAGCGAAACGCCCAGACATTCCGGCTGCTCCTCCGTGAACTCGATCCAGTCCGCTCCGCTTTTCCACGCTTTGGAATACCGTTCGATTTCATAGTGTTTCCACATGTCATAGGGTTTGTCATCTTCGATCTGCTGCATGAGACCAACGCCCTGTTTGGGAAAAAACGCCCCTTTTTTTGCTTTTCGAGCGACGTCGTTCATGTCAAATTCGGCATTCAAACCGAAACCCCAGCACGTAACCCGCGAAGAAATCTTCTGTTCTGGCTGGCAGAACGTATGCTTTCCGTCCAGCAAGACCTGTTCCACAACGCAGCTGCTGTCAAATCGCTCGCTTTCCGGCTGACTGCCGGGCAGGCGAATCGTCACCTCCAGCCGCTGATTTTTCAGCACCTGTCTGTTTACCATGGCACTCTACCTCACGACGCGATTGCAGCGCGCATCACATTCTCCTGCGTAATATCCTCTCCGACAAATTCGCCCGTGATTTTCCCGTTGCTCAGCACCAGGCAGCGATCACTCATCGCGCACAGCTCGCTCATATCCGAGGAAATCAGCACAATCGCCATTCCCTGTTGCGCCAGTTCGCCCATAATGGTATAGATTTCCGCTTTTGCGCCGACGTCGATGCCCTTCGTCGGTTCATCCATAATCAGGATTTTAGGCGTATCCAAGAGCCATTTGCCCAGAACCACTTTTTGTTGGTTGCCGCCGGACAGGTTGATGATCTGCGTCCTCATGGAAGGCGCTTTAACGCGAAGCCTGTCAAATATTTTCTGCGCGATTTCATCTTCGGATTTTTTATTGATCAGCGCACCGCCGGGCAGCTTATCCAGCATGCAAAGCGTCAGATTGTGGCAGATGGAGAACACGGGAACAAATCCGGATTTGCGCCTTTCTTCCGTCAGGAAACCCAATCCTTGCTTGATCGCGTCGCCCGGAGAATGGATATTCACTTCTTTCCCTTCGACAAAGACCTGCTTTTTTACACCCTTGTCCGTCTGGCCAAATATCGCGCCGAGCGATTCGCTTCTGCCCGCGCCAACCAGACCGCCGAACCCCAGAATTTCGCCTTTATGCAGCGTAAAACCGATATCGTCAACGATGTTCTTGCCCTTGATGTTCGGGTGCGGAACGCTCAGGTGTTCCACCCGAAGGATTTCTTCTCCGCGATCCACGTGAATCTTAGGATACTGGTTTTCAACCTTGCGCCCAACCATCTGTTCAACCAGGTCGTTTTCGGTGACGTCCGAAATCAAATTCACCGATACGAAAGCGCCGTCGCGCATCACCGTCACACGATCTGCCATGCGATAGACTTCATCCAGTTTATGCGTAATAAACAGGGTCGCCACGCCCGATTTCTTCAACTGGCGAATCATTCGGAACAGCGTTTCCGTTTCATTGTCCGTCAGGGAGGACGTCGGCTCGTCCAGCACAATGATTTTTGGCTTTTTGATCACGGCGCGCATGATGGCCAGCATCTGGAGTTGACCGCTGTTGAGCATGCCGGCCGGCGTTCTGGGATCAATATGCCCCATGTCAACCGATTCAAGAATCTTCCGGGTATCGGCATACAATTTCTTCCAGTCAACAAACGCACCGTTTCCCGGAAGATTTCCAACATACAGGTTTTCAGCAACGCTCGACACCAGAATCATGTTCAATTCCTGATAAACCATTTCAATTCCGCATCTTTCAGCGTCTGAAATGCAGGAAAATTCTTCGCGCTTCCCGTTAATCCAAATTTCGCCCTCGTATTCCTTATGTGAATAACTGCCGGAGAGAACCTTCATCAGCGTGGACTTTCCTGCGCCGTTTTCGCCGCAGATGGCCATCACTTCGCCCTTTTCAACGGCTATGGAAACTTCCTTCAATGCAATAACGCCGGGAAAGCGTTTCGTAACGTTTTTCATCTCCAGGACGACTTCGCTCATTCTCTCATCTCCTTTTTTTCATGTCACACTCACGCATTCAAGCTGCGCTGACGATAGCGATCAATGAACAGCGAGACAATCAGAATGAAACCGAAGACAAACGCCTGCCAGTAGGCGGAAACGCCAAGCATAATCAGAACATTCGTAATCATCGCCATCAGAACGGAGCCGATCACCGTGCCGACGATGGTTCCGACGCCACCCATCATGGATGTGCCGCCGACGATAACCGCCGCGATGATGTTCATCTCAGAGCCCGTGCCAATCGCCGGCTGGACGGTCGCGAAGCGCGCGCCGTAAATCACACCGGCAAAGCAGGCCATCACGGAGACGAACACATAGGTCAAAATCTTCATTTTATCCACATTGATGCCCGCCAGTCTCGCGGTTTCCTCATTGCCGCCGACCGCCAGAATTTTTCTTCCTAATTTCGATCGTGTGAGGATGATATGGCCGATCAACGCGATGATGACGGCGTAAACAATCGGAATCGGAACCACCTTGCCAATGCGGAACTGGCCGATTCGGGTGAATTCCTTTGCGAAGTTAGAGATGGAAAGGCCGCTCGTCCACACGTTGATGATACCGTTGAGGCAATATTGCGTGCCCAGCGTAAGAATAAAGCCCGGCAGCTTGAATTTTACGATACATACGCCGTTCATCAAGCCAATCAGCAAGCCGACCGCAAGCGCCAGCAGAATCGCCACCGGAATGCTGCATCCGGCTTTAAGCGCCTTGCCGCAGACAACGCCGCCGATGCTGGTTGCGGCGCCCAGAGACAGGTCAATGCCGCCGGAGCAGAGCAGAAAAGTCATAGGCACGGCAATCATGATCCAGAAGGACGCCGTGCGGAGAACGTCCATCAAATTGTTGAGACCAAAGAAATTTTTATTGACAAAGCTCACGATGACCATCAGGATGATCAGCGGAATGGCTGCGCCCGCTTCTTTCTGTGATAAAACGATCTTAAAAACATTCTTTTTTGAATTGTTAGGCATGTGTTCACTCCCCTTATTGCAATAGATAACGGCCCGCGGGCCGCCCAAGAGGCCTTACGCGGGCCGTTGTCTGTTTACATTCGTCTTTCAGACATCCGAATGGATTGAATCCGTCCGATTATTCGAGCGAAATACCGGCTTCAGCGGCATGCGCGTCAACATCTTCCGGCAGGATGGCGATCGTCGGAATGCCCTGATCGTATTCGACTTTCTCGCCATTGCGAACCTTCTCGGCGACCTTCACGCACTGCTTGCCGATCTCGTACCACTGCTGTGCAATCGTAGCGTCCAGCGTACCGTTCTTGATGCAGAGCAGAACCTCGGCGCCGTCGTCGATGCCAATGCCGTAGAAATCATCTTCAATGCCGTAATCGCTGATGAAGGAAGCAGCGCCGATGCCGACATAGCTGTCAAAGGAAACAACGGCGTTCAGTTCGGGGTTCGCAATGTAGAGCGCAGAGAGCTTGTCAGCTGCCGTGGAAGCGACGGAATTGTTCTCAAATCGATCAACAACAACCGCGTCCGGGCGAATTTCAGCCAGACGATCAATGAAGGATTGAACCTGAACGTTCTGCATCTCGATGGAAAGGAGCGTCTGACCGGTCGCAACGTGAATCGGCTTATCGCCCATCAATTCCACCAGCGTATCGGCCGTATTCACGCCCAGCTGGACAGCGTCTGTTCCAACCAGAGCAGACATATATTCCTCCACACCGGCAGCTGCGCCAATCAGCGTCACTCCGGCATCCTTGGCGCGCTGAAGCACTTCCTGAAACAAGCCGGTGTCGGACACACAGACAGCCAGAACATCGGCACCGTCGTTCAGCGCCGTTTCGGTCAGCTGAACCATTGCGGTATAATCGTTCGCCGTGGAAGGCGCCAGATAATGGCCTTCCCAGCCAAGTTCTTCGCAGGCCTCCATGAAGCCAGCCTCGAAACGTCCCCACGCTGCGCCGCCGGACATAACGGTGACAGCATACGCCTTGACAGGGCCTTCTGCCGCGGCCAGTGTGCCGAGCGACAGAACCAACGCGATCGCGATGACCAAAGTAACCAGTTTCTTCATGATGAGATGTCCCCTTTCTTTTTTTGATACCCTTTTTCTCGCTCAAAGGTATCTCTTTACTCGCATTATACATCTCTTTTTCGCGCTTTGCAATAGAGATGTTTATGTTTTTTGGCACATTTTGCAATTTAAGACAGCGAACTTTTGACATTTCTGTTTTATTTTGTTGAATCATAAAGCATTTATCGCTTCTTCGCCCGAGCATCTTTTATCAGTTTTTCTTGTCACTCCCCCCACAATTCATCTCTTTTTTCATTAAAAACCATTGATTTTTTTCAACATTCATCTTATAATAATTCTAAGAAAAGACGGAGCGTGATTTCTATGGCCAAGAAATACCAAGATGTTTATTGTCAGTTAAAAGCCGATATTTACACCAAATATCCGCTCGGTTCCTTCCTGCCGCCCGAACTGGAACTGATGCGGATTTACAACACGAGCCGCACAACCATTCGCCGGGCAGTCTCCATTTTAAGGGATGAACACATTCTGGATGTGCGTCAGGGGCGCGGCACACAGGTTCTTTTGGAAAATTATTCCTACCAGAAAGACCCGCCTTTTTTCCACAATGTCAGCAGCATCGAATCGAACTACCTGATCGAACAGAAGGATAATCAATTCAAAATCGAGGGCTGCATCGTGGACATTGTTCCCGCCACAAAGGATATTTCCAACCATCTGAATATCCCGATGGGCACGCTGGTCTATCGTCTGGAACGAATTCAGGTTCTTAACGACATTCCGTATGCATTTATCAAAAACTATATTCGCTGCGACTTGACGCCGGGGCTGGAACAGTATTCCGGCCAAAGTGACAAGATCGGCAATTTGTATCGTCTGATGCAGGCGAAATACGGCGTTGTTTTCGCCACCGGCAAGGAAAACATTTCCACGCAGCTATGCAGTTTGTTCGATTCCAAAATACTGGGCACAAAACCCGGCATGCCTCTGCTGTATTTACAGCGAACCGCTTTCACCACGACGCACGAGGTCATGGAATATGCCGAAAGGCTGATTCGTCCGGACATCCTCAATTTTGAAGTCACCATGATCGGAGCTCCGACCATTGACCTGCCCGCGCTGAAACTCGACGATTGATTCAAGGAGGTTATTTCCAATGAGAGGTTTTGGCATCTGGAAAATCGACGATGGCATCTACGACATCCTGGACGAAGGAAACAGCTCGTTCTACATCGTTGAGGGCGAAGATCGCGCCGCCGTTATCGACACCGGTATCTCGCCCGGTCAAAAAATTCTGCCCCTGATCCGCAAATACACGAGCAAACCCCTGATTCTCGTCCTTACTCACGCGCATATCGATCACTGGTATCATATGGATGAATTCGAAACCGTCTATATGTGCCACCGAGAATTTGAAGTCGGCCCGGACGCCCTTCGCGACATGATGGCCGATAAGGATCTGTGCCCCGAACGAACCCTTGATATTCGCACCGATACGCGCATCGAGCTTGGGGGCACTTCGCTTTCCATCTGTGAGGTGCCAGGGCATACGCCGGGCAGCGTTGTGGTGCTCGACGAGCGCTCCAACCGCTTATTTACAGGCGATGCCATCGGCAGCGGCTATGGCGTTTGGATGCAAACACCGACAGCCGTTCCGCTGGAAACCTATTACGAAAGCCTTGTACACCTGCTAAAGTGGCTTGTCGATCGAGGCGGGCGAATGTCCTTTCACGGCGGGCATCGCTATCAAATGTTTCAATCCACACATGTTCCGTCGTTTAATCCGCCCAGTTTGGGGCTTCTGTGCGATTTGATTGACCTTGTTGACCAGATCGTTCACGGTAAAATCGTCGGAAGAATCAGCAATGTCGATAACATCATGGAACTCGAACCCGTTTTATATGCTGCTTATGGCCGCGCAGAGATTCAATATAAGGCTTCCAATATCAGAATCTGACAACGAAGATAGCCTTCTATACGGTTCCTGTTCGTCAGGCCAGAGGTTTGCCCATGGTTAGTCTGTTCCCACATCCGGCTTCCTTCAGATTCCATCTCACGGTGGACACTCTTGCCTTCAGCTATCTTCTCCGCTGCCGAGCGGATCCAGGTCTTTCACCCTCTAGAATCGTGCGCCGCCGAGCGCACAAACCGGGGTTGTCTCACTAAAAAGAGGCAACTCCTTTTTGGTACAAAAAAAGCATTCGG
>OKRW01001349.1_pt1 | contig 21190 bp, 10 predicted proteins | sample 1601151 | NCBI WGS metagenome assembly OKRW01 (sample SAMEA3541471, study PRJEB24748) | human gut metagenome | biome: human gut; feature: human-associated habitat; material: faeces | place: China | collected 2012 | reverse complement strand
TTATATCTATATTTATATATATAATAAACTTCTAAATAAAGACAAAAGTGAAGGGTCAGAGAAAAACTGAGGAACTGAGTTATTGAGGAACTGAGTCATTGTAGTAAAAACATCATAACCCTCGTAAACACCTGATTTACTGCTTAACTCTATACTTTAAGAGAGCAAAGCTATGAGTTGCGACCCATAAAACTATGAGTTGTCACCCGCAAAACTATGAGTAAGGAAGTTTAACTACTTTCAATCTGAAAGCACATTTCAAACAAATCCTAATCACACCCCCAAATTTGGCAGTATCAGAGAAAATTCGTATCTTTGCACGGAATTCCATCCATTCCATCCCTTCCATCCATCTCTACCATACCTTCCAACTCCTTCCATACCGCTCCTTCCATACCGCTCCTTCCATGCCATCCCCTATAACTCCTTCCGCCCAGCTTCCGCACGCGTCACTCCATCCGAAGTATTAAAAGGAAAAAGATAAAAAAGGTATGGCTTTTCGAGTTATTTTTTGTACTTTTGCAGCCGATAACGCATTTTGCGAACAAAACAGGATTCTTTAAAAGAAAAGAAAGGAAATAACAATGAAGAAAATATTATACTTTGTGGCAGCCCTGGCTGCTGCATCCTTTATCACTACGACGGGTACCAGCTGCAAGTTTGCACCCGACCAGCATGACGGCGACACGGTAGCTGCCAGCGAGTTTTATCCGATAGATACCTCTGCGGCTCATGCCAAGAAGATGGCGAAGATTGCTGCCATCAAGAACGGAAAAGACAGTGTAGGCATCTATTATGTGGGCAGCAATTCTACCAAAGACCTCATCGAGCTCGTATCCTATCCTTCACGCCGCGACACGATGATGTACAGCAAGACCCGACACATAAAGGTGAAGGGCAATGCCGACATCAACCACGTGGTTCGTGTAGACTTCTATCTGCATAACGGCAAGGATTCGCTGGTGAAGTATGTTGAGGAGGTGGTGCTTTAGCCAATAACCAAAAAAATCAGCACAAAAAGGCTAGCATACAAAAACGCACGCTAGCCTTTTTCGTATTTTATCTAACCTGAATTTCAAATCACTTAATAGCCTATAAACTATCAACTATAAACTATCAACTAATCATAGAATCCCGGCTGCTTATACTCAATGCCCAGTTCATCATCTACTGTTGCGATGACACCCTGAATCTGCCCCATGGCAAACATACGGCCGAGGAGAGTGTAACCGGCATTGTGACCATGATTGCTCTCATCGAATACGCCACCAGGCTCATCAGTGAAGGTCATACCATGATCTACTCGCATTGGCAGACGACGGCCGGAATTGCACTTGCCTTCCTGCTCAGCCTTCTCGAAGATGCGGCAAAGTTCAATGAGATGGCCGCGACCACCCAAGTGAGAAGCCTCTGTAAAGTTGCCGTTAGGGAAAATGTAGCAAGAGCGCAGATGAACAAAGTGAGTGCGGTCGGCAAACTGCTTCGCCATCGCCACACAGTCGTTGTGCTCGCCGGCAGAGAATGAACCTGCACAGAAAGTCAAACCATTGTGCTTGTTTGGCACAGCATCGAGCATCCACTGGATATCCTCGGCACGACCGATGATTCTTGGCAAACCGAATACAGGATAAGGAGGATCATCCGGGTGAACACACATATTGATATCGTACTCATCGCAGATAGGCATGATAGCCTCCAGCCAGTACTTCATGTTCTCCTGCAACTTCTTCTTGTCGATGCCATCATAAAGCTTCAACAGGTCGCGGAACTTCTGGACAGGAGCAGAATCGCCCTCGCTGAAGTTACCCGATACGAAGCCCTGGGTCTTGATGATGATGTTCTCTACCAGGGCATGATCCTGCTCTGGTGTAGAAGTCTTCTTGATTTCATCAGCCTCAGCCACGAGGTCTCTGCCCCACTTGTGCTCCTTAGAGAACTCAGCCCAATCCTCACGAGCGCCTTCACGCTGCAGGATATAGATATCGAAGTAGGCAAACTCGCCCCAGTTCATATAGAGGTTGTTGGCTCCGTTAGGATTCTCATGTGCCAAATCGGTACGAGCCCAGTCCAAAACAGGCATAAAGTTGTAGCAGATGCACTTGATGCCTTCCTCGCCCAGGTTGCGGAGACTCTGCTTATAGACCTCAATCTGATGATCACGGTCAGGACCGCCATATTTCAGGGTTTCAACTACAGGCAAAGACTCTACCACGCTCCATTTCATACCATAAGACTCGATGTACTCCCTGAGTTCATGAATCTTCTCGCGTGTCCAAACCTCACCCAGAGGAACATCGTGCAATGCGGTAACAATGCCCTCAACACCTATCTGTTTCAACTGTGCAAGTGTAATCTTATCTTTCTTGCCAAACCAGCGCCATGTTCTTTCCATATATATTATATAATGTATAAGTTTAAAAATGAATTATCTTGCAGCAACATACTTATGCAATGTCGCTCTTACTGCACCCTTACCAGCGAAGAGTTCCTTCACCATGCCCTCAATCTGCTCACCGAAGCCAGCCTCATAGAGATCGAGACCGAACACATCCTTGCGGGAATAGAGATTCTTCAGGCAAGAGTAGTCCTGATCAGCCTTGCCTACTTCAAGAGGAGCTACGATGGCCTGCAGTTCTGCCAACAATGGGTCGGAAGATGGCTCGAATGGCTTCAAGTTATCATCCAATGCCTTGAGATAACGGGCATAACCTGCTAATACCAAAGGAATCAACACGAGATTGCTCTTGTCGAGACCACGGTCGATATACTTCTTGATAGTCTCACCGAAACGGATAGAGAGCTTCTGACTGGTATCAGTAGCGATACGCTGAGGAGCATCCGGCATGAAAGGATTAGGCAGACGCTTGTTGATAACGGTGCCGATAAACTCGTATGGGTTCAATACACCTGGATCTGTTACTACTGGCATCGCCTCGATATAACCGATCTTCTGGATAAAGGCACGCAGGTCCTCATCCGCCATCTCGGCAGAAATCAAGGTATAGTCGAGCATGCAGCCATAGATAGACATCGCTGTATGGAGAGGGTTCAGACAGGTGGTTACCTTCATGGTCTCAACCTCATCTACAGTCTTGCGGGATGTATAGAGCGCACCGCCCAACTCCAATGGCGGACGACCGTTGGTATAAGTATCCTCGCAAACGAGATACTGCACTTCCTCGGCATTTACAAAAGGAGCGGTGAAAGTATGCTTCTCGGTGATAATCGTATTGTTATCCTCGAAACCATCCTCAGCGAGCATCGCCTGTACCTTCTCGTGTGGACGAGGAGTAATCTTATCAATCATAGACCAAGGATAGGTTACCTTGCTGCTGTCGTTGATGTAATCCAGGAATCCAGCCTCAACGATGCCATCCTGTGCCCAACGCTCAGCATAAGCCTTTACGCCAGCCTTAACATGGTCGCCATTGTGAGAACAGTTGTCGGTAGACTGAAGAGTAAGTGGCAACTTGCCTGCCTTATAACGCTCATAGAGAAGAGCGGTAAGCTTACCCATAGCAAATACTGCATCGAGACCACGTGCCAAATCTGCATCATTATAAGAATATCCCTTCTCTGTGATGGTGAAAGTTACCATCTGCAGACTTGGTGCCTGGAAAATCTGGACCAATCGTGCCCAGTCCTCACCAAACTGCTTATCCGCCTTGAGGCTTTCTGTGATAGAAGCGATAACCTTCTTCTCGATGGTTCCGTTGCTCTGGAGGCTGACGAGAAGAGAGAGATTATTGTAAGGGCGATAAGCCTTGTCGATAATTTCGTAGTCGAAGCTTTCAGCAACAATAACACCACGATCGTACTTGCCGGTGTTTAGTGCATCGTTAAGAATAGCAGCCGGGAACGCACGGAAGATGTTACCTGCACCGAAATGAACCCAAGTAGGCTCGTCGTGAGTCTTCTTAGCTACGGCTGCGATGTCATACTTAGGAAGCTCATAACCCTTAGCTTCCCATTCTGCAGCATTAAAGCTGTCTGAAAGAATTTCGTTCAGTTTCATGATTAATAATTATTGATGTTGTTTTATGTAAATTTTAACCTTTTTATAAGCAATACAATGATTCCTTTTCTGTTGAGTCAGGGCAAAATTACGAATTTAATCTGAAATACCGCTCCTTTTTAGAGATTATTTTAAAATATTGAACAATAAGAAACTTAAATTGAACAATTAGAAATGTTTCGGTAACAAAAAATACTTTTCGCCCTGTTTCCCTATTTACCGGTAGTAGACTATTTATATACACTTTACAGATTATCCAGTTCCTTGATCTGCTTTTTCGGTGTCACTCCAAGTCCCTTCAGGCTCTCTACCCTTCTCATCACATTGCCGGTGCCGTCATAGAGTTGCTTCTTTGCCTTATCAAAAGTACCCGAAAGACGGGTTATCAGATCACCCACACTCATAAAGGTATCTTCGAAGCCAGCCACCTTATCATACAGATCAGCAGCCGTCTTCACGATTTTCTCTACATTCTTGTTCTGCCGGTCATACTGCCAGAGATTATAGGCAAGCTGGAGTGCCATGAGCAGATTGCTTGGCGAGATGATAATAATCTTCTTCTGATAAGCATAACGGCTGAGATCCGGCTGCTGCTTCATCGCTGCGATATAGCTGGTCTCGTTAGGGATGAACATCAGTACGAAGCCGATGGCATCATCCACCAGTTTGGAATAGTCTTTGGCTGCCAGTTCATCGATGTGCTTTCGTACGCTCAGCGCATGTGCCTTCATCAGGCGTTCCTGTTCATCCTCATCTTCAGCTGCCAGAGCATCGGAATAGGCGGTAAGCGAAACCTTGGAATCGATGACCACACTTCTGCCTTCCGGGAATCGGACGATGACATCCGGACGATAGTTCTTTCCCTCTTCATCTTTCGTATTCTCCTGAATGAAGAATTCCTCATCTTTACGAAGTCCACTGTTCTCCAGGATAGTTTCCAGCACCATCTCGCCCCAGTCGCCCTGCATCTTGCTGTCGCCCTTCAATGCCTTGGTCAGGTTGGCAGCATCGGAGCCAATCTTCTCGGTCTGCTCCTTCAGGTTCAGTACAGCCTGCTGCTGTTCCTGCTGGAAGAGTTTCATCGTTGCCTCGAAGGTGTTCTGCAGTTCCTTCTTGTTCACCTCGTTCTGGGTTTTGCTCTCCTCTACCGATTTCTTGAAATCAGCAAACTGTTCCTTGATAGGTTTCAGGAGTTCATCCATCTGCAGACGGTTGGTTTCCTGCAGAGCCGACTGCTTGGCAGCCAACTGCTCAGCCGCCACCTTCTGCTGTTCTATCGTCATTCGGTGCATTTCCTGCTTCAGACTCTCGAGTTTCTGTGCCCACTGCTGATCGCTTTCTGCTCTGAGTTTCGCCGCATACAGCCGCTCGTTCTCCATTTGAGATTTCATTGATTGAACCTCAGAAGCATGATGCAGTTTTATCTGTTCGATGTTAGCCGCCAGCACTTGAGCTTTCGCTACGAGCTGGGTTTTCTCCTCTCCCGCACTTTTTGCTTCCATCAGTTTCCCCACGAAGAATCCGATGGCAAGCCCTATGATGATTCCAATTACTATTTCCATTTATCCTTGTTTTGAATGATTCTGTAAATCTGCAAAAATTATGATTTGCAAAAGTAATCATTTCAAGACATAACACCAAACATCATGGGGGATTCTTGTAGATATTTAACTCTTCTGCATTTTACTATGCAAACAAAAAGAGCGCACCGCTATTGGCACGCTCTTTTCTTTAAATCATCTTTTAAATATACATTATCGGTTGGCAGTAGGCCACTGATAAGTATCAGTGCAATGGATATCAGCACTCTGGTCGGCAATCATCAACTTGAAATCGCCTTCCTCCAATCTCCATTTGCCATTCCAACCTACGAAGGCCAAATCGTCTGCCTTTAATTCAAATGTCACGGTCTTGGTCTCACCAGGCTGAAGTTCCACCTTGTCGAAGGCACGGAGACGACGGCCATCAGGCACAACACTAGCGATGAGATCGCTACTGAACAGGAGGACACTCTCCTTGCCTGCCACCTTTCCCGTATTCTTCACATCCACGCTCACCTTGATGATGTCGCCGTGGCGGAAATCAGACTGAGAAACCTTCAGGTTGCTATATTTGTAAGAGGTATAACTCAAACCATATCCGAAGCCCCACTGCTGGGTAATCTTCGCATTGTAGTCGTAAGCACCTTCCATCGTACCCACCTCCTCACTCTTCTTGAAGTCATAGTTGGCGAGCGAATTGATTTCCTTAGGATAGGTGTAAGGCATCTTGCCACTGAAGTTTGACTTGCCCGATACCAGGTTTGCCAAAGCATCGCCGCCCATGTTGCCAGGGATAAGGATGTTGATGATGCCCTGTGCCAATGGTTCGATGTCAGCGATGAGACGAGGACGACCTTCATTCAGCACCAAGATGACAGGCTTGCCTGTCTGAGCCAAAGCCTTGACCAGATTACGCTGGTTCTCTGAGAGCCAAAGGTCGGTCAGGTTGCCCGGAGTCTCTGTATAGGAGTTCTCGCCAATGCAAGCCACGATGACGTCAGCATCCTTCGCTGCAGCCACTGCCTCCTGAATCTGAGGTTCGTTCTCCTCCCAGTATTTTCCCTTCTCATTATAGGTAACACCCTGGTTCAAGATAACATTCTCCTTGCCATACTCATTACAGAATGCCTCATAGATGGTATTGTACTTGCCGGCAAACTCATCAGCACGATGACCCTGCCAGGTATAGCTCCATCCACCGTTCAGACAACGCATCTGATTGGCATTAGGACCTGTAAGGAGAATCTTCTTGCCATGCTGCAAAGGAAGGATATTACCCTCGTTCTTCAGGAGCACCATACTTTCGGTAGCTCCCTCCAAGGCGAGCTTGGCAAACTCCTCACCACCAAACTTAGGATAATTCTTCAGTTTCTGGGTTGGGTTCTTGAAGAGGTCGAGACGGTACTTCATGCGAAGCACACGGCGACAGGCATCGTCGATGCGACTCATCGGAATCTTACCTTCCTTAACCAGTTCTACAAGATAGCCACAAGCATCGCAAGAATAAGGTTCCATAATCATGTCGATACCGGCATTGATGGCGATGCGGAGCGCATCCTTCTTGTCCTTTGCCACCATCTCACGAGTATAGAGATTGTTGATGTCTGCCCAGTCGGTGATGAGCACACCATCCCATCCAGTCTCTTCCTTCAGCCATCCTGTCAGGAATTCCTTGTTGGCATGCATCGGCACACCATTGACGGAAGCGGAATTCACCATCACGGTTAAGGCTCCAGCCTGCAGACCCGCCAGGAAAGGAGCAAAGTGCTTCTCTCGCAAGTCGGCAGGAGAGATATAGGCTGGCGTACGGTCTTTACCGGTCCAAGGCACACCATAGCCCATGAAGTGCTTCATTGAAGTAGCAATGTGATACTGGTCGATGTTGTTTGGGTCCTCGCCCTGGAAACCATAGACCATCGCCTTGCCCATCTCAGAACTGAGGTAGCAATCCTCGCCAAAGTTCTCCCAGATGCGAGGCCAACGGGCATCACGACCGAGATCAACGGTAGGACTGTAAGTCCAAGGCACGCTCACCGCACGAGTCTCATAAGCGGTAGCCTCAGCCGAACGGCGAGCTATCTCACGATTAAAGGTGGCAGCCACATTGATGTTCTGCGGGAAGAGGGTTCCACCCTGTGTATAAGTAGAACCGTGGTTCTGGTCGAGACCGAAGACACAAGGGATGCCGATGCGCTTCATCGAGATCTTCTGGATTTGTGCGATATACTTCTCCCACTGCTTGGCGGTTGGTGCGCAAGTATTTGGAGCGTTGAGGATAGAGCCAATCTTATAGCGGGAAAGGATAGAATCGGTCTTGTGCTCGTCGATATAGAACACACCATTCTTGTCGTTGGCACCAAAGAGGTCGGTCACCAATTCCATCATCTGACCTATCTTTTCCTCCAAGGTGAGTTTCTTCAGAGTTTGTTCTACCTGAGCCTCAATCTTAGGGTCGCTCTTGATAACCGGAACATTGGCACTGGCTGTATAAGCCAATGCCAACAATGAAATAGATAATAAAATTTTCTTCATAAACAGTAAAGGTTTGACGCTTTATGATAAAAACGGAAATCTTTCTAATATATTATTCAATAGTTACTTTATCTACATAATAGCCATGTCCCACACAGATGAACCCATCCTCTGCAGCCATCTTGTCGAGTGCATCCTGGGTCAACTCAAACTTCACGACATTGCCCTCACCAAACTCGTATGGAGAAGTCAAGTCGGTCCACCAGCCGGTGGCAAGCTTGATCTGATGGTAAGCATCGTCATCTTTCATCGAGCAGTAAACTCGGAGAGTCTGCCCCTCCTTCCACTTAGCTACCTGGTCCTTGGTGATGAGGTTGAAGTTCTTGTTAGGGTCACCATCTCCCAAGTCCCAAGATACATAGTGATGACCTTCCCAGAGGGTATTCTCCATAGATGGACGTGGCTCGGTGGTTACCTTGATGGTACCGCAAGGGAACTGTACACCACTGCCATCTACCAAAGTGATATCATAGTCACCATTCTCCAAACCTGTAGGAGTTGTGAGCTTCAAGGCTGTGCCCTCTTCGAGAACCTCGAAGGCTACTTCCTTGCCACCTACCATTACTTTAGTAACTGTACCGAGATTCTTGCAATTATGGATAGTGGTCTCAGCACCCGGAGCTACCCAAAGCTCGCTGGCATTGGTACCCAAGGCTGGATCATCAGCAGCAGGAGTCACGGTAACTTTCAAGGTGCGGGATGTGGTCTTTCCCTTGGTGGTGGTTGCCACAATCTTCAGTTCATGATTACCTAAAGGCAAAGGTTGGTCGATAGTAGTACCTTCGGCAATCTTAGTGCCGTCGAGCAACCATGTCACAGTGGTATAGTGAACAGGAGTCACCTTGATTTCCAACTTATAATTAGTCTTGCGGTCTATCTTGGAATCAGCCAAGTCGGTGTTCAAGATACGTGGATTGTCATCTTCGCTGACTGTGAAGTATGGTTCATCGTCAGAAGAGCAAGAAGACAAGGTAGATGTACCAGCCAGTGCGAAACCCACGGCTAAGAGCATCATCATAGCCTTCAAGACTTTTCCCTTATATTGTTTCATTGTCTTATTCATAATTAATTATTCTATTCTATTGTCCTATAAGACTTAACATTTAACACTTAACATTAAACACTACTTGCTATATCCCTTTCCGAATGGAGGATTGAAGTCTGGCTGAAGGTTTACATCAGCCTTGTCCCACCAGAGGCGCTTGTGCCAATCGTCTGTACCACCCATGCGGTCAATGGCAGCCTTGTAGTTGGCATTGTTGTACTGAGCTTCCAATACAGGATACTGCAAGCGGACAGGCATTGACCAATCGGAATCCGTATAAGTGAAACCATTCTTGGTCAAGAGATCACGATTCAAGATGGCAGGATAGTCAGAGCGGCGCAAGTTAGCCCAACCCTCAGAAGGGTTCATCATGTGGAGAATCCAAGCCTGGGTGTTGATGGTCTCCTTAGGATTGTCACCCAACGGATTGCTGGCAATGAACGCATCAATCTCTTCCTTGGAAATCTTGTTGGATGTAAGATAGTAGTTGTTGAGCAACTCCATGCTGGCACGAACACCAGCCTCGTAGTGACTCTCAGCATCACCACCACCAACATTCCAATCCTTGGTTGCAGCCTCAGCCTTGAGGAACTCCACCTCAGCATAGCTCATCAAGTCGCCAGGACAAGAAGGCATCTCGAAGTCGATGTTCAGGCAAGGACGACTAGCTCGGGCTATATAATCAGAGTTGGCATAAGTGTTCTCGTCTATCTCTGCATACTTCTTCAAGGTAGGAAGGTCATCCACCGTAGGTGTATTCATCCAGTCTGTGTACCAGGCTGCACCAGGGTTGCAAGGCTCCTCACCGAGGTTCTTGCTCTTGAAGTAAGCCAGGAAATCATCGGTCAAGTCGATGTTCTGCTCCTTATCTGGCTTCACCTGACTACGCTTGATATTGTAGTAGTGACGGCAGATGCGATAGAGACGAGGGTCGTTGGTATTCTGCAACTGATAGAACAAGGTAGAGCATATCATGGTAGGCGATGTGGCATCCTGACCATAGAGAATCTCTCCCAAGGCATTGGTACGGAAATCATAATCATTGGCACCATCATAATATGTATAAGGTGCATCAGCATACTTGATATAAGCATCATCTGCAGCACTAGCGATAGCACCGGCAGCCACAGCCTTCTCAAACTCCTCCTTTGCCTTCTGTGGATTAACATCGGAAATGCGCATGGCATAGCGCATACGGAGTGCATTGGCATACTTCTTCCACTTAGCTACATCACCACCCATGCTGGTGACATCACCAGAAATGCGGTCGGTACCTGTGCCAAGCTGCTTCTCGCAAGCGTCAAGTTCCTCGAAGAACCAGCTGTAGAGTTCCTCTACGGTATCATACTTAGGGGTGGAGATACCTGAGATATAACCCAGACCTGCCTCCGAACAAGGCACGTCACCGTAGGTATCTGCCAAAACTGCCGTGAGATAGACACGATGGATACGAAGTGCCGCATTCAAGTTTGCCTTGTCAGTAGATTTGTGGATGGCATCCACAAGGTTCTTGATACTGATTTCATAATAGCGGTCCCAGACACGACGGGTCATATCATCTTCTCTGAAATTAGAACCAGCGTAATTGGATACATTATAACCACCAGCGAAATACTGTGGAAAACCCGTTATATAGTTACGGTAGGTATCCATCAGACTGAAGTCACCGTAAGTCTGCAACAAAGCTGTTGTCAACTGTGCGTTAGGGTCGAGCTCGTTCACCTTGGTCTTGTCGGTATTGATGTTACTCAAGGTATCATCAGAGCAAGAAGTCATCGCAGTGCCGGTTGCCATCAGGGCGAAAGCCATCATCAGGCTGCTCTTACCTATATATTTCTTGATTATATTGTTCATTTTCTTACCTTATTATATATTAGAACTCTTCTAAAGAAATTGATTCATTTTTTTCGGGACTAGAACTTCACGTTCACGTTCAAACCATAACTCTTGCGAGATGGCAGGGAACCATATTCCAGACCGAGACCTGAGGTGTTGTAGCTGGAGTCTGGGTCGATGTTAGGAATGTTCTTCCAAACAATGAATGGGTTACGAGCCACGAAGGATACGGTCAAGCCCTTGACATACTTGCCCAGGATGCTCTCTGGGAAGGTATAGCCGAAAGTAATCTCACGACACTTCACGTAAGAGTTGTCGTAAACGAAGGCACTCTGCACGCCTTTTGCCACATGCTTCCAGTAATCTTCAGGGTTCACGGCGATGTCGTTCTTGCGATAAGTACCGTCGCCATTGTCGATGACACCATCTACGACAAATCCCTTGCAGTTACCTGCTGCACGCCATTCGGCAAGTTCCATACCCGAAGCCTTGCGAGCCTCCTCAGAAGAGTACCACTCCTCACGGCCTGCCAATGTTCCCTTTGCCTTACCTGTCTCGTATGCAGAACGCATGGACATAGAGTAGATGTCGGCACCTACCTTCACATCGAAGGATGCAGAGAGGCGGAAGTTCTTGTAGCTGAAGGTTGAGTAGAAACCACCTGTCCAGTCCCAAGTAGAGTTGCCGATGGTCTTGATTTCCTGGTCAACCTTTGGAAGACCAGTAGCTGCATCGACAACCACCTGTCCCTTGTCGTTGTAGAGGAAGTCGTGTCCACGGATAGCTCCATAGTTCTCACCTACCTTAGCACCTACAGAAACACCGCACCAGGTTGCCTTCGCCAACTCGAAGTAGTCCATGCCATCGATGAGCGACTTCACCTTGTTGGTATTCTTCGAGAAGTTGACACCCAAGTCCCAAGCGAAGTCCTTGATTTGCAAGGCACGGGCATTGAGGGCAATCTCGACACCCTGGTTCTGAATCTCACCGGCATTGATGAGGCGGTAAGCATAGCCAGAGGTGGTGGTTGAAGCCAAACTCAAAATCTGGTTCTTGGAGTTCTGGTTGTAATAGGTGGCATCCAAGCCCAAGCGTCCGTTAAGGAACTTCATCTCCAAACCTACCTCGTAAGAACCTGTCATAGTAGGCTTCAAATCCTTGTTCGGCTGTGTTGAGTTGGCTATCATACCGATGGTATAACCCGAGTAGCTGTACTTGCCCGTGGTATAGTTGAGTGCCAACAGGTATGGATCGGTATCGCTACCTACCTTTGCCCAAGATGCGCGAATCTTACCATAATTGATGAACTTCTTGTTCTTGATAAACTCAGAGAAAACCAAACTACCCGATACAGATGGATATACGTATGTATTGTTATTTGTAGGGAGCGTAGACGACTTATCGCCACGGATGGTTCCCTCCAAATAGTAAGTATGCTTGTAGCCGAGGCTCGCGCTGGCATAGAGAGAGCTGATCTGCTTCTTGTACATACTCTCACGAGTGTTCTGTTCCTGATAGTTCATGATGTTCTGGATGCCATTCATCTGCTGGTTGAGACCGACGTTGGTAGTGGTCTTGTTGTTCACCTTGAAGATGTTACCACCAGCGGTAGCGTTGACATCGAAGTCGCCCCATGAGTTGTTGTAGAGGGCAAGTATCTCGGCGTTGAGTGTGCGGTTGTTGAAGATTTGGTCGGTAAGCTTTCCGGCAGGAGTTCCTGGAGTTGTCTTGGCGATGAATTCCTGGAAGTTCATGCTGTTGATGTCGGTACCGATAGTACCCTGCAACTTGAGGTGCTTGTTGATGTTCCAGATTGCCTTACCCGTAAAACGGAACACGTCCTTGTCGGATGTATTGCTGTTCTTATAGAGATCCCAGTATGGGTTCTTGTTATACTGATCGTTACCATTCCAGTTGGAGTAGTTGCCGTCGGCATCCTCATAGTGCTTCAGCCAAGCCTGGTCGTAGGTACCCGCCAGGGTCATGAGGTTCTTACCCACGTTGCTCTGAGAGTCACCAAGGGCAGGACGGTTCTTTACCTTCTCACGAGTATAGTTGGCGGTGAAGTCGAAGTCAACAGGACCTGCAGAGGTATTCACACGGAGGTTGAAGTTGTCACGGCTCATGTTGGTGTTAGGCAAGATATCCTTGTTGCGCATATCCGTAACAGAGAAACGCATACCCGTCTTACCGGAATTAACTGAGAGGATGGCAGAGTTCTGGGTGGTGAAACCTGTGCGGAAGAAATCAGAAGCATTGTTAGGATGCATCATGAATGGACGTTCTTCGCCATCGAAATATTTGAACATGAAGTCATCGGCCTTAGGTCCCCAACTTGAGTTCGTACCAGAAGTGCTGGATGTAGGAAGCTCGCCATTGTAGCCAGCACCATATATCTCCTGGATGTCGTCCCATTTAGCCAACTGGGTATCGATAGTATAAGAACCATTGTACTCCACGGAAATTCTATCCTTCTCCGCCTTCTTGGTCGTAATCAAGATAACACCATGAGAAGCACGGCTACCATAGAGGGCAGAGGCAGCAGGACCTTTCAATACGGTCATCGTCTCGATGTCGTCAGGATTGATGGCAGAGATACCATCACCGAGGTCATAACCACCACTTTCACCAGCACTGCCAAAGTTGGTATTATCCAAAGGCACACCATCCACCACGTAAAGAGGCTGGTTATTGCCTGCCATTTCTGTATTACCACGAAGAAGCACGCGGGTAGAACCTGAAGCACCGCCAGCGGTGTTCTGGACAACGAGACCAGCCACCTTACCAGAAAGAGAGTTGATGACGTTGGTTTCCTTCGCCTTGGTAAGTTCCTCACCTTTCACTTCCTCCAAGCCATAGCCGAGAGCCTTGCGGTCGCGCTTGATACCAAGGGCGGTAACAACGACCTCATTCAAGGCCTTACCATCCTCTTGCATCGTGATTTTCATGCCATTAGCAGCTTTCACGGTCATCGTCTTGTAACCGATGTAGCTCACTTCGAGCGTTGCTCCAGGCTTGCAGTTCAACGTAAAGTTACCATCTATATCGGTAACGGCACCGTTGGTTGTACCAGCCACCTTCACGCTAGCGCCAATCAAGGTTTCGCCAGTGGCATCCACCACTGTACCCTTGATGCCTTGGTTCTGCTGAACGCTCATCGCTGCATTGTTCATCTGGGCAGCGAGAATGGCAGAAGCAGGCATCCACATCAAACCTGCACCGAGCAGGCCGAGAAACATAGTTTTCTTTCTCATAATTGATATTTTTGTTTTTAGTTTAACATTATTCTTTCCCAAAGATTCCTTCGAGAATCCAAGGAGCATTCACCTTCATACTCTTGAAACGGTCGAAGATGCCATACTTCTCTGAGCCGTTGCCGAAGTGGTTGTTGTCCCAAACGAAAGTAGAGAAGCCTCGTTTGCGAGCCTCCGTAGTCAAGAACTTACAGTAGTAGGTCATGTTTTCATGCACTTTCTCTGAGTTAGACTTATAGTGATCGGTTACTCCCCACTCTCCTATTACGATACCCAGTCCTTTGTTGCTCCAGGTATTCACCGCCTTGTCGAAGAAATCCGTCATCGTCTTCTCGTTTTCTGCAGGTATCTTGCCAGCATCCTTGTAGGCATCACCCCAGTAATCGTAGGTGCAATCGCCGGCGTAGCTCCATGGCTGATAGTAGTGAAATTCCACACTCATATAGTTATTGCCATTGCCTTCGGCATCCTTCGGAATGATGAAATCTCCATTCTCTATGCCAAACCATGGGTTACAAACGTAAGTCTGTAAGATGAGGTGGCGCTTGGCATTGTTGCCGCCTGTGGCACGAACCATATCCACGAATATCTGATTGTAAGCATTCTGCACTTCGAGGTTCTCGGCAGTAGGCTTGCCCCAGTTGTCCCTGATGTGAACCTCATTGGTACCGGCGAAAGCCAAGCGACTGTCATAATTGGCAAACTCAGAGGCGATATTCATCCAGAGGAGCGCAAGCTTCTGGCAGTTTTCTTCCTTATATTGATAGGTAGGACGACCTTCGAGCCATTTTTCATGATGCACATTGATGATAACCTTCAAACCGTTGTCAAGGCACCAGCCCACTACCTCCTTGATGCGAGCAATCCAAGCCTTGTCGATGCTCATCGCCTGAGCGTTGGTAATGTGGCACTGCCAACGGATTGGAATACGGATGGCATTGAAACCTGCCTTCTTCACGGCTTGTATCATCTTCTTGGTAACAACGGGACTGCCCCAGGCTGTCTCTGCATGGATAGAACCATCAGGGTTGCCAATCTGCATCGACTCACCATCCTGTCCAGGAGCTGAGCACTCGAATGCGTTGCCAAGATTCCACCCCACAACATCTTTATTCCATTGCTGGGCAGTAGGTATGGATTCGCCTACACCTTCAGAACTGCCGGATGAGTGCAACGTACTTGCTTCGCATGAGAGACATGTGAAGACGCCTATTAAAAAGAGGCTAATTTTCAAAAAGTTCCTTTTCATTTTTATGTTTATATTGTTATTGTTTCGTTTTTTAAATAACTGTTTGACTTACTTAACAGAATCTGGTTGCAAAGATAAAGAAAAGGAACTTCCAGAGGGTTAGATAACAAACAAAAAAAGGTTTCAATTCAGACATATCGTCTAAACAGAAACCTTTTCTTTGAATTTAAAACTCTAATTTACAGATACTTACTTGGAGAAACCCCAAAGTGTTTTTTAAATACAGTACTAAAGTACTTCACATTTACAAAACCGGCTTTCACAGATACATCCAGCACACTATCCCCCTGTTTCAGGAAGATTGCAGCCTGCTCCAGACGTATCAAACGCATAAAATCCTGCGGACTTTGGCCCGTAAGAGTCTTCAGCCTACCATAGAAAAGCGTTCTGCTCATCGCCATCTCTCTACAGAGTCGGTCGATATTAAAGTCTGTGTCGCTCAGATGAGCCAACACCAAACGGGTAGCTTTATCTACAAAAGCCTGGTCTTGCGGATTCAAAACATCTTCTGCCACATTTTCGAATGTCTGGCCTTGCTTATTCAAGACAGTATCATCCTTTTTCTCTTCAGAAGTTCCAGTAGGTTCCAAGTGTTCATAGGATGAATCAGAACCCACAATCTGCTCGGAAGAAGCAGACTCAGAAGCAACCTCTCCTCTAACAAGAGCAAGGCTTCTATCCATATAATACTGACTCAACCGGCGACGATTCTTCAAAATACTGGCAACCTTACTCGCAAGAATAGCAGTATCGAATGGCTTGGCTATATAGTCATCAGCACCAAGTCCGAGTCCCTCTATCATAAAGTCACGACCAGCCTTAGCAGTCAGCAGGATAACAGGCAGCCATGATGTTTCCTTATTTTCCTTGATGCTGCGGCAGAACTCATCTCCGTGCATTCCCGGCATCATGACATCTGAAACAACGATATCACATATCCCGCCCTCTTTCAAATATTTCAGGGCAGCCTCTGCACTCTCCACATCAACTACTTGATAAGAATCACCAAAAGTCATTCTGATATATTTGCGAAGATCTTCATTGTCATCGACAAAAAGAAGTGTATCCGTTGAAACATCAGCATCCTGCAGAACCGCAGAAGACACAGTCTGGCAAGTTTCATCATGCTTATCTTCAGCTAAAGAAGATTCAGTTACAACATTTTTCTTTTCTCCAACAAGCCGGACTGAAGAATCTGTTACATGACCTAATGGCATCTTCACACAGAAAGTAGTACCCTTTCCTTCCTCACTTACGAAACTAAGCTTTCCTCCTAATTTCTCTACAAGCTTTCGTGTAAGCATCAGTCCTAATCCACTTCCCATTTCCTGAGAATTTATCGCATTAGAAGCCCTGAAGAAGGTCTTGAAGATACTCTTAATTTCGGCCTTTGGAATACCTATACCTGTATCACATACATGAATCACAGCCATCTTACCTTCAACAGAAGCCGACAACGTAACCTTTCCACCTTGAGGTGTATATTTGATAGCATTCGAGAGAAGATTTTCCAATATCAGATCCATCATTTTGACATCAGAATGAATCTGTTGCTGCGGACACGTTTCAATACACAGTTGAATATGCTTCTCCTGAGCTGCCAATACAAACTTTTCCAACTGCACACGTAAAAGCATCGGCAATTCTATATCTTGCAGGCGAACCTGTTCGGCAGACTGCTCTATCTTTTGGAAGTCAAGCAATTCTGTAACCATCTTCAATAGTTTGTTGCCGTTACGATGCGCCATATCCAAGAATCCACGACTTTTCTCACTCAAGTTGGAATCATTAGCCAGATTATCAAGAGGAGCCAACACGAGACTCAAAGGAGTACGTATGTTATGGGCAGTATTAACGAAGAAATTGATTTTCTCATCATAATACTTTCGCTGTAAGCGCTCTTTGTAATACTGCCAGACAAAATATAAGATGGCAGCAAAAATACAGAGATAGATAATCCATGCCCACCAGGTATTCCACCAAGGCTGGGCTATATGAATCTCCAAAGTTGTTTCTCCCAATTCTCTACCATTACTTCTGCAGATAGCCTTTACATGAAGCACATAGCTGCCCGAAGGCAAATTTACAAATCGTACCAACTGATTAGAAGATGGTTTACTCCAATTACGGTCGTATCCTTCCAAATAATATTGATATTGAATATCATACTGGTATTGATAATTGATACTCTCGAAAGAAACAACCAGCGTATTCTCATTATGGCTAAGACTCAATTTGCCTTCCTTCAACATTTCAAAGAGACATTCATTCCAGTAATCGGAACGTTCGACACCTTCAACCTCAACACTATGAATACGAAGTGGAGCGGCATAATTCAAACCTTTGGCAAACATAGGAGTCAAAGCGACAACTCCATCGTTGCTGCCAAAAAGCACCCTGCCATCTGTAGTACACGCAACAGACATTCGGTTATACTCACGTTCCATTCCCTTAAAGATGTTGAGGTTTACTATCTTCCCCTGTTTCATGAACGCCAAACCTTTATCCGTACTGATCCACAAATTGCCATTAATACCTTTTATAAGTCCATAAACAGTATTAGAAGGCAAAGCGTCCTGATTAGTATAACGCTTAAACTTCTTTGTCAGTAAATCATAATCATAGAGTCCTCCTCCATCCGTTCCAATCCAGATATGACGGGAATCCTGAAAAGCCATACTGTTGACAAACAAATTAATGTCTTTTTCGGGATACTGTTCAGGATAAAAGAAACGACGAGGATGCAAAGGTTCGCGCTTATCAATCAAATAGCCTCCATGCGAAGTTCCTACAGCAATAAAACGCTTATCCAGTGATTCCGTGATGCATTGCACTTCGTTGACAGGCAGATAGAATACCGACTTTCCCGTTCCATTCAAATTATATTTATCTGAAGGGAAACAAGCCATATCTCCATCCAAACATCCCACCCAAATATTACCATCGCTATCAGTAAAAAGACTGAATACGTAATCACTCTTCAACATTCCTGTTTCCACAGAATAAGCAAGCATACTAGTGCCATCAGCATGAACCTGATATACGCCATTACCATAGGTACCAACCAGAATTCTGCCGTCTACAGTCTGACAAATCGTAAGCGCCACCTTATTATATAATCCATGATGCCAAAGACGAGTCTGCGCATCATAAACACTTACTCCTTTATCTGTGGCATACCATATTTTCCCATCACGGCTTTGGAAAACATCGTTCACACAATTATCTATCAGTGATTGATTGTTGAGATATTCATGTGTGATATATTCCAATGTATGTTTCATTGGTATCGCCAAATCTACTCCTCCCGAGTAAGAGCCTGTCCATAAATCGCCAAAACGATCGCAGCACAAGGTATATAATCCATTACCATTCAGTACGTTACCAGGACATCCATCTGTATCAAGCAAGAGCTTGGTTTGTTTATTCGAACTGTCATAAGCATATATTCCTGCTCCATCTACAGCCATCAGAAGAGTCTGCTTATCATATAAAATGATTGAACGTACGGGAATTTTAGGAATGTTTTGCAAAGATTGGAAATCAGCAGATTTTATCAGCTTCCAAGTACGATCATCCATCACTTTAACTCCTTCGTGAAAAGTACCCAGCCAGATACGATGTCCCACAATATCATGATAAGAGGATACTACAGAACTGCCACTAATCTTCTTTTCTAACTTCCGGGCAGACATCGAATAGCAATAAACATCTTTAAATGTTCCTATCAAGAGTTTCTGACCTATAAATTGGATATGATTAATATAGGTATTTTTCAATACAAACCTACCCTTAGCTGTCTCCCGAACTATCTCCTTTCCATCAGTAGCTGCTGATAAGCAATAAATGCCTCTATCCATAGCTAACCAGAAATTACCCTTTTCGTCTACCAACAGTTCGTTCAACACGATACTTCCACCTAAAATTTTCTGAAGATTACATTTCAAAACAAATGTATCTTTCCTCTTATCATATATATACACCTTTCCCTTGTTGTCGTAGGCGTAAATCAGATGTTGCGCATCCTTAGTCAGTTTAATACTTCTACCACAAGCATCACTATACGGCATCTCTGTGTATAAAGTATAATTGGTAACTTGTTGCCCATTATATCGGTCAACTCCACGCTTAGTACTTATCCACATGGCACCATCCTCTGCCTCGACAATAGAATAAACTCGAGGGCTGGAAAGACCATTGTCTGTATTGAGATTGGAAAGCATGAACATATTTCTGGAAATATGCGCATATGCCTGAAGAGCCGATGCCAACAGCAGCAATATAATTAGAGTACAGGATTTATATCGTTTCATAATTCTTTCATTGATCTTATTTGGGGACAAAGATAATACAAAAAAATGAAAAACAAATAGAATAATGAGATAAAATGAAAAAAATCTATTATCTTTGCAAGATATTAATATAAAGATATAGACTATGATCAAAAGATTATTATCCTTTCTAGACGCATCGCCAGTGAATTTCCTGGCAGTAAAGAATATCTCCGAGGAATTGGAGAAGAACGGGTTCCGCCGTATGAACCCACAGGAGCCTTTGGGCAAGATTGAAGCGGGTGAAAAGTTCTTCGTTACCAAGAACGACTCTTCCATCTACGCCTTCCAAATCGGAAAGAAACCTTTGGCAGATGCCGGTTTCCACATGATCTGCGCCCACTGCGATTCGCCTACCTTCCGCATCAAGCCAAATGCAGAGATGCTTTGCGAGGGCGGTATCGTAAAACTGAATACCGAGGTTTATGGTGGTCCTATCATGTCAACCTGGTTCGACCGTCCGCTCACCCTGGCAGGTAGAGTTATCGTGAAGGGCGAGAATGCGATGAATCCCCAGACGCTCCTTCTTCATGTGAAGCGCCCATTGCTGCAGATCAGCAATCTCGCTATCCACTTCAACCGTCAGGTGAATGATGGTGTGAAGTTGAGCAAGCAGAAGGATGTACTCCCTATCCTCGGCATCATCAATGATGAACTGGAGAAGGGTAACCTCCTGATGAATGTGATAACAGGCGAACTGAATATCCAGAAAGAGGATGTTCTTGATTTCGATCTCTACCTGGCTGATGCCACTCCAGCCTGCACCTTCGGTGTACATGATGAGTTTATCTCTTCAGGCAGACTTGATGACCTGTCTATGTGCTGGGCTGGCATAGAGGCGATGATTGCATCTGATGCCAATGATACCACCCAGGTTCTCGCCATCTTCGATAATGAAGAAACGGGGTCTCAGACCAAACAGGGAGCCGGAAGTCCATTCCTTTCATATATGCTCCAGCGCATCGCTCTGGCACAGAGCCATACAGAAGAGGCTTATTATCAGGCAGTAGAGCGTGCGTTCATGATTTCGGCAGATAATGCACATGCCTGGCATCCTAACTATAGCGAGAAGTTCGACCCTACGAATCATCCTAAGTTGGGCGGTGGTCCGGTCATCAAGTTCAATGCAGCCCAGAAGTATGCGAGCGATGCTGTATCAGCAGCCATCTTCGCCAACATCTGCGATGCAGCCAGTGTACCATGCCAGCGTTTCGTAAACCACAGCGATGTAGCCGGTGGCAGCACATTGGGCAATATCCTCGCCTCTTCCATCCCATTGAAGGGTGTGGATATGGGCAATGCCATCCTCGCTATGCACAGCTGCCGCGAAACCGGTAGTGTTATCGACCACGAATATTGCGTGAAGGCTTTCACCAAGTTCTATCAG
>OKRW01001347.1_pt1 | contig 21203 bp, 19 predicted proteins | sample 1601151 | NCBI WGS metagenome assembly OKRW01 (sample SAMEA3541471, study PRJEB24748) | human gut metagenome | biome: human gut; feature: human-associated habitat; material: faeces | place: China | collected 2012 | reverse complement strand
CCGCACCATGTGCGGTCCGCTTTCAAGCTTCGGCTGACGCGAGGGAGGGAGGAACGCTCAGCCGACAGGGGAATCGGAAATGCGGGCGGTGCGCCCTTCTCGCTTAAAGGTTCGCGACGTATTTGCCCATGACGTAGCCCTGGGTATGCGCACGACCGAGGGACAGGCCAGGCATCCACATGGTGTAGTCGATGCCGCAATAGAAATCGCCTGCGGTGTTGCCGATGGCGTAGAGGCCTTTGATGGGTTCGATGGAGTCGGCCTTCAGCACTTCCATGTGCTCGCCGACATGCACGCCGGAAACCACGGCCGACACGCGAACCTTGCGGTGGATGCCATAGAACGGCGGGGTGTCGATCGTGGTGAGCCACTTGCCATCTTTGCCGAAGTCTTCGTCTTTGCCTTCGGCGGCAAGAGCGTTGTAGCGCTCGACAGTCTTCTTGAATGCGGCGGCGTCGGTAATGCCCAGCTTCTTGGCCAGCTCGTCAAGCGTGTCGGCCTTAAACGTCGCGACCTGATCTTCGTACACGCCCTTCTTCTCGCCGCTTTCCTCGGGCATGTACACCTTGATGGCCTCGGGGTCGAACAGCTTGCCCGGCCACTTCTCGGCCTGGGTCATATAGTTCGCGTCGAAGATCTGGCAGTAGTTGCCGGCGTCTTCTTCGCTGCGCAAGAAGCAGTTCATGCGGGACATGCCGGCGGTTTCGTCGGCGAAGCGCTCGCCGTTCATCTTCACGGCCAGGAAGGGCATGTCGCACATAGAACCCGGACCGGCGTCGAAGTCGTGCAGCATCTTGGTGTGCGCGATGGGCTCGATTTGGCCGCCAGCCCACACGGCCATCTTAATGCCGTCGCCAGTCTTGTTGTTCTGCTTGCGGCCCAGGTAATGCAGGTCGGGCAGATAGTAATCCATCATCTCGTCGTCGTTCTGGTAATCGCCCGTGGCAAGAATAACGCCCTTCTTGGCATTGAACTGGATATTGCCATCGGCGCCCTTGGCGATAACGCCCGTGATGCCGCTGTCGGCATCGCCCACGAGCTGCTTCGCCTCGGTGTTATAGAAAATCTCGACGCCCTGCTCCTCGGCATAGTCGGCCAGGGCGCGCATGCCGTCGCCCGTGTTATAGGGCTTCGGGCCGAAATCGATGGACAGATAGCTCAACGGATACCCATTCACGGTTTTCACCGCAGAGGTCCACTTTTTGGTGGTGTCGGAAACCTGCGCGCCAACCTTCTGGGCCAAATCGAAAATCCAGGTAATTGCCTCGCCAGAATTCTTCGCCCACAGCTCTACCTGAGCGCGGTTGCCGCGGAATTGGTGTTCCTTGAGCAGCGTCGACACAACAGCGGAAACGCCCGCGGGGTCGGAGCCATCGAGCAGAATGCCCGTGGCGGTGTTGCCCTGAGAAATCGCAGTCGCTTCTTTCTGGATAAGGGCAACGGTCGCGCCAGCCTCTTTGGCGGAAATCGCGGCAGGAACGCCCGCAGCGCCCGCGCCGACAATCACGACGTCGTATTCCTTTGTTTCCTTGATATCAGTAATGGGGTCAGGCGCAGAAAGGAACGACGGCGTGCCAGCGCGATAATGGCCTGCGATATCGTTGACCTTCTTGTCGTCGGCGGCGGCGTTTCCGCCTTCCGATTTCTTCTCGCCAGAAGGCGAGCAGCCCGCGAGCATCGAAGCGCCCATAGCGCCAGCGGCTGCGACTCCACCGATTTTGAACAAATCCCTACGGCTCATTTCCTTCATGATGAAACCCTCCTCGTTCATTCTCGCTTCGACGGCGCTCCACGCATTGCGCGGTCCCTTTTGCCCCGTCGGCATGACTGCACCATATGCCCGAAAAAAGGCTGTGCAATCGACCACACGGGGCAGATTCTTGGTTTAAATATGTAACACACCCCTTAACACCCCAATTGAACAGGTGTTTCTTTCTTCCTGCAACAACTGCTTTATCGAGCTTGCCGTCCTGCCGCAGCAAAGAGGGCCTTATAATGGTGGACAGGGTTACGTGCCGGGAGGGGTTTAGGCACCATGGGAAATCAAAAAGACCGCGTTATACGCAACGCAAACGTACCTTTTAGCTCGGCGGGGTTTTTGCCGCTCGCTTTTTTGGGGCTCGGCATCTATCGCGCGTGGATTGAAGTCGTCTTCGTCGGATCGTTCGTCGACTTTCCATCTGCGCATTTCGCAACGCGAGACCTCTTCGATATTGTTATGAGCATCGTTCTTTTGGGCTGTGCATTGGGAGCGCGCAAGGTTTCCCCGTTCTATTCGAAACATGCCGCCTGGGTGCTTTGCGGCACGCTGCTCACCCTTGCAACCGTGTGCACGTTTTCATCGCTGCTCTATCCAGAAATCGCCGAATGCCTCGCCATCGTCGCGTCGATTGCGGGCGGCATAGGCATTGCGCTCATGATTCTTATTTGGAGCGAGCTCTATGGATGCATGAATCCCATGCGCGTGGCCTTCTATTATTCGGGATCAATTATTGTAGGCGCCATCACGGTATATATCTATCGCGGCTTCGCCATCCCATGGCTATTCGTCATGACCTCGATTTTGCCGGTATTCTCACTTTTGTGCGCTGCTCGAAGCTTCAATGTGCTGCCGAGCGACAATCTGCCAAGCGCCACATGGGCCAAGTTCTCCGTGCCTTGGAAAATCATCATCCTTATGGCGATTTACGCTTTCGCCTACGGGCTACTCGAAAAATACCTCTATGCAGGCACCTTCGGCCCCCATTCGGCGCTAGGCACCGTCGCGGCCGCGCTCGTGGTTATGGTAGGCGTTGTTTTGCAGGGCAAAAACTTCGACTTCGGCACCATATATCGCACGGCTCTGCCGCTTATGGCGGGTGCGCTCATCATCCCTTCGGCATTGGGCCTGTTCGATTCGTTCTGGGGCAACTTCTGCGCCACCGGAGGCTACACGGCATTCTCGATACTCATCATGCTCATTCTGGCCAACATCTGCTACCGCTACGGCGTTTCGGCAATATGGCTCTTCGGCATTGAGCGTGGTGTTCGCGCGCTATTCATGATGCTCGGACGCTACGTCGATGCAGGTATCGACGCCATCGCGCCCTCATCCCTCAACGGCGACCTCGTGTCTTCGAGCGTCGCCCTTCTCGCCATTATCGGCGGCACGGTAATCCTGTTCTCGGAACGCGAACTGGCGAGCCGTTGGGGTGCGAAGTTCCTCTATGCCGAAAACAGCAGCGATCCCATTGAGAAAAGGCATGCGCTTGTCGATCGGTGCGATGCCATTTCAAAAGAAAAAGGCTTATCGGCGCGCGAACAGGAAGTTTTGCTATTGCTCGCCCAACGCAAGACGATTTCCGATATCGAAAACGAGCTCATCGTGGCCAACGGCACCGTCAAAGCCCACATACGCCACATTTACCAAAAGCTCGACATTCACTCGCGCGAAGAGCTGTTTGAGGTTTTGGGCACGCAGGCGTGCGAAGAGAAACAAAAGTCTCATGACAGAACCGTTTCCAGCCTCGAACAAAACAGGCCCCTTCGGTAGCGAAGAGACAATCAGCCCAATTGAATATATCGCTCAATGAATCGTCCAATTCGATTTTGTTCGAGATTTGACTTGCGCAACTGTGCATAGTGTATATATACTGTGCTTACCGGTTATATACACGTAAAGGAACCATCGTGGACATCATCCTATCCAACTCGAGCGACAAGCCCATCTACGAGCAAATCGCGTCGCAGATTCGAGCGCACATCCTGGCGGGCACGTTGACGAGCGGCGAGAAGCTGCCATCGATTCGCGCGCTTGCAAACGGGCTCGGCGTAAGCGTTATTACCACCAAGCGCGCTTACTCCGATTTGGAGGAAGCGGGCTTCATCGAAACCGTCCAAGGCAAAGGCTGCTTCGTCGCAGCAGGCAATCAGGGGCTTCTGCGCGAAGAAGAGCTCCGACGCATGGAAGCGCTGCTCGCACAAGCCGCAACGCTTGCCGAAACGCTCGGCGTCACCCGCGCCGATTTACATAAGGCGCTCGACCTTGTAGCGCCCGAAACGCGCGAATAGAAAGGCGGCATCATGGCAAACCTTTTGGAAATCAAAGATGCGCAGCGCCAGATTGGCGACAGCTTCGCGCTGCGCAACGTAAACCTTGCTGTAAGCTCGGGCGAGATCGTCGGTTTCGTCGGTGCGAACGGCGCAGGCAAAACCACGACCATTCGAGCCGCGTTGGGGCTCATAAGCCTTGAAGCCGGCGAGCTGCGCCTGTTCGGCGAGCCTTTCGGCCCGAATGCGCCCGACGGCACACAGCGCGACGTGCGCTCACGCATCGGCGTGGTGTTCGACACATGCCCCTATCCGACGGAATTCACCATTGCCCAAGTGGAACGCTGCCTCGCACCCGCCTTTCCCTCTTGGGATAAAGCACAGTTCTGGCACCTCGCCGAACGGTTTTCGCTTTCTCGCAAGGCGAAGGTGAGAGACCTCTCCCGCGGCATGGGCATGAAACTGCAACTCGCGGTGGCGCTTTCGCATAAGGCCGATTTGCTCGTGCTCGACGAAGCCACCGCAGGGCTCGACCCCATAGCTCGCGACGGCGTGCTCGCCGCATTACGCGAATTCGCCGCGCAAGAAGGCCATGGCGTGTTGCTTTCGAGCCATATCACAAGCGACCTTGATCGCGTCGCCGATCGCGTCGTGGGCATCGATGGCGGCCGCATCATTTTCAATATGCCTCGCGAAGAAATTACCGACATGGCAGGCATCGCCCATTGCACCGCAGAGCAAGCTCGCACGATTCTCGAATGCGTTGAAGAGGCGCACATTGAACAACGCGAATTCAGTTGCGATGTGCTTGTGCCCAACCGCTTCGAGTTCGCCGAAGCATTTCCTGAAATCCCCTGCGACCACGCCTCAATCGAAGACTATCTGCACTTCACGTTGAAAGGAATCGCACAATGAAAGCGGCATTGAAATCGGAATTTGCCATCTTGGGTACCTTCGTGCCAGCGTTCGCCGTGATGCTCGTGCCCATTTGCGTCATTATGGCGTTCGCCATAGGCAATTGCATTTCAGCGGTCGCCTGCGTAAGCGCCATGGCTCCCATGATTCTCGTGTTTTCACTCGCTTCATATGATGATCAAAACGGCTGGAAGCGTTATCGCGCATCGCTGTCTTTCTCGCGCCGCGATGTTATTGCCGCACGATATGGCTCGATTCTTCTCGCATCCCTCCTCACCGCGGCGTGCGCGACGATGCTTGGCATCGCGCTCAATGCCATTTTGCCCTCGTTCGTCCACGAATTCGAAACAATGCCAACGACCGAGGTGGCAGCAGGGTCACTTTTCGCGACCTTCTCAGTGGTTATCATGGTGGCCATTGGCGAGCCGTTCCTCATCAAATTCGGCGCCACGAAAGGCGTACGCTATCTCATGTGCTTCGCCGTTCTCTCTTTCTGCATTTGCCTCGCGATTCTGAAGCAGACGTTTGATCCCATGCTGCTGCACAATCTCGACACCTGGGCCGATGCCCACTTAAGCCTTCTGTTCGTTTCGCTGACCGTCGTATCGCTCGCGCTCTTCGCTCTAAGCTGCGCCATAAGCACGACGATTTACCAGCGAAAAGACCTCTAGCTATCCGCATCGAAGCAAACCAACCCAACTCGGCAACTTCATTCAGCCCCTCACACAAAAAGGCGAGCCGTCCAAAACGACTCGCCTTTCCTTATAGGCGTCGCATTGTCGCGATTTTGCCCGCCGCCACGCACAAGGCGCGAAGCGGCAGGGCGCCGGGGCACGCTTACTCTCGCATGGTCTGCTTCGCCTTGATCGCGAAGAGCGCCGATGCGCCTACGAGCATCGCAACCGTCGCAACCAGCCCAACCGTTGGAGCTTTATAGCCCACGAGCATCACACCTACGCCAAAGATTGCCATACCTGCGCAAAGCACCGAGAGCCATTTCTCGTAGAGACGTTTTTCCGATGCACCCCCTTGCTCATTGGCAGAGCTCCCCCGCTCTTCAACAACGCTTCTACGCCTTTGAGGGGCACCCTTCTTGTTCGCTATGCCGTCCATTTAAGCCACATCCTTTTCAGCAAGGCGCCCGCTGAACACGCGATAGGCAATCACGTGGTACACCAGCACCAACGGCACGCCGATGCAGGCAATGCCCGTCATCCATGCGAGCGACGCATCGGACGACGCAGCGTTCATGAGCGTAATGGATTCGCCCACGCTGCCGGGTGCCGCAACAACCAAATTCGGGAACAACGACACCGCAGCCAACGCCACCAAACATACTGCCGCGATTGATTGCAGAACGAAGGCGGCCAGATCGTTGCCCTTTTTCGCCTGAACAATCGATGCCGCAATACATACGACGAAAGCGATGGCAAAAATCGCACCCGCGACCAGCATGCCCGGGGCGAACTGAGGTTTCACCACGACAAATGCAAGCACAGTCGCCACCACGAACAGCGCGAGGGCCACGACGTGCCACACGCGACGCTGCTTTTCCGCACGCCCATGCACCGCGCTCGTGCGTTTGGTCTTCAGCGCCACCCATGCAGCACCCGCCGCCATGCACATCGCAAATCCCAGCGCGCCAACGACGAGCGTAAACGGCGAAAGCAAGCCCAGCAGCGGCACGCCCGCATAGTCGCCGTTCGCCGCAAGCGGCACACCCGCAATCACGTTGCCGAGCGCCACACCCAACAGCAGAGCCGGCAAAAACGAGCCAACCGTAAAGCACGCATCCCATGCGTGGCCCCATTTCGGGTCGTGCGCGCCAAACTCAAGCGACACCGCACGCACGATCAGGCCAAAAAGCACGAGCATGACCGCCAGGTAAAACCCCGAAAACGTCGTGGCGTACGCCGCGGGAAACGCAGCAAACAGCGCGCCGCCCGCTGTGAGCAGCCACACCTCGTTGCCATCCCACACAGGGCCGATGCTGCGACGCACAAGGGCGCGTTCGGCATCGGTTTTCGCAAGCGCACGATAGAGCACGCCTACGCCCAAATCGAACCCATCGAGCACGAAATAACCCGCGATAAGAACGAATATCAGGAAGAACCACAGCACAGCGAGAGCACTCATCGCTATTCACCATCCTTTGCATCGCAGGTCTTCGCAGCAGGCACTGCCGCCGCGGCGCTCTCAACAGCCGCAACGGCATCGACGGGGCCGCGCTTAATGAAGTGCGAAATCACGCGCACCCAGCCAATGAATAGGAACACATACACCACCGCGAACAAAGCCAGCGTGAGCAGCAGCTCGGGCGCCGATACCGCCTGCGATATGGCGTTATTCGTAAGAAGGCTCACGCCATCGGGACCCGACGTCGACGGATACACAACCCATGGCTGGCGGCCGACTTCGGCGGTAATCCAACCAACCTGAATGGCAATAAACGGGAACAGAGGAGATACGATGAGGAGCTTCTGCAGCCAACGCATGGTGGCAATGCGCCCACCACGCATCGAAAACGCAATCGCAAGAATCGCGGTGAGCATAATGAGGCCATACATCGCAACCATCAGGTGATACGACTGAAACACCAGATTCACCGGCATATCGGCGACGTTCATCTCGCCATACTTTTCGGTTTCGACAAGCGAATTGAGGCCGGCATATTCGGTATCCCACGTGCCCGTCGCCAAGAAGCTCGTGCCGCCAGGAATTGCGAACGGAGTAATGACCTGCTGGCTTTCTTCGTCAACCCAGCCAAAAGCGTACAGCGGCGGCACCTCGTCGTTATACATGCCTTCCATCATGGCCAATTTCGTGGGCTGCTCTTCCGAAACCTCCACCGCCGAAGCATGGGCCGTCACAATCATCGCGCACGATGCGACGATGCCTACCACAGCGCCAATGCGCACGGTTTTCATCGCAAAATCGGAGTGCTTGCCCTTCAGCAAATACCACGCTCCAACCGCCATGGACACGAATGCGCCCAAAATGAGCAGCGCCACAATCACGTGCGTATAACGCGGCAGAATCGAGGGATTGAAAGCCGCCGCAAGGAAATCGGTGATAACGGCCTTCGAACCATCGCTCGCAAGCTCGGCACCAGCCGGCGTTTGCATCCACGAATTGGCGATCAGAATCCACAGCGCGCTCAAGCACGAACCTGCCCACACAAGCCATGCCGACACCGTGTAGAACTTAGGCGACACCTTCTTTTCGCCAAAGAGAAGAACACCAAGGAAAACCGATTCCAGGAAGAAGGCGAACAGGGCCTCGGCGGCAAGCGGCGCACCGAAAATATCGCCTACGAAGCGCGAGTAATCGGCCCAGTTGGTTCCAAAAGAGAACTCCATGGTGATACCTGTCGCAACGCCAATGGCAAACGTCGCCGTGAAGATGCGCACCCAGAAATGCATAGCGGCGCCATCTTTTTCATCGCGGCTTCGATAATACTTCGTCGCAAAAATCGCCGTGATAAGGCCCAAGCCTATCGAAAGCGGAACGAATATGAAATGGTAGGCCACCGTTACCGCGAACTGAATTCGCGAGAGCAGCGCCACGTCAAACAACGCGTCCATTTCCTTACCCCCTTGTGTCGTTGCTTATATGTTACCAACTAGGTGTCATATTAGACCGAACAAAAGAAAAATGGAATACTAATTAAGAATTTATATCGTTAATTTCGGAGAGGACAGAGCGATAAAAGAAAACCGCCTTTTATGGCGGTCATCTTCTGTATGGAATGTTTAAAAGACGAGTTCGAGCGAGACGCTCTTGATCCCAATCGCGCGGCACCAGACGGCGCACTCAAGTGGTGCAGCGGTACGTAAGAGACAACGACGGAAGCTAAACAACAGCGGCATCCGAGCGGCGTGACCGCGCGCGAATCCACTCTCGAATGCCGCGAACGGCGCCCCAACGGCACATGCGACGTTCGCTTCAGCGCGCACACCGCGCCTCGGGCTCGTCGCGACATGCAACCTATGCCTGATAGACGGCCTTAACAAGATATTCGACGTTGCCCTCAGCGCCCTTGATGGGGCTTTCCACCGCGCCCTCAATCGAGAAGCCGACTGCAGCGAAAGCATCGGAAACTTCCTTCACAACGCGCAGTCGAACCGATTCATCGCGTACGATGCCGCGGTCGGTTTCGTCGTGGGCGCTTTCGAACTGAGGCTTCACGAGCAGCAAGCACACCGTACCAGGTGCGCACAATGCAGCGAATACGTCGGCCAATCCGGCCAAGCCAATGAACGACAAATCGGCCACGACGATATCGAACGGCGCGCCAAGCTCGGCGGGAACGGCCGTTTTGATATTCGTGCGCTCGAACACGTGCACACGCTCATCTTCGCGGAGCTTCCACGCGAGCTGTCCGTAGTTCACGTCGACGCACGCGACTTCGGCGGCGCCCGCCTGAAGCAGACAGTCGGTAAAACCGCCCGTCGATGAACCGATATCGATACAGCGTGCGCCACGCACATCTTGAGCGAACGCATCAAGCGCCCCTTGGAGCTTGTGCCCGCCACGGCTCACATAGGCGCGACGATTGCGCACAAACACATCGGCATCGGGGCTCACCAATACCGCAGCGCTTGTAGGATACACGTCATTCGCACGCACCTCATGCGCGAGAACCGCGCGCAACGCTTCACCCCTATCGGCGAAATAGCCGCGCTCAACGAGCAAATCGTCCAAGCGGATTTTCTTCTGTTTCGGTTTTTTAGGTTGCGGCGCACCCGGCTGCGCAGTTTTCTTCGCCACGCCTACAGCTCCGCGTATTTCTCGCGAATGCGAGCAGCCATGCCGCACGAATCGATGCCGAGCATATGGTGCAGCTGAGGCACCTTGCCCTGCTCAACGAATTCGTCAGGAATGCCAAACGTGAGCACGGGCGGCACCTGCGCCGGCGGGTTTGCGGCAAGAGCCTCCAGAATGCCTTCGCCAATGCCGCCTTCAATGGCGCCTTCTTCAGCCGTGCACACGAGCTTGCATTCGAGCGCGGCCTTGCGAACCGCCTCCTCGTCAAACGGTTTAATCCAACGCATATCGACAACGCGCACGGAAACGCCTTCCTTAGCAAGGATATCGGCGGCGCCTTCCGCCTCTTGCACCATGCGACCGAACGCGAGAATAGCCACGTCGGAACCTTCACGCGTCGTGCGAGATTTGCCCTCTTCAAGTACCTGGGGCACAGCGGGAAGCTCGACGCCCCGCGCTTCGCCGCGCGGCCAACGAAGAATAACCGGGCCCTCGAGCGCCAAAGCCGTATGGAGCATATGCACGAGCTCGGCCTCGTCGGAAGGAGCCATCATGCGAACGCCAGGAACCATGCGACCATATACGATATCGAACACGCCGTGGTGCGTAGGGCCATCGTCGCCCACGAGCCCTGCGCGATCGAGGCAAAACACCACATTGGTATTCGCAAGGGCATTATTGATTACGAGCTGGTCAAACGCACGCTGCATGAACGTTGAGTAGATGCACACGACGGGCTTTTTCCCGCCAAGCGCCAAGCCGCTCGCAAGCGCGACGGCATGTTCCTCGGCAATACCCGTATCAATAAATCGCTTCGGGAATTTCTCAGAGAACGCGGCCAAGCCCGTGCCATCCTTCATAGCAGCCGTGATGGCGACAATATCGTGGTCGCGCTCGGCTTCAGCGACAATAGCCTTCGAGAATACGCTCGTGTACTTCGGGGCGGAGCTTGAGCCCTTCTTCACTTCGCCCGTCGCGATGTCGTATGGCCCAATGCCATGGAATTTGCTGGGGTTTTCTTCGGCGGGTTTATAACCCTTGCCCTTCTTGGTAACCACATGCAAAAGCGTGGGACCATCGGCCTTAAGACACACGCGCAACGCGCGCTTGAGCGCGGCGATATCGTGACCGGGAATGGGCGCCGTGCACGTGATGCCGAGCTTTTCGAAGAGCATCTCGCCCGGAATGACCATTTGTTTGAAGGAATCTTTCGCGTTGCGGCCCAAATCGACCAGACCGCGGCCAAGCGGACCGCTTGCCTCGAGCACGCTTTGCACCGAATCGCGCGTACGCGTGTATTCGCGGCTCGCACGCTTTTCGCCCAAATAACGAGCGAGCGCACCTACGTTGCGCGAGATGGACATCTCGTTGTCGTTCAGAATAATGACCATGGGCGTTTGCAACTGGCCCAGCTGATTGAGGGCCTCAAACGCCATGCCGCCCGAAAGCGATGCATCGCCGATGATGGTAACGATTCTCTCATCGCCACCATTCAGATCGCGTGCCATAGCCAGGCCCAGCGCCACCGAAACCGAATCGGACGCATGGCCGGAAGGGTGCACGTCGTATTCGCTTTCGCTCGCCTTTGGAAAGCCCGACATGCCCCCGAATTGGCGCAAAGTGTCGAACTCGCCCAAGCGGCCCGTAACGAGCTTATGAGCATACGACTGGTGGCCCACATCGAAAAGCAGCTTGTCATGAGGGCAATCGAGCACGCTGTGGCATGCCAGAATAAGTTCGACTACGCCAAGGCTCGGCGCCACATGGCCGCCCGTTTTCGACGTGGTCGTAATAATTTGCTCGCGAATTTCAGACGCAAGTATGGAAAGCTCCTCGTTGGTGAGGAGCTTCAAGTCCGCGGGGGACGAAATCATATCGAGAATGCGATGGCTCTCCATTAAGGAACTCCCAATCTCCGGATTCAAATTCGGCACCTCGCGGATGCCTTGCGCGCCTAGCGCTGCATCGCGCCTTCCGAAGAAGGCGCATCGCTATCGGAGGAGTCAAGCGTTTCGAGCAGTTCGGTCGCCTTCATGCCCAGCTTCACGGCCTCATCATACAAATCGAGCGCCGCATCGAGCGGCATATCGTCGCCGCGCACCTGCGTCGCGATTTCATCGAGACGATCACGAATCTGCGTGAACGCCTCGCGATCGAGCGATTCCAAGCCCATAGCGAGCCTTACTCGACGTTTTCGGCCGAATCGGCTTCAGCGGGCTTAAAGTCGGAAAGAATGCCCATCGTGGGAATCTCGGCGGGCGCAGCCTCGGCAACGCCTTCAGAGGCCTCCTCGGTCGGAGCCTCCGCGGCAACACCCTGCTCGCTTTCAGACAAACGAGCCAGGCGACCAAGAATGCCGTTCACGAAGCGATGGGAATCGTCTTCGCCGCCGAACGCCTTGGCGAGCTCAACGGCCTCGTTGATGGCGACAGACTGCGGAACGTCGTCAACGTAGCGCATCTCGTAAACAGCGAGGCGCAGAACGGAGCGGTCAACCACGGGCATGCGGTCGATGGCCCAGTTTTGCGAGCTTTCGCCAATCGCGCGGTCGAGCTCGGCGCGATGCGCGGAAACGCCGCACACCAATTCGCGCGCATATTCATTCGCCTTGGCCTCTTCGGGGACCAAGCCTTCGTCGACCAGCTTGTCGGCGGGCACGCCAGTGATTTCACTTTGATACAGAATCTGCACCGCAGCGCGACGTGCGAGAATTCGTTTAGATACGTTGCTCATGCGAATTGGAACCTTGCTAACTAGTTATTGAAACGGATGCCGTCGACATACACATCGACCGACGACACAGTGAAACCGACCTGTGTTGCCACAGCATCGGCGACGGTTTGGCGAACGGCTTCGGCAACCTGCGGAATGGGCTTGCCGTAGAAGACGTCGATATGCACAGCCACGTCGACGCCCTGCTCTTCGTTCATGCTCACATCGATACCCTGGCCAGCCGGCTTTGCGGCGAAGCGGGAACGCAAGCCCGTGAACGTAGACGAGCCAACGCTGGCAACGCCCTCAACCTCTTTGGCCGCGATCGCGACGATGGTTTCCATGACTCCGGGGGCCAGCCCCAGTCCGTCGACATACAGCTCTTCGCTCATGGCGCAATCCTTTCGGCCGATTGATTCATATAGGCAACCTAGAATTGTACTCCAATTCGCGCGCATTCACGGTAAGACCGTAAGAACGCAGGCAGAGACACATTCGCACCAAAATCAGTGAAAGCGGCCGGCGAATACGGCTCGGGCGAAACCAAGGCGACGCGCACTTTCAGTACGCGAGTCGAAGGCCGAATCCAAAATGCGCTGCCATGGCCGCTTGCAGCGCCGGCAACTTACGTCGTTCGCCAGAACGGCGAAACCTTAGAACATCGCCTTGATGCCGATAAGAACGAGCACCACGCCGCCGACAATCTGCGCGCGATCGCCCAGCAAATGCCCGAAGCGCTTGCCGATGGCCAACGCCACAATGCAGCAGAGGAGCGTCGTAACACCGATAATGCTTACCGCGGGCGCTACGGCAACGCTTACTGCGCGCAGGCTCACGCCCACGGCGAACGCATCGATGCTCGTAGCTACGGCCTGCACCAAAATCACTTTGAGCGTCAGCGCGTTGCCATTTTCTGAAACTTCCTCTTCCCCATCACCGCCGCCGCGCAGGGCGCACGCGCCTTCTTTAATCATATTTCCGCCGATAAAGCCAAGAATCACCAGCGTGATGATGCCCGAGTACGTTTCGATGAAGTCACCCACAACGCCGCCCAGGAAATAGCCAAGCAGCGGCATTCCCGCCTGAAAGACGCCGAACGCGACGGGCAGCGCAAGCAAGCGTGCGCGCGAGGCGTTCGAATAGCAGAAGACGTTCGAGATGGTTACAGCGAAGGCGTCCATGGACAACGCAACGCCCAGAAGAACGATCTCTACGATGCTCATGTTCAGTTGTTCTTTCGAATAGGCTCCCGGGTTCGCGATAAGAGCTCGCGAGAAACTGCCCGATTGCAGCGTACAGGCCACCCCGCCTGCCGCCCGCAGCATATGATTGCGCGATTTTACCACCCAGCGACCCCAAAGTGCGAAAACTTCACTCGTTGCCCGAAAGCCGTTAAATGCCGTAGCGTTTGACGGGTTTGCCGGTTGCTGGCCGCGCTCCCACGAAGCCCGAGCCATTAAGCTTTGAGGACCCGCCTTGGGGGCCGTTAAATGCCCACGTTAATGCTCGTAGCGTTCAACAATCCAATCGCCCACAATTATCAAAACCATTGAGTCGGTCTAAGAAAAGAAAAAGGAAACGTCTCGACCTGTTAAACGCTACGGGCATTTAACAGGTCGAGAGGCACAAAAAAGGGACGCTCGCCTTCAAAACGAGCGCCCCATTCGCACATAGTAAAAACTTCGTTTACCGTTCGTCAGAACGGAGAAGCAACTACACCAAAGCCACCGGCAGCGCCGCAACCACGATAAGGAAGCGGAGCAGGAAGCCGCCGATAAGCACGCCCGCATCGGCAGCAGCGCCAATGTAGTGCGCCTTGGGGGTTTCCTCAAAGCCAGGCTTCGAGATGAACAAAAGCCACGTCTCAACCGCGGTAGGCGCAACCAGGCCAACCACGATGAAGCCAAGCCAGAACAAAACCGCCCAATTGCCGCACACGAGGCTCATCACCGACTCGAAACCGGCAACAGAGTTGTAGCTCGTGATGAAGCACAGCGAAGCCACCAATACAAGCTCGATAATCGGGAAGCAATAGTGGAACTTCTTCAGCACTCCCACGCTATCGAATTCCTTGGGGAACTTCAGGCCGCCCACAAGCAGCACCGAAGACATGCCCGTGGAAACCGCCGAAACCAAGAACAGAATCGGCAGCAAAGCGTTGTTCCACAGCGGGAACGTCTGGCATACACCGAGCAAAGCGCCCGTGTATGCGCCAACGCATACCGCAAACACCGAGCCCGCGATTTCAAGCCACGCAGGCACCTGCTTTTTCAAGCAATCAAGCAGAAGCGTGACGAGCGCGATGATCACGAATGCCGCCAGGAACACAACGCCCCAGGTCATAACCGAGCACGGATTGTGCAGCAGCAGCGCAAAACGCAGCGGGTTGTGCAAGCCGGCCTCGGCGTCGAACATCAGCAAAAACAAACCGATGATAACGACCACCGGGGCAATGATGTGGCCCGCGAAACGCATGCCGCGCGCTTCGGGATGCTTCCAGCGCAAAAACGCTGAAGTAATGAAGGCGCCGCCGCCCAAGCCTGCAAGGAAGAGGTACCACGCAATAGGTGCGCCCCAAACTGGTTCAAATGACATGTTCGCCCACCTACCTTACGTAGAAAATCTTGGACTTGGTCGCATCGCCCAAAAGCGGGGTCGCATGCGTCGCGGCAAGAACCTTGGACACTTCCGAATCGGGATCGTCCAAATCGCCAAACACACGCACACCTGCCGGGCACGCGGTCACGCACGTCGACATCTCGGTGCCATTGAGCGCGCTCACGGTGCAGAAACGGCATTTGTCGACCGCGCCCGTACGCTCGTCAACCACACGCGCCTGATAAGGGCACGCGGCCATGCAGTATTTGCAACCGATGCAGCGACCGTGATCGATGCACACGATGCCGTCTTCGTTGGTATACGTCGCGCCGGTGGGACAAACCGCCTGGCACGGCGCATCTTCGCAGTGCATGCACTGCGAAGGAACCACTTGCAAAGAAGCCGTCGGGTATACGCCCGTCTCAACTTCAGAAAACTTCACGAACGGCATGCTTGAAAGCAAATCGTTCTGATTCTGACACGCCAAGCGACAGGCGCCGCAGCCGATGCACTTGGTCGTGTCGATCACCATTCCGTATCGGGCCATAGCTTATGCACCGACCTTCCTGATCTCGACGGGCACCTCGCATACCATGCCCGCGCCGGTCGCGGCGTCGCTCGCGCGCGGCACGATATCCCACACGCTTACGCCATAGCCGGCTGCCTGCGCCATTTCCTTCGATTCAATGCCATAGTGAGGCGGCACGTACACCGCTTCAGGATTGATGAGGCTCGTCACGCGCACCTTCACGCGAATCTTGCCAGTGGAGGTGGAAAGCTCAGCCTCATCACCATCGGCGATACCGAAGTTGGCCGCCGTCTGCGGGTTGAGCCATGCGCGTTCTGCACCGGAATCTTTCGCGAGCGCCGCAATTTTGTCGGCGTCGACGGTATAAGTGCGCGTCTGCATGCTCTGAGCGCCCGTAATAAGACGCGGCATATGGTCGTTCGGCGCAACCGTAGGATCGGCGTACTGAGGGATGCGAGCCAAGCCAGCCTTTTCGAACACATCGCTTGCGAACGGAATCTTGCCCGATTCGGTGCCAATAGCGGGCGCGTCACCCGCGAGCACCGAAGCGCCGGGGATTGCGCAGCACGCAGTATCGTTCAGGCCATCAAGCGTGATACCGTAGACCTTGCAGAAGGCATTGTTGACATCATCGAGCTCGAATGCAAAATCGTCGCCCTTGCCGCACGCTTTCGCCAGATCGGTGAAAATCTGGTAGACGGCGCGAGCCTCGCCTGCGGGAGCCACGGCCTGGTTGCGCTTTTCGGCAACCGACCACTCAGCCGCAACGGGGGCAACAACGCTTTCGACTTCAAGATAGGTCGCAGCGGGAAGCACATAATCGGCCTTCTGAGCCGTTTCGGTAAGCACCGAATCAATGACGACCTTGAAACCAATGCCCGAAAGATTTTCTTCAACCTTGGCGGAATCGGCCCAGTCAGCAGCGGGGTCGCACTCAACGAACAGCGCCACATCGGCACCGCCTTTGGCAGCAGCACCCAAAGCTTCCTGGCAGCTCACAACGCCAAGCTCGCCAGCCTGAGCAATGCCGTCGCCGGAGGCGGAAACCTTCGTGAACGGCGCGCTCTCGAACACGCTTTCATCCACAGCGGGAATCTTCGGCAGGAACATGCCGCCCGTCTGGTTCACGGCTCCGAGCATGGCGTTAAGCAAAACCGCGCAGCGAACCGTTTCGAGGCTCGTCGCATAACCGCAGCCAAGCAGCGCGCCCGGACGAACGTCAACGTGGCAATGCGGGGCGGCTTTCACGAGGCCACGCGCCGCGGAATAAATCGCGTCAATCGACACGCCGCACTTCTCGGAAGCCCACTCGGGCGAATACTGAAGCATCGCAGTGCGAAATTCTTCGAAGCCTTCGCCATATTGCTCGACGAAGCTCGCATCGAAGTCGAGCTTCTTGGCGATATCGCCCATAATGCCCAGCAAAAACGCCAGCTCATAGCCGGGACGCACAGCGACCCATTCGTCAGCGAGCATATCGGCGCCAGCATTGCGCGGGTCGACGGCCATCACATAGCCACCGTTTTCGCGAACTTTCTGGAATTCCTTGACCTCGACCGGGCGCACCGTCTCGTCGCCGCTCGCATCGAGCAGCACGATGTATTCGGCGTTGGCGGTGTCGAACACCGGCGTCGTACCCAAAAGAGTCTTATACGCGGCATCGATATTGGCATTGGTAAGCGCGGAATCGTCATAGTAGTTCGGCGAACCGACAGAAGCCATGAAGCGTTTCGCATACCACGCATCAGTTGCGCGGCCGTCTTGGAACAGCGCTACCTTGCTGCCCGCGCCCGCAATGTGGCTGGCGATGTCAGCAAGAGCATCATCCCAGCTCACTTTGGCAAAGCCACCTTTGCCGTCGGCTTTCATGGGCTCGGTCACGCGATCTTCGGAAGTCGTGAGCGAAGGCAGGCCCTGGCCACGGCCACACATATATCCGCCAGAATGCGGATGGCCTTCGGCACCCATAAAGCGCCACAGTTTTCCACCGCGCACCCAAGCTTCGATGCCGCATTTATTCGCACAACCAGCGCACAGCGTCGCTTTGGTGTACGTAACCGAGGCATCTGAGCTTAGGGGCTCAGTTTGCGAGGAAGAACAACCCGTCGAGGTGCCGATTGCGGCCAATGCCGCGCAGCTGGCACCCGCGGCGAGGAATCCTCGCCTCGTCATCATGCTATCCATGATGTGTCCTTTCTCAAGCAAGTCAAATTGGTCGCGAGGTTAGGCCTCGGGGAACAAGGTCGACGTACGAACGATGCCCTTGTCGATCGCCTCTTGGGCGATGTCTTGCCAATCGACGAACTTGATAGCCCCGTTGGGGCACTGCACGGCACAACGGCCGCACGCGATGCACTTCGTGGATTTGCCAATAACCGGGTCGATTTGTGGCATGTTCCACGGACAAGCCTCGTGGCACAATCCACAGCCGATGCATTTATCGGTATCGACCACGCGCGCACCGGTCTCGGGATCGGCATAAATGGCATGCACCGGGCAGTTCTTCATGCAGGCTGCATCTTTACACTGCTTGCAATGCTCGACGGTGAACTGGCAGTTGCGATAGATTCCGTCGGGGCCGTTTGAGCCCTCGCCGAAGTTATAGTTCGGCCACACGCGCACACGCGCGGTGGTCTGACATACGCGACCGTCGTTGCGCAGCGAGCACATCATCTCGCAACGTTGACAACCCGAGCAACGGGCACGGTCGGTAACAATAAGCTTAGTCGGTGTGACGTTCACGGCCACGCGGCCGCTCGCGATAGTGTCTTCGATGACGCCCCATTTCGCCAATGCGCCACCGGCGATAAGGCCAACAAGACCAACGCCAATGCCTCCGGCGACTACCTGGCGGCGAGTGAAGCCCTTGGGCGATTCCTCAGCTGCAGTTTCGGTCTGCGGCTCTTCAGGCAGGATCGCTTCCCCCTTCTTCTCGTCCATCGAGAGTTCCTCCTTTTTGCACTTCTCTTCGATTGACGCACGATTCCTTGCACGCTTCGCACGAATTGCATAATGGATGTCGCCGCGTGCGCCCTGTCCCCTGAAGGGGGATAAAAAGCCAGGTAAAGGAACAATACCCTGCAACAGGGTACAAGCAGGGCACGGCTTGGGGCACACTGCATTCGACCACTAAAAGGGGGTCAATCGCACACATGTCCTCGCACGCACGCTTCAATGTCACAGCAAAGACTTGGAGAAAGACATGGCAACTGAAAATGTCTCCTATGGTTGGCAGGGCAAGATTGCCCGAGTGAACCTGACCACGGGAGAAATCACCACCCAGTCCACCGACCCGTACAAGTATTTCCTGGGCGGCATGGGCATGGCCAACAAAATTATGTATGACGAAGTTCCCGCAGGCACCGATCCGTTCAGCCCCGAGAGCAAGGTCGTCATGGCTGTTGGCCCGCTCACCGCTTCGGGCGTTCCGCTGGCCGGCCGTACTACCTTCTCGCATCTGTCCACCTACACCACCGATCATTTGGTTGTCGATTCTCACTGCGGCGGCATGATCGGCGCCAAGCTTAAGCTTGCTGGCTGGGATGGCCTGATTATTGAAGGCGCTTCCGACAAGCCCGTTTACATTAAAATCCTCGACGACAAAATCACCATCGAAGATGCTTCCTTCGTTTGGGGCATGGGCACCCGCGCAACCACCGAAGCCATCTGCCGCAAAGATGGCAACAAGTTCTGCGTTGCAGCCATCGGCCCCGCTGGTGAGAACCTCCTTCCCTATGCATGCCTCATTAACTCGCGCAACCACTCCGCAGGCGCTGGCCTTGGTTCTATTTTGGGCTCTAAGAAGTGCAAGGCTATCGCCATCGAAGGCAACGGCAGCGTGAACGTAGCCGACCCGAAGGCCGTCGCCGAACTTTCCGACTACATGATTTCCGACATCGTGGGCTCCAACAACAACCACGTCGTGCCTTCTACCCAGCAGGAATGGGCAGAATACTACGACAAGGGCAGCCGCTGGACGGCACGCAAGGGCCTGTACTGGGCTCAGGCAGAAGGCGGCGCCATCGAGACGGGCGAGCCGAAGCCTGGCGAACTCAACACCGTTGGCTATCGCTGCATGAAGTCTTACAAGGACGACGGTCCCGACGCCGAGAAATACACCATCAAGATGAACGGCTGTCACAGCTGCCCGATCCATTGCTATTCAGACATGCGTATTCCCGGCTCTGCCGAGCATGGCGGCTTTGAAATCACGGGCAACACCTGCGTGCCAAACTTCCCGTACCTGTATATGATTGGCATTCTTGGCGAAAACGCTGGCGGCGTGAAGAACTTCAGCGAGTCTGGTGTTATTTGGAACCAGGCCATCGGCTCCACTGTGGACGATTTGGGCCTGTGGTGCAACTACGCACAGCTCTACCGCGATATCGCGCACTGCGTTGCCAAGGGCATCTTTAAGCGCGTGCTGCCCGAAGACGAATACAACATGTTCGACTGGGACGCTTTCAAGAACGATGACCCGTCGATTATGGTGAAGATTCTGCGCCACATCGCTCAGAACGATAACGAAATGAGCTATCTGGGCCATGGTCCTATCGTTTGGTGCAAGCGCTGGAACGACATGGAATGGTTCGACACCACCGCGAGCTGCCTGATCAACTATCGCGGCTGGCCTGTGCACCATGCACATGAGTGCTTCGGCCAGGTTGGCGCTGTGTACAACATGATGTTCAACCGCGACGATATGATTCACTCCGCCGTTAACTTCCAGGGCTGCGGCCTGCCCATCGAGAAGAAGCGCGAGATCGCGAAGGAAGTCTGGGGCGGCGAAGACGCCATCGACGAGGACAAGAACTACACCCCGATGAACGAACACAAGGCCAAGTTCTGCTGGTGGTCCATCGTCACCGACGTGCTGCATGACTCCCTCACCCTGTGCAACTGGGTGTGGCCTATGACCATGAGCCCCTCGAAGACCCGTGACTACCGTGGCGACCTCGACCTTGAATCGAAGTTCATGAAAGCCGTGACCGGCGAGGACATCACCACCGAGGAGCTCTACAAGCGCGGCGCTGCCATTATGACCCTGCAGCGCGCCAACACGATGCGCGGCATGGGCACGAGCGACTTCCGCGGCGTGCATGATGTTTACACCGAGTGGCCTTTCACGAAAGATCCTGACATCAAGCCCTTCACCGCTGGCACCGATAAGATGGAAAAGGAAGATTTCCAAACCGCCCTTACCATGGTGTACAAGGAGTTTGGTTGGGACGAGAAAACCGGCGCACCGACCGCCGACAGCCTCGACAATTACAACCTGACCGACGTGAAGGAAGACCTTCAGTCCAAGGGTCTGCTCTAGGCATAACCCTGCGGGTGGCCCACCTCCCCTCGCCGCCTGCTCCTTCTTTTGGAAGCCCGCCATTGTGCGGGCTTCCTTTTTATGCAGACAACCATACAGGCAGGGATATCAGGCGCCTTGCTATGGACACGGGCCCAGAGCCTTGATTGCAAATAGCCGCAGTTTTGACCACGATTCATGGGGGGGTGCGGACGAATAGTTGGACCGTTTGGTCCAGTCAGGAGTTGGAGTGGGAAGGGTAAACTGGACTTTCTTTTAAGGATCCTCAAGCATATTGTCGCTCGTATTCCACTGGAGACATGTAGCCCAGGGTGGAATGCATGCGCACCCTAT
>OKRW01001343.1_pt1 | contig 21246 bp, 16 predicted proteins | sample 1601151 | NCBI WGS metagenome assembly OKRW01 (sample SAMEA3541471, study PRJEB24748) | human gut metagenome | biome: human gut; feature: human-associated habitat; material: faeces | place: China | collected 2012 | reverse complement strand
GGCGTGCCGTCCATAAAATCGTGTCCGCCGCCTCCGTGGACGTGGATGTCGATAAAGCCCGCGCTGACGTACAGGCCGGCCAGGTCATATACGAAGTCCGCCGCCGCGCCGCTGTCCGGCGGCAGGACGGCATCCACAGCCTTGCCGCGCAGCAGAATATCGCAGCGGGTGATGCAGCCATCCTGCACCAGGCGCCCGCCGCGCAAAAGTGTTGTGCTCACAGCAGCCCCTCCTTTTGCAGAATGTCCTTCAGCGCCGCGCGCGGCTCGCCTTTGCAGGAAGAACAGCGCGCCGAACAGCGCGAACACGATCAGGCCGAAGGAATAGGCCGCCGCCGTCACCAACTGGTAATTCAGCTTGCCGAACATGTTGTTCATGTAGTTTTGCAGGGTGTACACCGAGTAATCCGGGTATGCGCCCGCGATGAAGTACACCTCTTTGAAGATTTTGAACGCATTGATCCACGCCAGCACGAACACCAGAAACGCCGTCGGCGTAATCATCGGCAGCGTGATGCGGAAAGCGCGGGTGAAAAAGCCCGCGCCTTCCAGCTGCGCGTATTCGTAGAGCGGCTGGGGGATGGATTGCAGCGCCGCCAGAAAGATAATCAGGCAGAAGCCCAGATTCTTCCACAGGAACATCAGCACGACCGGCAGGCGCAGCGCGCCGCTGGTCAGCCACATCACCCGCGCCATCCCCATCGCTTCAAGCGCGCGGTTCACCGGGCCGCCGTAATCGAAGATCACCAGCCACACCAGCAGAATCGCGGAGGACGGCGTGAGATACGGCATCAGCACGCTCGAGCGGAAGAATCCGCCGAACGGCTTGATCGCGCTCAGCGCGCTGGCCAGCAGGAAGGAAAACAGCCACAGCAGCGGCGCGCAGATCAGCGACAGCTCCATCGTGTTTTTCAGCCCCAGCAGAAACATGCTGTTCTGCCACAGCTCCCGGTAATTCTGCAAGCCGACGAACGTGTTTTTGTAGCTTCCGTCCGTCAGGCTGTAGCCGATGCCGCTGAAAAAGGGCACGATGTAAAAGATCATCAGCATCGCAAGCCCCGGCAGCAGAAACAGCCAGACGGATTTTTTCTTTTCAAACATGCGGGTTTAGTTGCCCTCCAGCTTCTGCATTTGCAGGGTCTTTTCCAGCGCCGCCGCCAGCTGCTGGGCGTTCATCGCGCCGTCGAGATACTGCTGCACCTGCGTCGAGCCCTCATTCGTGTTCCAGATGAGGCTCTGCTGCACGGCCATGTTCTCGCCGAACGCACGGTAGTTCGCAATCTGCTCCGGGGAGATTTGGTATTTGCCGCGCTTCTCATAATCCTCGCGCCATTGCTTTTGGGAATCCAGATTCGCTTGCAGCGATTCGCGGGTTTCCTCGTCCTCGGTCTTGTCCAGCGTCTTCTGCAAATCGGCAATCGAGTTGTCTATGTTCCGCAGGTTCTCCTCGTAATAGCTGTTGAGCACCGGCTCGTTCATCTCCGGGCTGAGCATGATCATGTCTTCCTTCAGCTCCAGCGCCCATGCGTCGGCCAGATATTCGGCGGCCTCGTCCCTGTGCTCGGAGAACGGGTTGATGAACGCAAACGTCACGCTCTGGCCGACCAGCGGCTTTTCGCCCTCCACAACGGAGAGCGCGACCGGCGTCGCCTGTTCCTCGTCAGCGCCGACATAGTTGTACACGCTCAGGCTCGTCCACTCGATCAGGACGTCGCTCCCGTTGTACATCATGTTCTCGCTGTCCTCATAATCCTCAACCAGACCGAGGTTGTCCCAGTCGATGGCTTCAAACGCCTCGCACAGATCGAGCAGCGCCTGCGTGCCGCGGGTCAGGTTCTCCTCGCTCGCGTCCAGCCAGGTGAAATAATTGCTCAGCATCATGTAGAACACCTGAGAACGGAAATCATCCTTGGCGTAGCCCGGTTCGGCGATCATCACTTCCGGCGTCTCCTCGAGCCGCTTGTTGTTTGAAATATCGGCCAGAATCGTCAGCAGCCCCTTCCACGAGGTCGGCACCTCGTAGCCCAGCTTTTCGGTCAGCAGCTTGGTGTTCATTTTCATCATATTGGCGTAGCAGGAGAGCGGCAGCGCGTAGATGTGGCCGTCCTTCATAACGTAATCCTTGATGAAGCCATACATGGCGTTCACCGCGTCGGAAATGGTCTGGTTGCCCTCCAATTCGGCCATAAAGCCGCGGTTCATCAGCGAGGTGAACGCGCTGCTCGTGCTGGGGAGGGTGTAGATATCCACGGAGGAATCGCGGTTCATCATGCTTTGCAGCAGGCTGTCCGTGTCCAGCGTCGTGGAGATGGAGATCATGTATTCCGGGTGCTTGTCGGTGAAGGCGTAATACGCCTTGTTGATCGAATCGACGTAGTCGCCGTTGGCGACGCGCATGCGCTGCGCGGGCAGCTTGTCAAGCGTCACGTCGCGGCCGACCACCGCATCGTAGCTGGCGAGCACGTACAGATCGCCGTAAACCACGCCGTTGCCGTTGGCATACGTCAGCGGCATGTCGCCGAATTCCTCCGACTCGCCGAGGCCGTCCTCGCCAACGTCGATGCGCCAGACGCTGCCGGAGAGCACGTAATACATCTTGCCGCGCGCCTCGTCATATGCCAGACCGGCGGGCGTTTGATAGCCGCTCGTCGGGAGCGCGCCCAGCTCGGCCGCTTCCTCGTTTTCAATGTCGTACAGCCAGAGCGTCGTGCTGGGCGTTTCGGTCGTATAATCGACGACGGTCATCAGCAGCTTGCCCTCGGTATACGGCGCGATGTTCTGCACGTCGCCATCCACATCGACCGTCAGCGCCTCCACGCTTTCATCCTCGAGGTTGAGCGCCAGCAGCTCCAGCTCCTCGCCGTAGGAGAGCGCGTAGAGCATGCCGCCAAAGGAGCAGGGGTTGCTCAGGTTGCGGGTGTAGGTGTAGGTTTCGTCGCCATACGTCTCGACGACGCAGAGCGCGTCGCCCAGATCAATGATCTCGCCCAGCGACAGCGCGCCGTCATCCGCAATCAGCAGCTCGACGAGCTGGTTGCTCGAATTGCCGTCCTCATCGCTGATGGTCGCCATGCGGTAGAGCTTGCCGCCGACGGCATAGAGGTTGCCGTCCAGATAGGCATATTCGCCGTCGTTCAGTTCCAGCACGCCGGGGGTCTCGCCGTCCCCGGTCAGCACGTTTTGCAGCTTGTCATAGCCTTCCACAGGGGTCAGCTTGCGGCTGGCGTTGTCCCATGTGTAGAGCGTATCCCAGCTGGACAGCAGCAGCTTGTCGCCGTAGACGATCATGCTCTGAATGTTGTCGCTAAAGTCGTTCATGCCCTGCACGGCGATGGTCACGTTGCCCTCCGCCAGCGCCGCCGCGCCCAGCATCAGAGCCAGCGCGAGAAGAATCGAAAGTATCTTTTTCATTTTTGTCGTCCTTTCTTTGTTTACTCCACATACACGATCACGGTCATGCCGATGCGCACGGTTTCATCCGGCGTGAAATCGACATAGGCGACGTACTGCGCGCTTTGGCTCGCCGCGCTGTCGCTCTGCTTTTCGCTCAGATACGAGATGGAGGAAATCGTTCCCTCAAAGCGGCGGCCGCTGTCCGCGTCCCAGTTGAACTCGATTTCGGCCTTGCCGCCGACGGTCACATCCATCAGATCCGCCTCGGAGATGACCATCTTGATCTGCATGGCGTCGTTCGGGTAAATCGTCGCGATCTTCGCGTCCTTCTCGACGCTCGTGCCGTTGCCCGCGTCCACCGTCGCAATCACGCCCGCCGCGTCGCTGACCACCTGCCTATCCGGCGCGTAGAGGCCGTCCAGCGTGCCCGTCACGGTTTCAAACAGCAGCTCGCCGCGCTCCACCGTGTCGCCCGCCTTGACGTGCATTTTCAGCACGCTCCCCTCGGCGTTGACGGCAACGGTTTTCGTCCGCCCGACCGTGCCGCGGCCGATGCGGCTGGCGGAGGCATAATCCTCGCTGCGGTAGATATCCACGGTTTCGCCCATGTAAAACTCGCCGCCCGTCACCTCGATGGTGAACTTGTTGTCGTCCTTCTCGTCCAGCCCGGTCACCACGCCGCGCCCCTGATGGCTGCCGTCCTTGGTGCACTTGAGAAACACGCTCTCGCCGATGTGGATGTAGCGGTTCTCGCTGGAATTATAGCCCTTCTCCGTGCTGCACTCGAGCGTGTAGCGGTTGATCGGCTCGATATACACCAGCGCGCCGTATTGGGTTTTCACGCCGTCCGCGCTGTCGCCTTCGCGCGCAAACACGCCGCTGACCGTGCCATCCGTGGAGGCGTAGGTCTTGCGGGTTTCCACCGTGGCGATCGGGTCGCCGATCTTCACGCTGTCGCCCACGCGAACGCGCACATCCTCCACCAGACCGCCGTAGGGCGCGGCGATCACCTGCGTCGTTCCCGCCGTCACCTCGCCGGCGAACACGGTTTCCGCCTGCGCCGCGAGGGGCAGGGCGAGCGCCAAGAGAAGCGCGCCGAGGGTTGCTGTTTTCTTCATTTATGTGGCCTCCTTACCGGGCTGATAGCTTTCGTAGGGTTTCTTCATCATGTCCTTTGTGCCGATGAGCACGTTGTAGCGGTACATCGGGCTCTCCGTGCTCTCCTCGAGCAGATAGGTTTCGCCCTCCACCTGCACGCTCAGCGTCGTTTCGCGCAGCGTTTCATCCTGAATGAGCGTGTATTCGAACTTGCGGGTCGAAACGCCGCCGGCCTTGAGCTTGCCGTACTGCGTGCCGCCGGTGAAGCCATCCGTCGGGATGACGGTGATATACTCGCCGGAAGCGAACACCAGATACTCCACGCCGCTGTTGTACAGCAGCTTATAGGTCTCGCCGCCGAAGTGCCAGACATTGGCCTGCGCGTCCGTCGCCGCGGTGAGCACGAGCGCGTTGGGCGCGGTCTTCGTCTCGCCCGCCTTCGTCTGCCACGTCGTCAGCTCGGCGGTAAACGGCTTGAGCTGCTCCTCCTCGGTCAGCGACAGGCTCAGCGCCGTGCCGCCGATGGTCAGCTCCGTCTGCGGTTGATCGGAAACGTTCAGCTCCAGCGCGTTGTAGTTCGCCTTGGAATAATCCATCGTTTCCTTCACGTGGCGGATGGGCTTTTTGCCCGTTCCCGTGCCGCTTCCCGTGCCGGTGCGCTTCTTCTTGCCGAAGATGAACTCCTCGTCGTTCGAAGAGATGTTGCCCGCAAAGTCGCGCGTCAGAATCCAGCCCGCGTCCACCTTTTCGCCGACCTCGCCGTAGAAGGTCATGTTGTCCGTCTCCGGGTCGTTGCAGGAGAGCCACGTTTTGCCGCCGTCGTAGGAGATGCTGTCCAGCCCGCTCAAATCGTCATACGCTTCCACGTAGCAGACCTTTTTGTTTTTTTTGTCGCCGCTGAGATACGGCCCGTCCGGCGGGGTGAAATCCAGCATGGTGTCGTATTGATCCGAGAGGGACTGCACGTCGCCCATCTTATCCAGAATGACGAAGCGAACGCTGGAGAAGCCCTCCTCGCTGGGCACATACATGTTGTTTCCGTCGGACAGCAGAATCAGCCGCTCGTCGCAGATAAACACGCCGTAAACGTATTCGGTGCTGTCCTCCGGGATGCCGAAGAGGGTGAACGTCGGCGGGGAATTTTTCCAAACGCCCGGTTCATAGTCTTCCGCCGTCACTTCGAGCACCGGCTTGGGCACGGGCGCAGGCGTCGGTTCTTCCGTCGGGGCGGGCGTAGCGCTCGGCTGCGCCGAAGGGGTCTGCGTTTCGCCCGTTCCGGGGGTCTGCGTTTCGCCCGTTTCGGGGGGCTGCGTTTCGGGGGGCTGCGTTTCGTTCGAGTCGATCTTGTCCAGTTCGTCCTCGCGCAGCATCTGCACGCTGATGGAGAGGCGGACGTCCTCCATGTCCCCCGTCTCTTCCAGCGTCATCAAATCCTTGGAATCGAGCACCGCGACATATTCGTATTTCTCCGTGTTGAAGCTGTCGCTCTCGCCATCCGGCTCGAAGCCCACGCGGCTCAGCAGATTCCGCGAAACGTTATCCGCCGTCAGCACGTTCCTCGTGCGGATATACACCGTCGCTTCCTCGTCTTCCGCCAGATGATGTTCCAGCCACGAGAGCACATCGCCGAGCGCGCCCGCCGTGTGTTCGCCGTTTTCCAGCTCCGTCCAAGCGTCCCCCTGCGGCTTCCAATCGTCCGCTTCCGGGTCTGTCGTATCTTCCGGCACGGGGTTCTGCGTTTCAGTCTGCGCGGTTCCGTCCTCCGGTTCGTTTTCGCCCTTCTGCTCGGTTTCGCCCTTCGGTTCGGAATCGTCTGTCGGCTTGGAATCATCCGTCGTCTTGGAATCGTCCTCCGCCTTGGAATCGTCCTCCGGCTTGGTATCGTCCTCCGCCTTGGTATCGTCCTCCGCCTTGGAATCGTCCTCCGCCTTGGTATCGTCCTCCGCCTTGGTATCGTCCTCCGGCTTGGTATCGTCCTCCGCCTTGGAATCGTCCTCCGGCTTGGTATCGTCCTCAGTCAACAGCTCAGTTTCACCCTCGTCAAAGGTTTCTTCCTCTTCTGTTGGTTCATCAATGGTTTCTTCTATGGTTTCTCCCTCCGGCTGGCCGCCGTTTTCTGCGTCGTTCTGCGCGTCCGGCTGATCGACCGCCGGTATTCCCTCTGTATAGCCCTCAGCCACCGTCAAGCCGGGCAGTATGGCCAGCCATGCCGCCAGCGCCAGCGCTGCTTTTCGATTCTTGTTCATGCGTTTGCCCTCCTTGGTCGCCTGATGTCCGACATGAATTAGACGACGACGCCTCTCCGTTTGTGGACAGGTTTTAGATGTTATTTGAAATAAAACCACATCTTGAACAGTATATCACATTTTTCCGTGCTTTTGTTTGCGGGTTTCCTTTTATTAGACGAATGAGCGCAGGAAATTCTTTCATCCGGAGACAAAAAAAATTGGGCAGAGCCTGCCTTCCCCTCTGCCAAAGTCTGCAAAACGCCAAAAAATCCCGCGCCGCATCGTTCGCCCGATGCAATGGCGCGGGAAGAATCCATCCATCTGAGGGGAAAAACCGTTTAGCTGGCCATGTTTTCGGAGGATTCCAAAATTTCGCGCGCAACGTCCGCGATTCGCCGGCCGGAATCCATGCTCGTCTTCTAAATCTTGTAATGCGCTTCGGATTCGGTCAAATGGAACACATCCATCAGCTTGCCCTTCGCGCGGTCAATCAGCTTGCGCTCCTCCAGCGTGCGCGAGAGCTTTTCGGCCTTCGCGCGGAGCTGCTGCATGCGTATGCGGCAATGGGCGAGCGTTTTGACGCTCTGCACCAGCGCGTCCGCGCTGATCGGGTTGCGCAGCATGACGACGTTCTCCGTTTCCTCGCCCGCGTAATCCTGCGGCACGATCATCACCACGTCGGCCTCCTCGCCAAGCTGGCGCGCCAGTTCCTCCCCGGTCATATCCGGCAGGCGGTATGTCGTCAGCAGCATCGCCCCGCCCTGCGCGGCGCGCACCGCCTCCATGCCCGTGTGCACAACGCCGCTGGGCATGATCTGCGCGGCGAGCAGCATGCTGCTGAGTTTGGCGGCCACGCCCTGCGGCGCGGCGATGTAAAAACGATCGGAAAATGACGCCCCCATTGTTTCATCCTCCATGTGATTCAAAGTACGGTTTGAGCAGCGCGATTGTCAGCCCGTTGACAGCCTGCGGTTGTTTTTGCGCGGCAAAGTCAGGCAATTCGGTCCTTTCTTCGTCTGTGGGGAAAGCAATTTGTCTACGATCCGATTATACCGTTTCTTTGCGCGGTTTTCAAGATATTTTTGACTTTTTTCGTTTCAAATCCTGCACTTTCTTCTTTTATTAAACTCTCTTTACATAAAATGCGAATAAATATTCATAAATTAAGCAAAATCGCCGCTTTGCTTTTTTGCATAACGGCGATTTTCCTTTTTTATTTTTCCTGCGCCTTCAGCGCCGCGCCGACAAACTCGCGGAACAGCGGATGCGGACGGTTCGGGCGGCTTCTCAGCTCCGGGTGATACTGCACGCCGACAAACCACGGGTGGTTCGGCAGCTCGACAATCTCCACCAGATCGCGCTCCGGGTTCACGCCGCCGATGCGCATGCCGCCCTCGACGAACAAATCGCGGTAGGCGTTGTTGAACTCGTAGCGGTGGCGATGGCGCTCGAAGATATTCTCCTCGCCGTAAGCGGCGAAGGCGACGGAATCGCGGCTCAGGCGGCAGGGATATTTGCCCAGCCGCATCGTGCCGCCCTTCTCGTCGATATGCTGCTGGTCGGACATCAGGTCGATCACCGGGTACGGCGTGTTGGGGTCAACCTCGCTGGTGTGCGCGCCGGTCAGGCCGAGCACGTGGCGGGCATATTCCACCACGGCCATCTGCATGCCCAGACAGATGCCCAAAAACGGCACGCCGTGCTCGCGGGCATACTGCACGGCGGCAATCTTGCCCTCCAGCCCGCGCTCACCAAAGCCGCCCGGCACGAGCACGCCGCCGCAGCCCGCGAGCTTCTCCGCCGCGTTCTCCGGCATCACGCTCTCGGCCGCCACCCATTCCACGCGCACCTTCGCATGGTGGGCAATGCCGCCGTGGGTCAGCGCCTCGACGATGGAGAGATACGCATCCGGCAGCTCGACGTATTTGCCGACAATCGCAATGCGGACGTCCCTTTCCGGGGTCAGCAGCCGCTCGACCATGCCGCGCCATTCGGTCAGGTCGGCCTCCGGCGCGGGGATGCCCAGCAGGCGGCAGACGCGCTCGTCCATGCCCTCCTCGTGAATCATCAGCGGCACTTCGTAAATGCTGCGCGCGTTGAGATTTTCGAACACGCAGTCCGCCGGAATGTTGCAGAACAGGCCGATCTTCGCGCGTACATCGCGCGTCAGCGCCTTTTCGCTGCGGCAGACGATGATATCCGGCTGAATCCCCAGCCCGGTCAGCTCCTTGACGGAGTGCTGGGTCGGCTTGGTCTTCAATTCGCCCGCCGCGGAGATATACGGCACGAGCGTCACGTGAATATACAGCGCGTTTTCGCGGCCGACCTCGTTTTTCAGTTGGCGCGCCGCTTCGAGGAACGGCAGGGATTCGATGTCGCCGACCGTGCCGCCGATCTCGGTGATGACCACGTCCGGCGCGTCCTCCCGAAGGGAGACCGCCAGCATGCGGCGCTTGATCTCGTCGGTGATATGCGGAATGACCTGAATCGTCGCGCCCAGATATTCGCCCTTGCGCTCGCGGGTGATGACGGTATCATACACGCGGCCGCTGGTGACGTTGGCCGCCTGCGTCAGATTTTCGTCGATGAAGCGCTCGTAATGCCCCAAATCGAGATCCGTCTCCGCGCCGTCGTCGGTGACAAAGACCTCGCCGTGCTGATACGGGTTCATCGTGCCGGGATCGACGTTGATATAGGGATCAAACTTCTGCATGGAAACCCTGAGCCCGCGGCTCTTGAGCAGCCGCCCCAGCGAAGCCGCCGTGATGCCCTTGCCCAGCGAGGAGACGACGCCGCCCGTCACAAAAATAAACTTGGTGTGCATCCTATACCTTCCTTCCGTCCGCGCGAACGCGATCATCAAAAAACTACCGACCTATTATAATCACCATGCGCCCGGATTTCAAGAAAAATTTGGGAGAAAAAACACATTTCCTTCAATTTGTTCTGTTTTTTCATTTTATCCGCTCAAAAAGTGAAAGAATTTAACATCAATCTCCCGCATAAACACCTTATGCCATAGCCGGTTCCGAAAAAATCCCGGATTTGCTCATTTTCTGCTTCACGATAAAATCCGCCCTGCACGGCGCAAGGCGGATTCGAATTATTTATGATACAGGCTGTTCTTTTCATAGATGGGTTCGCAGGTCAGGCGCATGCCCAGCCGCTTGAATACCCCGTCGTCCACGGAGGAGAGGATGACCGTGGAATGTACCTCGCAGCACTTGAGTTTGTCAAGCGCCTGCATGGCTTTCAGCGCGTTCGGGTCGCTGGCCGCGCTGATCGCCAGCGCAACGAGCATCTCGTCGGTGTGCAGGCGCGGGTTTCGGCTCTTCATGTAATCGGTTTTGAGCGTCTGGATGGAGGCGATCACGTCCGGGGCAATCAGCTTGATTTCGTCGTCAATGCCCGCAATCGCCTTGAGCGCGTTGAGCACCGCCGCGGAGGCCGCGCCGAACAGCTCGGTCGTGCGCCCCGTGACAATCTGCCCATCCGGCAGCTCGATGGCGAGGGCGGGCTTGCCCGTGCGCTCGGCGACCGCCATCGCGGCAGGCACGACGGCGCGGCGCTCCGGCTCGATATCCAGCGTGCGCATCAGCAGCTCGATCTTGGCCGCCTCGTCCTCGGCGTTCTGCCCCTGACGGACGCGGCAGGCCGCCTGGAAGTAGCGGCGGATGACCTCCTGCCGGGAGGCCTCGCGGCAAACCTCGTCGTCCACGATGGAGAAGCCCGCCATGTTCACGCCCATATCCGTCGGGCTCTTATACGGACATTCGCCGTAGATGCGCTCAAAAATCGTCCGCAGCACCGGGAAAATCTCGATATCGCGGTTGTAATTGACCGTCGTAACGCCGTAGGCTTCCAGATGGAACGGGTCGATCATGTTCACGTCGTTCAGGTCGGCCGTCGCCGCCTCATAGGCGAGGTTGACCGGGTGCTTGAGCGGCAGATTCCAGATCGGGAAGGTTTCAAACTTTGCGTAGCCCGCCTTCACGCCGCGCTTGTGCTCGTGGTAGAGCTGAGAGAGGCAGGTCGCCATCTTTCCGCTGCCCGGCCCCGGCGCGGTCACGACGACCAGCGAGCGCGTGGTTTCGATATAATCGTTGCGGCCATAGCCCTCGTCGCTGACGACCAGCCGCACGTCGGCGGGATAATTCGGGATTCGGTATTGACGGTAGACCTTGAGGCCGAGCGCCTGCATGCGCTTTTCGAACACGTCCGCCGCGGGCTGACCGGCGTACTGCGTCAGCGCGATGGAGCCGACGTACAGGCCAAAGCCGCGGAAAACGTCGATCAGGCGCGCCACGTCCTTGTCGTAGGTAATGCCCAAATCGCCGCGGCGCTTGTTTTTCTCGATATCGCCCGCGTTGATGGCGATGACGATTTCCGCCTGATCGCGCAGCGCCAGCAGCATTTTGATCTTGTTATCCGGCGCGAAACCCGGCAGCACGCGCGCCGCGTGATAATCGTCAAAGAGTTTGCCGCCAAATTCCAGATAGAGCTTTCCGCCGAACTGGTTGATGCGCTCACGGATATGCTCCGATTGCAGGCGGATATACTTTTCGCTGTCAAAACCGACCTGATTCATCTGTCTCTCTCCATTTCTCGTTGTTCGAACCACTTCGACTGTTTAGTATATCAAACTCGCGGACGGCTTTCAAGCCGAAATCAGAGAAAGTTTTTGACAAAAAAAGCCCCGGCAAACCTGACTTCTTGACAAGCCTGCCGGGATAGCGTACAATGTAGTTAGGTAGGTTACGCCCTACGAGGTATGCGGCTTCCGCCGCAACAGCTAATTAGGTTTGGTTACCCTATTTCGCCGTCACGCAGTTGCAGTCTGCGAGGCGGCCTTTTTATCGCTTGACTAACGCGATACCAAGTGCCACAGCACCAATCACGATACCAATCACGGCAAGAAGAGCGTTAAACAACTCTACGTTCGTCATTGCTATCACCTCCGCTTCTGTACGCTGTTGCGAAGGGATGCTTACCTCGTAGCCCTGCCTGACTACGCCGTATATCATAACACGCCGCCCTGCTTTTGACAAGGCGGCGTGTTATCAGATTCTATTCGATTCGGAAATGAATGAAATGCTTACTTCGCGGTGACAAGGCGCGGCTTCTGCTCGACGAGGTAAGACGAGCCGTCGCCAATGGCCATCTTCATGTCTCCCATCGCTTCACAGCCGGGAGAACAGACGCGGCGTCTCGTTGTCTTTAGCCCTTCACCGCACCGGCGATCACGCCGTCGATGATGTATTTCTGGCAGACGAGGTACATCACGATAATCGGCAGAACCGTAATCATAATGCAGGCCATCATCGGCCCCATCTCCACGCGGCCATAGCTGCCGCGGAAATACTGAATCGCCATCGGGATGGTGCGGTATTTCTTGATATCCAGCACCAGCGTCGGCAGGAGATAGTCGTTCCAAACCCACATGGTTTCCAGAATCGCGGTGGAGATCATCGTCGGTTTCAGAATCGGGAACACGATCTTGAAGAAGATTTGCAGCGGGTTGCAGCCGTCGATCATCGCGGCCTCCTCAATCGCAATCGGAACGGATTTCATAAAGCCGGTGAACATGAACACCGCCAGACCCGCGCCGAAGCCGAGGTAGATCACGCAGATGTTGAACGGCGTGTTGAGCTTCAGCGTGTCCGCCGTCTTGGAGAGGGTGAACATCACCATCTGGAACGGCACGACCATCGAGAACACGCAGAGCAGATACATCGCCTTGGAGATCGCGGAGCTCACGCGGGTGATGTACCAGCCGCACATCGAGCAGCACAGCAGAATCAGCACGACCGAGGTGATCGTGATCGTCGCCGAATAGCCGAAGGATTGCAGGAAGTTGAGCTGGGTGATGCCGTAGGCATAGTTGTGCAGCCCGGCGAACGTCGCCTGAGTCGGCAGTTCGAACACCGTCGCGGTGGAAATCGCCAGCTCGTCCTTGAGCGAGTTGATCAGAATCAGCAGCACCGGATAGAGCCACACGACGCAGAGCGCCGCGAGCAGCACGGTCAGCAGCACGTTGACAACGCGGCGGGAGCCGGAAACGGCGCCATCATGGTATTTGGCCATTACTGCTGCACCTCCTTGCGACGGGTGAAATAGAGCTGAATGAGCGCGATGACGATGACCAGCAGGAAGAAGACCACGGCCTTCGCCTGACCGATGCCCTTCCACTGCGCGCCGCTGCGCTGGTAGAACGTGTCGTAGATGTTGAGCGCGAGCATCTGGCTGGCCTTGGCCGGTTCGCCGCCGGTCAGCGAGAGGTTCTGGTCAAAGAGCTTGAACGAGTTGGTCAGCGTCAGGAAGGTGCAAATCGTGATGGAGGGCATGACCATCGGCAGCTTGACCTTGAAGAGCGCCTGCGCGCCGGTCGCACCGTCGATGGCGGCGGCTTCCAGCAGGTCGCCCGGCACGTTTTGCAGCCCCGCGATGTAGATAATCATCATATAGCCGATCTGCTGCCAGCACATCAGGATAATCAATCCCCAGAAGCCGTATCGCGCGTCCAGCGAGAGCAGCGGCCTGCCCAGATTGGTCAGAATGCCGTTGAGCAGAATCTGCCAGATATAGCCCAGCACGATGCCGCCGATCAGGTTCGGCAGGAAGAACACCGTGCGGAAGACGTTCGTGCCCTTGAGCCCGCGCGTCAGCGCCAGCGCGATGGCAAAGGCGATGACGTTAATCAGGACGGTGGAAACGACGGTGAATTTCGCCGTAAACCAGAAGGCGGAGACGAACGTGCTATCCTGAAAGACCTTCAGGTAGTTATCCAGCCCAACGAACGTCGTCTTGCTGATGGTGGTGAACTTGTGGAAGGACAGGAAAATGCCCCACAGGAACGGCCACACGAAGCCGATGATAAACGCCGCCAGCGTCGGCAGCAGGAAAAACGGCCAATATTTTTTGATTGCTTTTTCCATATTTCGGTTCCTTTCGGAGGCGGGAATGGGGCAGCCTGCAAAGGGACATGGTGCGCATGCCGCTTTGAAGACTGCCCTTTGGCGGGCAGCTTGCTTTTTTTGCAGTCTTTTTCAGTTTGAAGAAGAAAAAGGGAAGTGCGAAGAGCCCGCCCCTTTTGGCGCAAGGTCAGTTATACTAATTCGCAGTTAAAATGCTTAACAGAGCGCATCAGATTTTTTGTTCTGACGAAGCCAAGTGAAGTGAGGCGTACTGGAGGTACGTTGAACGGAACGAGGCAAAGTCAGAGCGAAAAAGATGGTGCGCGGATTAAGCCATTTTAACAAGAATTAGTATTAGTGGCTCAGCTTGTACTCGGTCGCCCAGCCATCCACGAACGCGGTCTTCACAGCGTCCCAGTCGCCGGTGCCGGCAGCGTAAGCGGTCAGCGCGGAGCCGACGCCGTTCTTCCACTCTTCGGACGGAATGGTCGCGAAGTTCCAGCTCACCGGGAGCTTGCCCTCGGCGGTGTACTGCGCGTCAATCTGCACGAACGGGTTCGCGGACTGATATTCGCCGGTGAAGGTATCGAACGGAGCGACGAAGCCCATGTCCTGAGACATGCTCTTGCGGCCCTCGTCAGAGGTCACGACCCACTCCATGAACGCGAGGGTCGCGTCGATGTCCGCCTGCTTGGCGGTGCCGTTGACGCACCAGTAGTTCTCGGTGCCGGTGCACAGGCCCTGATTCTCTTCGCCTTCCACGCCGATGTAGATCGGGAGCATGGTCAGGTTCTCAGCGCCGAGGGAGGAAACGTCGTTCCACGCCCAGGTGCCGTTCTGATAGAACACGGCCTTTTCGCCGACGAACTCAGCCACAGCGTCGTTGCCGGTCTTGCTGGCCAGCAGCTTCGGGTCGCAGGTGGAATCGGTGATGTACAGATCCCAGATCTTCTTGTAGTTGTCCAGATAGGTGCCCTTGATGGCCTCGGTCGCGCCGATGCCGTCCGCCTTGTACTCGTAGTAGATCGGCATGTTGGCCAGATGGGTCTTGAAGCGCCAGTCGGAAGAACCGTCCATACCGGCGGAGGTGAAAGCGCCGTCCACGCCAAGCTCGTCCTTGCGCGCCTGAATATCGTCGGCAACCGCCTTCAGGGTTTCAAAGTTGGTGATGTCGGAGGCCTTGTAGCCGGCCTTCTCCAGCAGCTTGGTGTTGGCGATCAGGCCGTAGGTCTCGATGACGTAGGCCACGCCGCACACCTTGTCGTCCTCCTTGAGGGCGAAAGCGTCGGAGGTCAGGTGCTTGGTGATCTCGGCGTCCTTGAGATCATAGCAGTAATCCTTCCAGTTGGCCAGACCGACCGGGCCGTTCACCTGGAACAGCGTCGGCGGGTCGCTCTTCTCGATTTCGCTCATCAGCGTGGTCTCGTAGTTGCCGGAAGCGGCCGTCACGACGGTCACCGGCACGCCAGTCTTCTCGGTGTAGAGCTTCGCGAGCTCCTGCCACTGTGCGTCCTGCTCAGGCTTGAAGTTCAGGTAGTACACCGAACCCTCGGCCGAAGCGGTCATGGCCAGAGCAAGGCACAGGCACGCGGCCAGAGCAAAGGCGATGATTTTCTTCATAGATTGTTACCCCTTTCATTTTGTAGAGAGTTCTATGGTCGAAGCGTCCTCCCGCTCCAAACATACGGTTTCACGACGTTGTTTGCGAAACACTGTGCAACGTCCATGCACTCATTATAGACCAACCTTTTCAGAAATGCAAGAGCCTTTTTGGAATTTATGAGCCTTTTTTACAAATCGTGCGCGACATAAACCGACACTTTGCAGATTCGCCCTTCTTCCTTCTTCGGCTTCATCCCCCTTCGTTCGCCAGAATGTGCAACTTTGTGCAAATATTTTGCGCAAATTGAGCGCACACGGTTGACAGCGCGCTCATCCTCTTTTACAATAAAGGCAGACACGAGAGCGGGCTGTGTCACGCGCCGCTTTCCCCCTATCTTCTGCGCAAAGGAGCGTTTCTGTGGCCGTAACCATTCGGGATGTGGCGGCGCTGGCAGGCGTTTCGCCGTCCACCGTATCCAGAACCTGCCAAAACAGTCCCTCCATCAGCGAGGACACCAAGCGGCGCGTTCGTCAGGCCGCCAAGCAGCTCGGCTATGCCATGGGCGGCGACCCGGCGCAATCCCCCGTGCCGCGCACCATCGGCGTCATCCTGCCGCCGAGCGCCAGAGAGGTTTACGAAAACCCCTTCTATCTGGAGATGATCCGCGGCATCAACCAGTTCTGCAACGCGCATCAATACGTCAGCACCATCGTCACCGGGCGCGACAACGACGAAATTCTCGCGGCGATCCGGCTGCTCGTCTCCACCGGCGCGGCGGATGCGTTTATTCTGCTCTATTCCCGTCAGGGCGATACCGTCATCGACTATCTGGTGCAGGCGGGGCTGATGTACGTGCTCATCGGCAAAGCCTATGCCTACGCGAACAAGACGGTCTACATCGACAACGACAACTTCCTCGCCGGGCAGGAGGCGACCGAATACCTCATCCGCCGGGGGCATCGGCGCATCGCCTATCTGGGCAGCGACAACGCCTATTTTTTCACCGCCGACCGCAGGCGCGGCTATCAGGCGGCGCTGGCGCTGGCGGATATCCCCCTTCTGGAAGATTACTGCGTGGAAATGCCGACGCTGGGCAGCGACGACGCGGCCGTGCACGCGCTGCTCAGCCGCGCGGACAGGCCGACCGCCATCGTCGTCAGCGACGATCTGCTGGGCATGACGCTCGGACGCGCCTGTCTGGCGCACGGGCTTTCCATCCCTAAAGATATTTCCATCATCTCGTTCAATAATTCGCTTTTCGCGAAATTGACCTCGCCCCGGCTCACGTCGGTGGATCTCAATTCCTTTCAGTTGGGCATCGAGGCGGCCAGCCAGCTCATCAGCCACGTCGAGCGTCCGGAATTGATGGCGACCAAGAGCATCATCCCGCACCGCATCGTCGAGCGGGAGAGCTGCCGCGATCTTTGAGCGCGCCCATGCGCCGTCAAGCCCAAATTGCCGCAAAATAAAACACGCTCCCTTCGGCGGTAAAACGTCGAAAGAGCGTGTTTTTTTTGCTTTACAAAATACTTTGAAGCGTCATCGCGCAGAGCATTTCCCGCGGGAAAGCGCTCAGCGTGCGCAGCGCCAGCGGCGAGAACGAGCCTTCCCGCAGCAGCACCTGATACAGGCAGGCGATCACCAGCCTGCGGTCGATCTGCGGTTTGGCAAAGAGCACGCCGATCCGGCCGCCCAGCAGCGAGCCGAGCATGGATTCCGCCTTTTCAAGCGGCAGGCGCGCGCGAAGCTCGTCCCGCAGCGCGGCAAACGTCAGCACCTGCGCCGGGTTGACCTCCGCCGCCTGCGCGCAAAGCTCACAGCCGCGCAGGAAATAGTCGATGCCGTCCGCCCTTTCCGGCAGCTCCTCCTCCAGCAGGGAGAAGAACGGCGCGGCGCTCTCCCGCTTCCGCGTCAGCGCGTTGGAATGGGCGAACGCCATCTCCACCTGCGTCAGGCGGACGACGTAATCCTGCGCGCGGGTGTAGAGCGCCTGCGCGTCCACCGCGTCAAACGCATAGGACACGCCGCGCATGCGCCCGAACGCGCGCATCACGTCGTTATAGCCGAGGGTGCGGTTGCGCGCCGAGAGCGCGCTGTCCAGCGTCAGCAGGCCGCCCAGCGGCTGAGAGGCGCGGATATAGGTGACGTTCGGTCTGCGGTCATACTGCGTATGGGAGCGGTGCTTGCCGATGTCGATGGCGATGATATCCCGCGCGCCGCTGCGCACGGCCATTTCCACCGGCGTGTTGTCGCAGAAGCCGCCGTCGATATAGCGGTCGCCGCCGATCTGCTTCATCGGGAAAATCGGGAAGCAGGACGCGCTGGCCATCAGCCAATCGTGCAGCGAACCGGCCTCCATCTCCTCCAGCCGCTTCTCCACCATCGCCAGCGACGGGAAGCGCGTGGTGACCACGCCCAGACGAACGCCGCTGCGGCGAACCCTGTCCTCGTCGATCAGCCGATGCAGAATCTCCATCAGCGGGGAAACGTCCACGCCCTTCTGGTGCGCGTAGCGGGTGATGAATTCCAGCAGCTTTTCCGGGTGATCGAAGATGTTTTCCGCGTCGTCCGCGATGGCGAGGCTTTCCTCGCTCACCACGTCGCTCAGGCGGATGCTGCTCCACAATTCGGCCGCCGCGTCCATGCTGCCCTGCGCGTACATCGCCGCGTGCAGCGCGCCGACGGACGTGCCGAAGACGCTGCCCGCCTTCACGCCCAGCGCGTCCAGCGCGGCAATCGCGCCGACCTCATACGCGCCCTTCGCCCCGCCGCCGCCCAGCACGAGCGCCGTTTCGGAGGGAATGAACGCGCGCATCAGGCGCGAACCTCGATTTTCGCCATATCCGCCAGCATTTCAGCGGTCTTTTCAATGCCCATCAGCCCGGAGTTGATGCAGACGTCGTAATTCTGCGCCTTGCCCCACTTCTGATCCGTGTAGCGGAAATAGTGGTTGCCGCGCTCCTTGTCGGATGTGTTGATGGCCTTGAGCGCCTCCGCCTCGCTCATGTTGTGGCGCGCCATGATGCGGTTGACGCGCACATCGCGCGGCGCGTAGACGAAGACGTTGATGGTGTTGTCGCGCCCGGCGAGGATGTAGTCCGCGCAGCGGCCGACGATGACCGCGCTCTCCTTCGCGGCGATGTCGCGGATGACCTGCGCCTCGGAGATGAAGATGGATTCGCTCAGCGGCAGATACTGGCTGGAGAAGAAGCCGCTGGAATACACGGCGCTCGCGGCGAGGTTCTGCATGAAGCCGCTGCGCACGCGCTGCTCGTTGTTGGCGATGAACTCGTCGGACAGGCCGCTCTTCTGCGCGGCCAGGGTGATGAGCTTTTTATCGTAATACGCGATGCCGAGGGTTTTGGCGACCAGCTCGCCGATCTCGCGGCCGCCGCTGCCATACTCACGGCCAATGGTGATGATTAAAGGATTCCTCATATTGATGACCTCCTCATCCTGTTTGTTGTCTTTATTATAACACATCCGTAAACCGCGGGACAAACTTTTTTCTTCTTCCGCTCTCCGCAAAAATCAGCTTCCTCCCTGAAGGAGTCCGTCCCCATTTGAAGTTTCCAAACGATTGTGCTACAATAAAAACATAAAAAAAACGACACAGAGGAGCGTCAACCCATGACCATCAGATTATACGACAAAGACGTGGATATGCTGGACTTTTCCGCCGTGGTCAAAACCTGCGCGCAGCGGGAAAACGGCTATGTCGTCACACTGGATCAGACGGCGTTTTTCCCGGAGGGCGGCGGACAGGGCGCGGATCACGGCACGCTGGGCGGCGCGCAGGTGCTTGACGCGCACGACGTTCACGGCGAGGTGGAGCACTTGGTCAGCGCGCCGCTGGCAATCGGCAGCGAGGTGCGCGGCCATGTGGACGCGGCGCGTCGGCTGGACATGATGCAGCAGCACAGCGGCGAGCACATGTTTTCCGGATTGGTGCACGGCCTTTTCGGGTATGATAACGTGGGCTTTCACATCGGCGCGGAGGCCGTGACCATGGATTTCAACGGCCCGCTGACCGAGGTGGACGTCCGCCGCGTGGAGCTGCTGGCGAATCAGGCCGTCTGGCGCGATCAGCCGGTGGAGGCGTTCGTACCCGGCCGCGAAGCGCTGGCAAACATCGAATACCGCAGCAAAAAGGAGATCGACGGGGACGTGCGCATCGTCCGCATCGAGGGTGTGGATACCTGCGCCTGCTGCGGCACGCACGTGCATACCACCGGCGCCGTCGGCCAGATCAAGGTCGTCGGCGTGCAGAAATACAAGAGCGGCGTGCGCGTCTCCATCCTCTGCGGCCGCCGCGCGCTGGCCTACGAAAACGCGATGCTCGATCAGGCCAAGGCCGCCGGTCACGCACTTTCCGTGCCGACGGAGGAGCTTTCCGGCGCGGTGGAGCGGATGCTCGGCGAGCGCGACCGCCTGCGCGCACAGAATGACGCGCTGGGCATGCGCATTTTCGATCTGCTGGCGCAGCGGGAGGCAAAAAACGCGATCCGCGTCGTGGCCTGCGACGCGCTGCCTGCCGCGCACGCGCGCAAGGCCGCCGGTCAGCTCGCCGTCGGCGCAAAGGCGGCGCTCGTGCTCATCCCCCGCGAGGCGGGCTGGAGCTTCGCGCTGTCCTCCGAAACGGAGGACGTGCGCCCGATGACCAAAGCCCTCTGCGCGGCGTTCGGCGGCAAGGGCGGCGGGCCGAAGGACATGACGCAGGGCGTTCTCTCCTCCGGCACGGAGGCGGAAATTCGGGCAAGCCTTGAAGAATAACGGGATAACTCCCGCTCAGCCCGGACACGCGATTTCAAGCACCTGCTCGATCATTCGATGAAAGAGCTGCGCTTCCACCGTGTCGGCGGCGCGGTAATAGACCTCCTTCCCCTCGCGGCGGGCGACGATAAGCCCCGCCGCGCGGAGGGGACGCAGGTGGTGCGACAGCGCGGGCGAGGACATCTCCATACATTCGGAAAGCTGAATCACGCATTTTTCGCTGTGGCAGAGGATGAAAAACAGGCGCACGCGCGTCGGGTCGCTCAGGTATTTGAAAAGCTGCGCCGCCGCCTCAAACGACGCGGTATCCTGCGGCGCGGGATGCAGATGATGTTCGCTCATACGACATTCTCCCCTTTTGCTCCGTTTTTCGCCCAAACGGAAGGTCCTTTCGCCCAATCGGAAGAGGTTGTGCGAAAGCCCTTGCGCGGGCGCTCTCAAAGCATTATACTACGGTCACAACGAATAAACAAGTGCTTAATCGTTGAATCCATCGACCGAAACGAAAAGGAGTCATCGACATGAAAAAGAGCTATAAGATCGAAGTGGACTGCGCCAACTGCGCCAACCTGATGGAAGAAGCCGCCCGCAAGACCGACGGCGTGGCCAGCGCGACCGTCAATTTTATGACCCAGAAGATGATCGTCGAGTTCGCCGAGGGCGCGGATGCGAAGCAGGTCATGCAGGCGGTGCTCAAGGCCTGCCGCAAGGTGGAGCCGGATTGCGAGATCGAGCTGGGCTGAGCCGCCCGCATCCTCAAACCGGCGCTGAATCAAAGGAGAGCAGACCATGAACAGGAAGCAAAAAAAGATGCTCGCGCGCATCCTGACCGCTGCGGCCATGCTGATCGCGCTGAAGCTGATCCCCGTGACCGGCGTTTTGCAGCTTGCGCTGTATCTGGTCGCCTATCTGGTCATCGGCTATGACATTCTGAAAAAGGCGTGGCGGGGCATTTTGAACCGTCAGGTGTTCGACGAAAACTTTCTGATGGCCGTGGCCACTGTCGGCGCGTTCGCGCTGGCGATCGTCTCGCGCAGCGGCGACTATGTGGAAGCCATCGCCGTCATGCTGTTTTATCAGATCGGCGAGCTGTTCCAGAGCTACGCCGTCGGCAAGAGCCGCCGCAACATCAGCGCCCTGATGGACATCCGCCCCGACTACGCGAATATTGAAAAGGACGGCCAGCTTGAGCGCGTCGATCCGGACGAGGTCGAGATCGGCAGCGTCATCGTCGTCCA
>OKRW01001334.1_pt1 | contig 21422 bp, 14 predicted proteins | sample 1601151 | NCBI WGS metagenome assembly OKRW01 (sample SAMEA3541471, study PRJEB24748) | human gut metagenome | biome: human gut; feature: human-associated habitat; material: faeces | place: China | collected 2012 | reverse complement strand
TTGAAGTTTCCGCTTTTTCTTTATTTAGTTGTAACACATGTATTGTAATCCTACATCCGACAAAAGAATCGATGCCTATTAAGCCTTATATTAATCTTCTGTATATGATATACTAAGACTGTGGCGGCTAATGAATAATCAGGATTTGGAGGGGTGATATGACACTTAAAAATAAATTAGGGCTTACAAGTTCGGCAGACCTTGCACGTGCAGAAGAGCGCATCAGCAAGAAAAAAGCTCTTGAACTTTTTGAAACTGGTATGCTCGATAAGCTCGAAGCAGGGACCTTTTCTGCTCTCAAAGCAATTCATAAGTATCTTTTTGATGAAATCTACGATTTTGCCGGAGAACTGAGAACCGTAAATATTTCTAAGGGAAACTTCCGTTTTGCTCCTTTGATGTATCTCGAAGCAGCTCTTGCTAACATTGATAAAATGCCACAGTCTACTTTTGACGAGATCGTTGAGAAGTATGTGGAAATGAATATTGCTCACCCTTTCAGAGAAGGAAATGGGCGCAGCACTCGTATTTGGCTCGACCTCATTTTTAAAACCGAATTGCATAAAATCGTTGATTGGAGCAAGGTCGACAAGGAAAATTATCTTCTCGCAATGGAGCGAAGTCCTATAAAGGATATTGAAATCAAATACCTTTTGAAAAACGCACTTACCGATGAAATCAACAGCCGTGAAGTCTATATGAAGGGCATCGATCACAGCTATTATTACGAGGGCTATATAACTTATAAGACGGAAGAGCTTTAAACGGATAACGAAGCAGGGGCGGTTCTGCATTTCCTGGAATACCGGAGCTTTCAGGATCTGAATATCTGAAAAATCAAAAAATATAGTTTTGCCTGTTTCCTTTTGCAGAGAAAACGGGTATAATAAAATTATAGATAAAAATCATCCAGTATAGGGGGTACAAAACATGACGACTAATGTTACGAACACGATTATCAATATAGGTGCTAATGATCATGATGTGGATCTTTTCGAAGGTCAGTATATCGTTCCCAATGGCATGGCGTACAATTCATATGCGATCATCGATGACAAGATCGCCATCATGGATACGATTGACAAGAAGAAAACCGAGGAATGGCTTGCAAACATAGATGCCGTCCTGAGCGGCAGAAAGCTTGATTATCTTGCTGTTCCGCCGGCCATGTTCACATCCAGGCAGGGAAGTTACAATTCGACCGGAGGCAGGAAGCCGGACTATCTCATCATCCAGCACATGGAGCCGGATCATTCGGCATCCATCAAGGCGTTCCTGGAAAAATACGGTGATGTCACAGTTGTCGGCAACAAGAAGACCTTCAAGATGATCCGCCAGTTTTTCCCGGGGATGGATCTAAAAAACACTTTAGAGGTAGAAAACGGAGATACTCTGGACCTTGGAAACCATCAGCTTACGTTTGTGTTCGCGCCGATGGTACACTGGCCGGAAGTAATGATGACGTATGAATCTTCGGAGAAGATCCTCTTTGCAGCTGACGGATTCGGCAAGTTCGGCGCCCTTGACGCAGAGGAAGACTGGGCCTGCGAAGCCAGAAGATACTACATCGGTATCGTAGGCAAATACGGAGCCCAGGTGCAAAGTATACTCAAAAAAGCTGCAGGTCTGGATATCGAGAAGATCTGTCCGCTTCACGGACCTGTTCTGACAGAAAATCTGGGATATTACATCAATCTGTACGATACATGGTCCAGCTATGAACCTGAAACCGATGGTGTATGCATTTGCTATACATCGGTATATGGCAACACGAAGAAAGCCGTAGAGCTTCTGGTATCAGAGCTTGAACGTAAAGGTGTGCCTGTGGGAGCGGTCAACGATCTTGCAAGATGCGATATGGCAGAAGCGGTCGAAGATGCTTTCCGATACGACAAGCTGGTACTGGCTACCACGACGTATAATTCCGAGATATTCCCGTTCATGCGTTATTTTATCGATCAGCTGAAGGAAAGAAATTTCCAGAAAAGAACAGTAGCATTTATCGAAAATGGATCTTGGGCGCCTGTTGCCAACAAGATCATGAAGGCTGATTTCGAAGACATGAAGCATATGACCATAGCGAAGAACAACGTGACGATCCTGTCTGCTCTCAATGAGGAAAGCACGGCGCAGATAGATGCACTGGCCGACGAACTGTCAAAGGGATATCTGTCGGTGAGCGCGAAGACGCAGGCGGAACTGGATCCGACCGCACTTTTCAAGATCGGATATGGTCTTTATGTCGTTACGTGTAATGACGGAAAAAAGGACAATGGTCTCATAGTCAACACGGTAACACAGGTGAGTGATAATCCTAACAGGATCGCAGTGAACGTGAACAAAGCTAATTATTCCTGCGAAGTCATAAAAAATACGGGCAGACTGAATGTTTCTGTGCTTTCGGAAGACGCCACGTTCAAGATCTTTGAACACTTTGGATTCCAGTCGGGTAAAAATGTAGATAAATTTGCCGGCTACGAGCATCAGGCGAAAGCGGTCAACGGACTGCCGTATCTGACAAAGCATGCCAATGCATATATTTCCGGAAACGTAACGGGAATGGTGGATCTGGGAACTCATATCATGTTCATCTGTGAAGTGACGGAGAGCGTCAAGCTTTCTGATATCGAAACGATGACATACACGTACTATCAGAACAATGTGAAGCCAAAACCGGAAACCGATAAAAAAGGCTGGGTATGTGATATCTGCGGATATATATACGAAGGCGAGGATCTGCCGGAAGACTTTATCTGTCCGCTCTGTAAACATGGCGCAGCAGATTTCTCGAAGCTCGAATAAGGCTTTTGTAGAGGACTATTGGAATCGCTGGATTTTTTTAGAATATATAGTTACAGCCGACATTCTGCAAAGGAGGAACCTATGAAACCGAGAAAAAAATCGTTTTTTGTATGCGTACTGAATATGCATGGTGTACCACTTCCTCAAAGCTGTTCTTTTGCAAAGGCGGAATCTATGGTAGCAAAAGGCGAGGCTGTCTGGGTTGAAACGGAATCCAAGCCGACGATCCAGTTGACGAAACCATGGAGCCCGAAAGGAATGTTTTATCGCTAGAAAGAAAATCATATGCAAACCATCGATCAGGCACTTGCCAAACTGCAAACGTCCCGATTTACGTTGTAAAAAGTGTAAGAAGTAACATTTTTACGTTGTAAAAAGTGTGAATCGGTATATAATATGGTTATGAAGGTTTGCAGGAGGTGTTGGCTATGTATAGATATGCGATAGAAGACTTACGAAACTGGAAATATAAAAAAAACAGAAAACCTCTTATCATAGAAGGGGCGAGACAGGTGGGAAAAACCTGGATCATGAAGGAGTTTGGCCGGCAGGAATATCAGAATATTGTTTATATCAACTTTGATTCAAATGCCCGAGTAGCGGAATTGTTTTCTGCAGATCTTGATACGCAGCGTATCCTTCGCGGCATTGAGATCTATGCGGGAAAGAAAATCGATCCTGAAAACACTTTGATCATATTCGATGAGGTTCAGGAAGTTCCAAAAGCTCTCTCCAGTCTGAAGTATTTTTGTGAAGATACTCCGGAATACCATATTATTTGCGCCGGATCGTTGTTGGGGATCGCTTTGCATGACGGGACATCTTTTCCCGTAGGGAAAGTGGAGTTTCTCAAACTTCACCCCCTTTCTTATAAAGAGTTTTTGATGGCGACAGGAAAAGAGCTGTATGCTGAGCTGATTGATCAAAAAGATTATCAGATGATCGCTTCTTTTAAACAGATCTATGTGGATGCTCTCAAGGAATATTACTATGTTGGGGGCATGCCGGAAGCGGTAGTCAGCTATTCGGAAGAACAGGATTTTGCAGAGGTTCGGAATATACAGAACCGTATTCTTGCCGCATACGAGCAGGACTTTTCCAAACATGCTCCGGCTAATATCGTTCCTAAGATCCGTATGGTCTGGAACAGCATTCCTTCTCAGCTGGCGAAGGAAAATCGAAAATTCCTTTATGGATTGATCAGGGAGGGCGCTAGGGCAAAAGAATATGAAACCGCTATCATGTGGCTGTCGGACTGTGGTCTTGTTCATAAAGTCAGCAGGATCACGACACCTCATTTACCGTTAAAGGCATATGAAGACTTGAAAGCCTTCAAGCTGTTTCTCGTTGATGTGGGTTTATTAGGTGCATTAGCGGGGCTGAATCAGAAAATTTTGCTGGATGGCAATGATTTGTTTGTGGAATTTAAAGGCGCCTTGACAGAGCAGTATGTGCTCCAGCAGCTGGTAACGAATCCAGATCTCGGAGTATATTATTATACCAACGATAGGGGGAGTTGTGAGATCGACTTTTTGATTGATGACGGAGAAAAAATCATACCGCTGGAAGTAAAAGCTGAAATCAATTTACGTGCTAAGAGTTTAAAATCTTACCGGGACAAATACGCCCCGAAAATATCGGCGCGAGCGTCTATGGCAGATTATAAAGTACATGACGGACTGGTGGATTTGCCGCTTTATGTCATATAACACAGCACGATCTATCCTTATAGAAAGAAAATCATATGCAAACCATCGATCAGGCACTTGCCAAACTGCAAACGTCCCGGTTCCGTGCCAAATTCCATTTGACACAGAAGGATCGGGACTATATTACAGAAAAAGGTATGGACACCATTCGCAGCCATGCCGAGAATTTTATTGCAACGCGGCTTGCACCGGCAGAGATCCCTAACGATGGGAAGCAGACTCCAATGCGAGGTCATCCGGTATTTCTCGCACAGCACGCATGTGCCTGCTGCTGCCGGGGATGTCTGGAAAAATGGTACAGAGTTCCCAAGAGCAGGGAGCTCACCGAAGATCAGCAGCGCAGGATCGTCAATCTTTTGATGGCTTGGATCTGCCGGGAATACGAAAAAACAGGAGGATTTTATGGGAAAGAAAAAGACAGGCGCTATGCCGACTTCGGCGCCGAAACAGAAAAAGAAGATGGTGATCGACATGACTAAAGTGGAGCTTGCGAAAGCGTACCAGGCACCAGGATTTCGGACTGGGAAACACATGACGGCGAAGGATCGGCCGCGGAAGAAGGACTGGAAGCGGGAATATGAAAAAGAAAAAGGATCGGGGAGATTTTCTGGCGGCAGCAGCAAAGGCGGCAGCAGCGATGATCGAACCGGTTCTTTTTTTATAGGACAGCAGAGTGCGTGATGCATGTGACCGGATCACAATACCGGGCCGGAATAAGTTTTTCAATAAAATTTCCAGAAAAATCCTTGAAAAGAATACAGGAAACCGATAAAATAAATATGTATAGGCGAGGCTGCATATCCCTCGCCAGTATGCCACTAAATGATTTTATATGATTAGAAAAGAGGGAAGACAATGTTTACAAAACTGACTGAACAGTTACAAGCAAACCCGAAGACGATTGTTTTCACAGAAGGTACTGATCCGCGGATTCAGGATGCTGCAGCAAAGCTGACTGCAGAAGGCATTCTGAACGTAATCCTGCTGGGCAACCCGGACGCAGTAAAGCTGACTGCTGCCGATGCGAAATATGACATCAGCAAATGTGAAATCATCGATCCGGCACGTTATGCAGATAAGGACGCAATGGTAGAGAAAATGGTGGAACTGAGAAAGGGCAAGATGACGGAAGAACAGGTTCGTGACGCACTTTCCAAGGGCAACTACTTCGGCACTATGCTGGTAAAGATGGGTAAGGCTGACTGCCTGTTGGGCGGAGCTACTTATTCTACAGCAGATACGGTTCGTCCGGCTCTGCAGCTGATCAAGACCAAGCCTGGCAACAACATCGTAAGCTCCTGCTTCATCATGGTAAAGGATGATCAGAAGCTGGCTATGGGTGACTGTGCGATCAACATCGCACCAAACGAAGACGAACTGGTAGAGATCGCTGTTGAAACTGCTAAAACTGCCAAGGTTTTCGGAATCGATCCTAAGGTTGCAATGCTGTCCTACTCCACTTACGGATCCGGCAAGGGCGATATGGTTACTCTGGTTGCCAATGCTACCAAGAAAATCAAGGAAGCTGCTCCGGACCTGGCTGTTGACGGCGAGCTTCAGTTCGACGCTGCTGTTGCACCGGAAGTTGCTAAAGTTAAGTGTGCAGGCTCTCCGGTTGCCGGACAGGCGAACACATTCATCTTCCCTGATATCAATGCCGGCAACATCGGCTATAAGATCGCTGCTCGTCTGGGCGGATACGAAGCGATCGGTCCTGTTCTGCAGGGTCTGAACGCTCCGATCAACGACCTTTCACGCGGATGCAACGTCGAGGAAGTTTACAAGATGGCACTGGTAACAGCTGCTTTAAGCTAAGCCGATTCAGAATAAAGAAGATACAAAAACCGATCCCGCAGGATCGGTTTTTTATTGTAGAGAGAAAACCCCGCGTTTGACGCGGGGATCCTTTTTGATCTGCAAAGAGTTTGGCTGAGGGTTGCTGCCAGTCAGCTATCGGCTGTCCGGAATCGTTTCTTGTGATCGTTTTAGGGGATCGAAAACAGAAAAAATACCGCAAATGGTATTACAGCTGGCCCGAAAAGATAGTTTGCGGCTAGGGGCCTTGTAATGTGATTGCCAGAATACCACGATCACAAATTATATTACGTAATAGGATAGTTCAAGGACAGGATTCCTGCTTATTATAGTGCTGGAACGACATTGAAGTTAGTAAACCACAGTGAAAGGCAATTTATTAGAAAATAAAATATCCCGGTTACAAAACGCAGCCTCGATTGCGTTATTTTTCGTGAAACGCAAAAAGCTTGCCTGACCGAAACTGTCCGGAGGAGCCTTTGCAGGAGGAATCAGGGTATTTTATCCGTTCTAAGAGGAGTGAGGTCGGCATGTAAAGAGAAGTGAGGTCGGCATGTAAAGAGGAGTGAGGCTGGCATGTAAACCGGTGAGATGGTATACTGTAACCACGAAAGGAGCGCCGAGACGTCGGCGTGAAGGAAGATCGAGCATGAAACTGATCCATTTATCGGACCTGCATCTTGGCAAGCGGGTCAACGAGTTTTCCATGATGGAAGACCAGAAGTACATATTGAAGCAGATCCTGCAGCGGATCGATGAGGAACAGCCGGATGGAGTGATCCTGGCCGGGGATATCTATGACAAACCGGTGCCGCCTGCAGAGGCGGTGGAATTGTTTGACGAGTTTCTGGTCGATCTGTCGCGGCGGGGATTGCAGACCTTTATTATCAGCGGCAACCACGATTCGGCAGAGCGGCTGGCATTCGGCGGGCGGCTCATGGAAGGCAGCGGGATACATTTTGCACCGGTATTTGATGCAAAGGTCGCTCCGCTCCATTTAGAAGATGAGTTGGGCACGGTGGACGTGTTCCTGCTGCCGTTTGTCAAGCCGGCACACGTCCGGCGTTTTTTTGAGGCGGAGGCGGCTGCGCCGCGATCGGGATCCGTCCCGGAAACTGTATTGGCAGCTGCCCCCGAAATAAAAACCTATACCGATGCTATCCGTGCAGCGATCACCTGCATGGACATCGATCCGAGCCATAGAAATGTGCTAGTGACTCACCAGTTTGTCACAGGCGCAGTAAGATCTGACTCGGAAGAGACTTCCTTGAGTGTCGGCGGCACGGATAACGTGGATGCCGCCGTCTTTTCAGACTTCGATTATGTAGCTTTAGGGCATATCCACCGGCCGCAGAACATGAGCGGTGGCAGCCTGATACCGGAAGCGGGTGACGGTTCGGATCAGAGCTTATCGACTGCAGGACTTCCTCTGATCCGCTACTGCGGGACCCCGCTGAAATACTCTTTTTCCGAGGCGAATCACGAAAAATCCATCACAGTAGTGGAACTGGGAGAAAAGGGCAAGAAAGACATCCGAACGATCCCGCTGAAACCTCTGAGGGATATGGTTGAACTCCGAGGAACCTACGAAGAACTGACTGCGAAAAACTTCTATGAAAACACATCGTATCCCGCTGATTATGTCCATATCACGCTGACTGATGAGGAAGATATCCCGGAAGCAATGGGCAGACTGCGGGTCATCTATCCGTACCTGATGAAGCTGGACTACGACAACCGGAGAACCCGGACCAGCAATGAGATCCAGGGAGCATCCACTATGGAAGATAAGACACCGGGTCAGCTTTTTGCAGAATTCTATGAACTGCAGAACAATGCACCATTAACGGATGAACAGGAACAGTTCCTGACAGAACTTATCGGGAGCATATGGAGAAAGGAGGGAGCAAGTTGAGGCCGTTGAAACTTATCATGTCCGCTTTCGGCCCTTATGCAGGGAGCACCGAAGTGGATTTTACCAGCCTGGGAGAGCGAGGGCTGTACCTGATCACAGGAGATACCGGTGCCGGAAAAACGACCATATTTGATGCGATCACTTTCGCACTTTACGGAGAAGCCAGTGGTGAGATCCGGGAAGCTTCCATGCTCCGGTCTAACTATGCAGACGAGAAAACGCCGACTTTTGTGGAACTGAGCTTTGTGCTGGGAGGCAAAGAATATCGCGTTCGCCGTAACCCGGAATACAACCGTCCAAAATCCCGCGGTGAGGGATTTACGCTGCAGAAATCCGATGCGGAGCTGACACTTCCAGATGGTAAAATCATCGTAAGACAAAAGGATGTAAACCAGCAGATCGTCGAGATCCTGGGCATCGACCGCAGCCAGTTCACACGGATCGCCATGATCGCCCAGGGCGATTTTCGCAAGCTGCTCTTTGCCCGCACGGAAGAGCGAAAAAAGATCTTTCAGAAGCTGTTTCACACTCATCTCTATCAGAGCCTGCAGGAGGAACTGAAACGGATCTCCGCTCAGATGCGAAAGGAATTTGAGAAAGCTTCGGCAAGTCTGGATCAGTATGCAGAAGGAATCCTCTGCGGGGAGGAGGATCCACTGCAGGATCAGGTGCAGAAGGCACGGGAGCACCAAATCCCTGTGGCAAAAATCGCAGAGCTTTTAAAACAATTGATCGATTCTGACAGAATGTCAGAAAGTGGCTTGGAGCGGCAGGAAAAGGATCTTTCTGAAAAGATCTCATCGTCAGACAAAACGCTGACGGTGGCTGCCGAACAGAAGAAGCAGAAGGCGTCTTTAGCATCTGCAAAAGCGCAGCAACAGCATGAAATCGACAGGGCATCTGCATGTCAGGAAGCTCTTAAAAAGGCGAAGCTGCAGCAGCCGAAAATCGAAGAGCTGACTCAGAAGGCGGCGGATTTAAAAGCTCAGATCCTGGAGTACGAACGACTGGATGAATTGATCAGCGAAGTTACAGAGGTAAGCCGAAAAACGTCGGATAATCAACGGGATCTCAAATATAAAAGCGAGAAACTGGAATCGTTGCAAATCACCCTTCAGGCACAGAAACAGGAATTGGGATCCCTGCAGGATGCAGGCGAACAGGAAGCGAAGCTGACGGCACAGGGTGATAAAATGCAGCAGCGAGTCGAGGAGCTGGACGGACTGCAGATGGAGCTTGCCCATCTGCATCAGATAGATAAAAAGCTGAGCAAGGCACAGCAGGAGTACCGTGCGATACAGGAGACTGCGGAAAAATCGCAGGCTTCCTATGATCACATGCGAAAGGCATACCTGGACGAACAAGCGGGGATCCTGGCACAGGATCTTATAGATGGTCAGGCGTGTCCGGTCTGTGGTGCGACGCATCACCCTCATCCTGCGAACATTTCAACAGAAGCACCGACCAAGGAACAACTGGAACAAGCTGAAGAACTGGCGGATCAGTCTGCAAAGGAAGCTGGCGATGCCAGCCGAAAAGCCGGAGAACTTCGCGGTCGCTTAGAGGGGCAGGAACAGTTGGTAATGAAAATGGCTTCTGAATTGCTGGGAGATGGTTGCTATGATTCCATGGATACAGGGCTTGCAGTCGGCAATGATTTCGAAGAAATCGCCGGAAGCGGCACAGATGCCGCTTCCGACTTCTCAAATATCCAGGAAATGCTGGAAGCGCGGCAGCAGGAGACGAAAGCCGCGCTGGAAGCTTTGCAGGAAGAACTGAAGGAAACGGCGAAGCGGAGAAAACGGCGAGATGAACTGGGCCTGCAGATCCCGGAGACGGAAACAAAAATCGGACAGACGGAGGCTGCTTTGCAGGAATTAAAAGCGGCGGGAGCCTCTTTGACCGCACGACAGGAAGCAGCCGAAAAACAGCGCGATGTTTTGCAGGAAAAACTGGCATATCCGGATAAGTCCGAGGCTGAGGCCGCGATCCGAAGCCTTGTAAAGGAACAGAAGGCGCTGGCCGATGATATTGCCGGGGCGGAGGAGGCTTGTCACGAGAGCGAGAAAACTCTGGCGGCGCTGGAGGCAACGATCGCCGAGGCGCAAAGACAGCTGGCGGAGCACGATGATGTCGACTTTGAGTCAGAGGAAAAGCGGCGCAAATCACTGGCGGATGAGATGCAGGTGATTTCAAGCCGGCGGCAGGAGATCCATGCGCGAGTGGCGGCGAACCAGACGACTTTTGAGAAGATCCAGGAGCGACAGGCACAGCTGGAAGAGGTTGAGACCAGGTGGCGGTGGATCAAGGCACTGGCGGATACGGCAGGTGGCACGCTTGCTGGCAAGGAAAAGATCATGCTGGAAACTTATGTACAGATGGCGTATTTTGACAGGATCATCGCGCGGGCCAATGTTCGGTTTCTCGTCATGAGCGGCGGTCAGTATGAGCTGAGACGTCGGCGGGAAGCTGAAAACAACCGGAGCCAGAGCGGGCTGGAGCTGGATGTAGTGGATCATTATAACGGAAGCGAGAGGAGCGTGAAGACCCTGTCGGGTGGTGAGTCCTTTAAGGCGTCTCTATCGCTGGCGCTGGGGCTTTCGGACGAGATCCAGGCAAGTGCGGGAGGCATCCGTTTGGACACCATGTTCGTGGACGAAGGGTTCGGATCGCTGGACGAGGAATCGCTGCAGCAGGCGATGGAATCTCTGGCGGGACTGGCCGACGGCAACCGGCTTGTCGGCATCATCTCCCACGTGCCGGAGCTGAAACAGCGGATCGAGAAACAAATCCTGGTGCGCAAAGACCGCAGCGGCGGAAGTTTTGTGGAAGTGCGGGGAGAGTAGGAAGCTGCTTTTGACAGGCGCAGGGATGCTGGATCATTGGAGTGCCAGGCGATGCGTGCAGGGGCACTTGTGTGGCAGGAAATACGTGTAGGGGCTCTTGTGTGACAGGAAATACGTGTAGGGGTGCGAGGAATATTTTTCCAATGTGCAGATTTCCGCTTAATTGCAGTCAAAAACAGAATTTCGTTTTGGTTGCCAGTTGTGATGACACTCCAAATGCTTAGAATGCCTGTATAGGGTGTATAATTATATGATATTCGTAATGATTATACATAACTATCTCGAAAATCATTCATCAGAAACCAATTATTGTAAAGAATACCTTCCTGAGATACCCTTCAGGAATCCTGATCTGCAACAGACATCAAACAACCTGATTTCTGTTGCAGATTTTTCTGTTTTTGACTCGAAAAAATCCATCAAAAATAGAAAATCGTGCCGGGTAACCAAGCTATAAACCCTCAGCCAGACGATTCACATGTAATTGATAAATATGCAAATGAAATACAAGTATGCTACCGCCCGGGATTTTGTATTTATAAATCATCGCATTGCTCTCGAAACGTGTTATAATAATAGAATTTAAAGTGAAGCGTCGGGAGAGGGACTGGTGTTATGAAGAAGGCGAAAGATAACGTATTAAAAGACTTGCTAGGTATTATTGGTGCGTTTTTATCCGTTTATGGCTTTTTCCTGGTTTGCGTGCTGATTTTGATGGCTGTTACGCATACTGCCTGGGTGACGTATGACACGAATTGGCTGAACGTATTAAAATTTATGCTGATTGCAAGTTATATTCGCACCGAACGGTTGCTGAAAACTTTTATCGAAACACCGGCCGAAAGTCCTCGAATGGAGGAGTCTGATACATATCTGAGGGCATTACTTTCTTCAGGAACTCTTCGAGAACGCAACTACCCCAAAGTCCGTGAAGCCCGTACCGCCTGCTTCAAAGACGGCCGCATCGTTTCCCGTAAAATCCGGGACTACTGCCAGATACTCTACGATATCGATCCTGAATATGCGAAAAAAATGATTTCAAGGATCCCTGTGCTGACAAAGCATCTGCATCCTCTGAACATTCCTGCAAAGCAGCCTCCGCTGCTGATTCTGCTGCCGCTTACGCTGCTTCTTCCAGCACGTCCGGCGCACACACTGACAGCGTATCAGGCACCAGCAACAGCTTCTTCCAACACTTTCTACATACCGCCATCGGGCAATTATGAAGATGATGACAGCATCGCTCTTGACATGGAAGAAGCCATCGACGATGATATCATCTTCCACGGTGGCAATCCCTTCGACTGGGATACTCGCAGCGACTACCTGGATGATCCCTTTGGGTTCGGCAGTGATGATGGCGATGGTGGAGAGGATTGGTAAAGGAGTTTAGTTTTTCTCTTAGCTACAGCCTTTGTCAAAATATTTCCACATTTACCCCTAATATGCTATAATAGACACTAGAGTGAATCGATAAAGCCGCTTCATCCCGTATGGCAAGCGGTGAAACGCAAAGAGCACAAGGAGTTCTCCATGCAAACCTTCCATCTCCTGACCAGACATCTTTCAATACTTGAAAACGATCCCATAGGCGAATGGATGGATCTCAACCACGATGATGACCCGCTGGGCGATTCGTTCATCCCGCCATTTTTTGTCTACTCGCCTGCAGTGGAAAAATTCATTGCAGACGTCTATCATTTCGCGGCCGTATGCCCGGAATTTCACATGAAAAAACATGTCCAAACCCTGCAAAACAACAGCATCACATCGGTATTCGACCCTCGATGCCCACTGCATTTTGGCCATGATCATGCATGTCATCCGCGGTGAACGCTTCCGCGAAGGCTACATGGCTGACGCTCTGCAACACGGGCATATGCGGACATGGCTGGAACGGCTTACGGAGCTGGAAAAGTAGGAAAGTCTTTATGCAGATAATGTAATAAAATAGATGCTACTAAGAATTTGGCGAATTATATAAGAGGTTTTTTATGGATACTTTAAAAAAAGGGCAATATGCTGAAATTATGACAGAATACGCAGAACATATATACCGTGCATCAGTATCTGAAACAAAGCGAAATTATATGTTTAAATCGCCTGAGGGAACCATGAGAGAAGTAGATATATGTACTACCTTAACTAGCGGGGAAAGAATAGCTTTTGAAGTACGTGATAGACATTCCACTCAAGGAATAGATTGGATCGATCAGGTTATTGGAAAATATTACGATTCAGATTTTAAATATGTTTGGATTTGCACTTTTGATGGATGCAAGTTATCAAAAGATGCTATAAAAAAGTTAGAGTACCATCATATTGGTTGGAGAGATTTTCAGTTATTAAATGAATTTGCTATGGAGGGAAATCCAATAATTATGATTTCAGGTATTGAATTATTAAAAGATGAAATCGTAGTTAGAATAGGAAATGAAGTTTATCAAGATGTCAGATTTCAAATGACGGAGGATTCCGATAAAGAATCCTATATTGATATTGCAATCGGTATATGTACATCTATCATCCAAAGCAACTTTCACCAATTTGACGAAATCAATATTTTTACGTATACACATGAGCAAAATTTGAATGGGATAAAACATAATTTTGATGATGAAGTAATTAAAATTGAAATCGAAATTCCTTTGAAGCATACAATTTTTGTTGACTATTTTGATGAAAAATATATTGTGAACAACAATCAAAACGAAGAGATTCTTTTATCCACAAATGATAAATCAATTTTTATAACTAATGATACACTTATTATAAATTTCGGATATATATGTGATTTGATGGAAACAGGAATCATTGATAGTAATTTTCTTATTAATTTACAAACAATACCGGAGGAATATCGAAACAACTTAAACAAAGTAAAATTTGTGGATGTAAGTGGCAAAGGCAATTGTATTCCAATGAAAATGTATGGAATTAATTATTAAAAGAAGAAAGGATTCAATATGTCATCACTATATTTAACCGATATCATTAAACGAGCTGGATTAGATCCAAGCAGAGTAAAGTTAATTCGTCATTCTTTCAACCATACAGCTTTTAGAGATAGCGAAGCAGATCATATGGTTCGTGAATACACATCTTTGCAAAAAGAAAACTTTTCAAAAGATGCGGATTATTGGATGATCTTTCTTGCGGATCAAAGCACCTTGGCGCGATTCTTATGCTGTTACAAAGTGAATGGTTGTGTGAAAGCAGAACCTTCTATGTGCCCAGAAGGGTTTAAGCATAAAGAAATGTATGAAAAAGGCTGCGTGTATGATTTAGAAGAAACTAATATCATGGCTGACTTAAGTAATCGGCTTGTTATAGAATGGGGAAGAGGTACTATTAGTTGGGCGCAGAAAGCAACTAATGAAAAAGAGGTTGTTGCGATCAAGGCAAATGAAAAGAAGGTATTCACAGGTTATGAAACTGTTTGTTTAAAATTCAATGAATTAAAAGAAATCGTGGATGATCCTACAATTTATGAAAACTGGTATACGGCATTGTCTTCTGTAAATGCAATTTATTTGATTTCGGATTTAGAAGACGGTCAGTTGTATGTTGGTTCAGCTTATAATAAAGAGGGGCTTTTAGGTAGATGGACAGAATACATACAAACAAAACACGGCAGCAATAAACTGATGAAAGAGAAACTGGAGCAATATCCAGAAAGATATAAAGCCTTCCAATTCTCTATTTTACAGATTCTACCTAAAAATTTATCTGATGAACAAGTTATTCAGACTGAATCATTGTGGAAGAAAAAACTTTTAAGTTTGCAGTTTGGGATGAATGAGAATTAAAGCATAGAATTAAGTAATTAATGGATTTTAATAAACATACGAGGAAATAATCATGAAAGCATTGGATAAATTAGCAGGAATTATTGAAGGAATTAATAGTGATGGGATTATTAATAAACAAGAAGTGGTACAATTACAATCCTGGTTAGATGATAACTATGAATTACGTGATGACCCAATTTGTTGCGATGCAATAGAGATGCTTGAAAACATTCTCAAAGATAATATAATTGATGAATCTGAAAGAGAAATTCTTTTAGATTTTTCTAATGATTATCTGACAATACATGCAACCAAAATGGAACTTATAAATACTTTAAAAGGAATTATAAAAGGTATTGCATGTGATAATATCATCAATGAAAAAGAAGCCCATACTTTAAAACGGTGGCTAAAGAAGCATCATTATTTGTCAGGAATAAATATTTTTGATAAAATTTTTAATTTAGTAGAGAAAATACTTGAAGATAACATTATCACTATTGATGAACAAGAACAATTACTTGGAATATTCGATGAATTTCTTAAATCGGCTACATTGGAAGATGCTGATCAAGTTTTAGAAAATACTAATATAATAACTAGTTATGAAACGACTACATTTTATAATCAGTTTCATCATGAAGAACTAATCAATTCTTTCTTGCAAGATACGAAGGGGGTATTATATCTTATTAAGGGTATCGGAAATTATAAGAAAATTCATTTTAAACTTCCTAAATTGTATGAGTTTCCAATTAACGAAATTCTTTCTGTAGATGATTATGAAGAAAGGGTGATAATAGAAGATATATTGCCTAAAATTACAGGAGGAAAATCATATGTATTGTCATATGAAGAATTTTGCATCCTTCCAAATACTATAAAGTCAATGTTAGAAGCTTATAACTACAAACTTCAAGTTATTGATAATAATTTATTTCATAATTATTATCCGTTATCATCTAATTTGAATAAAGTAGTGATGAGACAAAAATTAGAATCTGAAAAGAATACTTTTGCAGATAGAATTTGGGAAGATTATATTATTTTTAAGGATAATATGTTTGTCGCTTACCAACCATTCGAATCTAGTTTTAATGGTGTGATTGTTAAACAAAATATTTTTGATGAAAAAGAATTTAATGATGAGATTTGTGAACCTAACGAAGAAATTTTATATGATTTTGGTCAAACGGAAGAAACATATATTTCCACTTTGGATGCAATATTACACTCCCCCAATAAGACAGTACAGGTATTAGTCGGGATTAAAGGATTGCTGTATTATCAAAGAAAAGCTTTAAAAGTAATAGCTGGATTAGGATACACAGTAAAATTAACAAAACGGAAAGTAAAGAAATTTGTAGATGAGAATATTTCCCTATATGAAGCAATATTAAAAAGAAAGAATCCAAGTTTTTCTTTTAAGCAAATCGATTTTTATACGGAACCTGGTGTCACATTAGAGACTCAAAAAATATCCCAAGGAGAAATTGTTAGTGCATTAGTGCAAAATTCAATTCAAGCATATAAAAACAATGACTATAATGATATATTTGTAACAGCACCCACAGGTGCTGGAAAATCTATTTTATTCCAGATACCAGCAATTTATCTGGCTGAACACTATGATTTAATGACTATTGTGATTACTCCATTAATTGGGTTGATGAGTGACCAGATTAAAAACATTACATCAATGACAGACGTGGCAGTGACCATTAATTCAGAATATACACCAGATGAAAAACAAAAAATAAAGGAACAGCTACAGAATGGGCAGAAATCTATTTTATATATTTCGCCTGAAACATTATTATCGAATAACCCTATCACGAGTTTGATAGGAGATCGAAAAATTGGATTATTAGTCGTTGATGAGGCACATATTGTAAGTACATGGGGTAAAAGTTTTCGACCAGATTATTGGTATTTAGGGGATTATATTAGTAAATTAAGGCAAAATGGAGGCTATAGTTTCCCGATTTCTACATTTAGTGCAACTATCACATATGGCGGATCTGATGATATGCATAATGACATTATTGATAGTTTAAAAATGAAAACAGGTATATTTGAATACATTGCTCCAATGCGTAGAGATGATATATCTTTTGATATTCATACGATTACAAAAGAAAACGATTACACAAAGGAAAAGGAGTCTACGGTTCTTAGAGCATTGTTTGATCTAAGAAAAGGGGACAATAAAACCCTTGTATATTTTCCGTTTGTAAAACACATTAATGATTATTACAACAAAATCCGTGATGAAGGTCATTCTTTTATTGGAAAATATTATGGATCATTAGATAAACAACTGAAAAAGGATGCAATGAAAGACTTCGTAACTGCTAAACAGGGCATGATGCTGGCAACGAAAGCTTTCGGCATGGGGATTGATATTGATGATATTAATGTTATTTATCATTTTGCGCCAACGGGAAATCTTTGCGATTATGTGCAGGAAATAGGACGTGCAGCACGAGCTAGAGGTGTAGAAGGAATTGCTGCAACAGATTTTTACATTGAAGATTTTAAATACGTCAATCAATTATATGGAATGTCTGCAATAAATGATTTCCATATTACAGCTGTATTATCAAAAATTCGAGATATTTATTATGAAAAACATAGCAGAAATTTTACCATCTCACCAGATGATTTTGCATATATTTTTGCACAAACTGCCAAAGGCGATGATTTTGATGTAAAATTAAAAACCACTGTGTTGATGATTCAGAAGGATTTTGAAGAAGATCCCAATATAAACTTTAAACCATTGATATTTAAACCACGTTCATTATTTACAAAAGGATATTTCTTGATTACTGAAGAATGGATAAATAAATTAAATCGAACATATTTTCGTAAATATTTCAAGCCTTATATAAATCAAGATACCTTAGAACAAGAAAAAGAAGGTGTTCAGTATATAATAGATAATGGGAGAGTCATAACTAAAAGAACGAAGCAACACATATCATATTTAGGAAATATTTATATTGTAAACTTTAAATATCTTTGGGAAGATCACTTTCAAGATCTTTCTTTTGCGGAATTTAAACATAAATTTTATGAAGGAAAGTTGCAAGGTTTAGAAATAACTAAAGAGTTTACTCCTAAATATCTATTAACAATTAAAGCAAAAAATATAGCTATGGCAGATGTTAAGGATCAATTGGATATTATTACAGATCACTTAATTCAGATTTTTTCAAAACCTGATATTGGGAAAAAACATCTTTCTTTAGAGGATATAGCGAATTTATTTAAAGATGTTAAATGCGTAAATTTAACCAGTTCAGATCGCTTGATTTTAGCTCAAAACTTTATTGAGATTATTAATAATTATAGGCAAAATTCCCAATTCAATCAATATCGACCATTGCGTTTTAATGGAGTAACAAATAAATATGTTATACATTCACAAAGTGCTTTGATTGCAATTATTAAACAAATCACACGTGATTTTGTGAAATATTTTAAAACTAGTTTTGCTGAACAAGAAAAAACATTTTTAATTAACAGTGGAACTTCAAACTATTCGGCTATGCCTGAGATGTCGCAGGAAATGTATATTGCTAAGTATTTAGAAGCATTTAAACTTGCGTCATATCAAGTTGTATCAGGAGAAAGACCAGAATATTTTATACGTATCAATAGTATTGTGCAAATTGAGAAAATACTAAACAATCCAGTCTATCATAGTAATATGGTTAAAAAGGTTCGCGAGCGACATGAAAAGTCTAACAATACTATGAATTTATTTTTCCTAGAGCTATCTTCTGACAAAGCTAGATGGGATTATATAGAGCGATATTTTGTGGGATTGGAAAATGATATGATGAATTCAGATGGAGAATGGCGACAGGAAGTAAAGCATAAAAAATTTGGAAGAGGATATATTGTGGAACAGGATGATGACAAAGTGATTGTAAAGTTTTATGATACAGGAGAAGAAAAAAAGTTTACTGTTGCAGCTTCATTTGGGAATGGACTGATGCAAAAGCTAAACTAGATCACCCCCCACAGGAGAGCAACATGTCTAAAACTAACGTTACATGGGAACTAAATAACTACTCGACCGATGTGATGACAGGCGGTTCTAATCGGTATGCGCAGCTTTATTACCAGCTAATCGGCAGCCTGAAAAAAGCCGATAGCGTGGATATCATTGTTTCGTTTCTGATGGAATCAGGAGTGAAGATGCTTCTTGAGGAACTGGAGAATGCACTTCAAAGGGGTGCGAAGATAAGGATCTTGACTGGAAACTATCTGGGGATCACGCAGCCGTCCGCTTTATATCTCATTCGCAAAAAGCTCGGCAAGCAGGTCGATTTGCGGTTTTACAATGAGAAAAACAGGTCATTTCATCCCAAGTCATATATCTTCCACTACGAGGATCACAGTGAGATCTACATAGGGTCATCGAATATATCCAGGAGTGCGCTGACGTCCGGGATCGAGTGGAATTACCGCTTCAACAGCCGTACAGATCAGAAAAATTACGATAAGTTTTTCCACAGTTTTGAAGATCTGTTTGAGAATCATTCCATTGTGATCGATGACGAGGAGCTTAGGAAGTATTCAAAGAACTGGCACAGACCGGCGGTATCAAAGGATCTGCAGCGATACGATGAAGAACAAGACGACCATGCGCCGGATCAGGACGCAGACGCAAACAGCAATATCATACCGCTCTTTGAGCCTCGTGGCGCACAGATCGAAGCTCTCTGCGCTCTCGATGACACTAGAGCAGAAGGCGCAGAAAGAGCGCTGGTAGCAGCGGCAACGGGTGTGGGCAAAACCTACCTGGCTGCCTTTGATTCAAAAGACTACGCGCGAGTACTCTTTGTAGCACACCGGGAAGAGATCCTGGAGCAGGCAGCGATATCTTTTAAAAACGTCAGGCATTCGGAGGACTACGGATTTTTCAACGGAAAAGAAAAATCAACAGACAAAGCCCTGATCTTTGCATCGGTAGCAACGCTGGGACGCACGTCGTATCTGAACGAAAAATATTTTGCACCGGACTATTTTGATTATCTGGTGATCGATGAATTTCATCATGCGGTCAACGACCAGTACCGGCGGATCGTCGACTATTTTAAACCAAAGTTTCTGCTGGGGCTGACGGCAACGCCTGACCGGCTCGATGGGCGGAACATCTATGAAATCTGTGACTACAATGTTCCTTATGAGATTTCGCTAAAAGACGCCATAAATAAAGGCATGCTGGTGCCTTTCCACTATTACGGCATCTATGATGACACCGATTACTCGGGCATCCACATCGTTCGCGGCAGATACGACGAAAAAGAACTGAACGAAACCTATATCGGGAATGTGCACAGGCACGATCTGATCTACAAATATTACTGCAAATATGGATCTCGCAAAGCATTGGGCTTCTGCTGCTCCAGGGAGCATGCGGAAGAGATGGCAAAAGAGTTTTCGGCAAGAGGTATCCCGTCGGCTGCTGTTTATAGCAATGCAAATGGCGAGTTTTCGGAAGACCGTACATCTGCTATCCGAATGCTGACAAATGGAGAAATAAAAGTGATTTTTTCCGTGGATATGTTCAACGAAGGTGTGGACATTCCATCGGTCGATATGGTGATGTTCCTGAGACCTACCGAGTCTCCGATCGTATTTTTGCAGCAGCTGGGAAGGGGACTTCGTAAAAGTAAAGGGAAAGAGTTCCTCAACGTGCTGGATTTCATAGGGAATTATGAAAAGGCTGGTCGTGTGCGATTTCTGCTTACGGATAACAGTGCATCTGCAAAGGGAACTTATGATCCTGCCGACCGATCGAATTTCCCGGACGACTGCCTGATCGATTTTGACATGAAGCTGATCGACCTGTTCCAGGAAATGGACAGAAAACAGATGAAGCTGAGAGACAGGATCCGTAGTGAATTTTACAGAGTGAAGGAGTTGCTGGGGCATACACCGTCTCGGATGGAATTGTTCACCTATATAGACGATGATGTATATCAGAGTGCTATTAGTAATGCAAAGGAAAATCCCTTTAAAAGATATCTGGAATATCGCAAACAGCTCGATGAGCTGACAGACGAGGAAGAACTGATTTACAAAAGCATTGGCCGGGAGTTCATCAGCCTGATCGAAAATACGAACATGACGAAGGTCTACAAAATGCCTGTTTTGATGGCATTTTACGATAACGGAAAAGTCCGCATGGCAGTGACAGAGCAGCAGCTTTTGACAAGTTGGAAGAAGTTTTTCCACACCGGCACTAACTGGAAGGATCTTGAGACGGGAATCGATTACGAAAAATTCTGCGGGATTTCCGACAGTGAACATATAAAGAAAATCTTGAAGATGCCGGTGCATTTTCTGCTGCAGTCCGGAAAAGGCTTTTTTATTCAGAAAGAAGGTGCCGCACTAGCTCTTAGAGAGGAACTGTCAGAGGTGGCTGAAAATCCTTTGTTTGCAAAGGAAATAGCAGATGTGATCCAATACAGGACAATGGATTATTATCAGAGACGTTACAGGAAGAACGAGACATAAGGAGAAC
>OKRW01001325.1_pt1 | contig 21595 bp, 15 predicted proteins | sample 1601151 | NCBI WGS metagenome assembly OKRW01 (sample SAMEA3541471, study PRJEB24748) | human gut metagenome | biome: human gut; feature: human-associated habitat; material: faeces | place: China | collected 2012 | reverse complement strand
GCCGCGCCTGGACGACGTCGACCGCGTCACCGGCGAGCCCAGCGCCCGCGGCCCCGTCACGCGCGTGCGCTACGAGCGCGAGCGCCCCGGGGAGCCGCTCCACGTCGACGTCAAGAAGGTGCCGCGCATACCCGAGGGAGGCGGGCACAGGGCCCTCGGGCGTGGCTGCGGGTCGAGGAGGGGCGCCGGGACGTCGTGCCTGCACGTGGCCGTCGACGACAACAGCCGGGTCGCCTACGCCGAGCAGCCGCCCGACGAGAGGAAGGAGACGGCCTGCGCCTTCATGGGGCGGGCGATCGCGTTCTACGAGGGCCTCGGGGTCGCCGTCGAGCGCGTGATGACCGACAACGGATTGGCCTGCCGGTCGGGCGAGTTCAACGCGCCTCTCGAGGCCCACGGCATAAGGCACAAGTACACGAGGCCCTTCAGCCCCTGGCAGAACGGCAAGGTCGAGCGCATGAACGGGACGCTTGCGCGGGAGTGGCAGTACGCCCGCGCTTAGGAGAGCGAGGACGGCAGGGCCTCCGCCCTGGCCTCCTTCATCGAGCGCTACAATTGGGGCCGTCCACACAGCGCGTGCGGGGCCTGCCCCCGATGTCACGCATGGTCGGTGTAAACAATGTCTTGGCGCATAACGGCTAGTTGGCCCAAGATCATGACTTTGATACCCCGCGTCTACATAAGCGAAATGACATTTTCGACTGGGAAAAGTTGGACCGGGAGCTAGGTCTGAGATGGGGCCGCATGCGCTGCGACGAGGAGAAGGCCTTCTACCCCTCCAAAAAACAGGATGTGGAGCGAGTGACTGACTCCGATCGAGGCGCGGAGGATGTGGGGCTCGCCATACGCACCGTGCTCTCCACGTGGGAGGGTCAGGCCTTGGCGGGCGAGCTGGACGTCGCCCCCCCTGGGTCGTGCACAAGGACAGGGCTTCCTCGGCGCGCTCGAGAAGGATCTCTTCTTCGGCGGGACGTGGGCCGCCAACGGCGCCGGGGGAGTTCGTCTCCGAGCATGTCCGCTACGTCGGCTGGTGCGTGAACGGCAGACCGCGCCGGTTCTCGAGTTGGACAGCCGGACGACCGGCATGACCTTCGCCGGAGGAGGGAGGGCGTTCCGGGACCCGTGATAACGGGGAAACATCCAATGGGTACAAGAATCCTGGTGCACCCCTATATCCCAATTTTGTTATGCGCTATTGCCATTTCAGGTATTGCAGGTTGGGATGAAGAGAAAACCGCCAATAGTGAATGGCCCTGTGATAATTCGGAGCCATTTGTTTGTAGAGCGATGAGGCGTCGGCGCTTTCGTCAGCGTGAGGCGGGGTTCGCATAAGCTTGATAGGATAATTAGATTGGCTTCGAATCAAGTTAGGGGGTGAGCACCGCGATGTCGGAGTTATTGGATCCCGCCTGGAGAGAATGGTACAAGGCAAAGCATCGCGAATGCTATCTGACCTCGTCGGGAGACGGTTTTGAACAATATGTTACGAGGGCGCTTGGCCTTGAGTATCGCGACTTCGTTAACCCGACGCCTATGGGCAAAGGTGGAGATGGCGGATGCGATGGGGCTGCATGCGCCGGAAGGCTTTTCTTTGCTTGCTACGGGCAGAGGGCGAAAACAGACCAAGATTCTAAGACGGCCAATAAGCTTGATAATGATTTCAATAGGGCTCTTGAGTGCTGGAACGACTTTGAGGAATGGCAGTTCGTGACAAACGCTTCCTTTGGGCCCGCGCCCACCAAGAAGCTAATCGAATTTCAGCGTGAGCACGAACCGGGGTCTGCAAGACCGCTGAGAATAAGCGTCATCACTACGTCTGAGCAGTTCTGGGACGAGCACATCTCCAAGCTCTCATCCCAGAAATTGGACAATCTGTTCCCTGGTGCGCCTCACGTGCAGTCAGCTGAGCTCGAAGACTTGATCGAGCTCATCGAGACGCTCGAGAGTACGCCCTGTCCCGACGGTAACGCCTCGGACTTGCGGCCGGTTTCGGTCAAGAAGATGGATTACAACCGAATACCAGAAGTCAACAGATGCGAGCTGAACGTCGGTCGGTTGATGTCGCAGAGGGTCGAGCAGTGGTTTAGTGAGCAGCCTGACCCAGAGCTGGGAGATGAGAAAGCGGCTGCCTTCAACCGCATCTATCAGCGTGCCAAGGGGCAGACCGATGAGCCGTCTGAGACTTTCAGCATGATTTACATTGCTCTTGCCGGATCAGACTTTACTTTGAGCAAGAGACGCGCCAACGCCGCGTATGCGGTTGCGGCATACTTCTTTGACACCTGTGACATCTTTGAGCGCGTGCCCGAGGAGGAGTAATGATTTTGCCCACGAAGGGGATTGCGTCCGACAGGAGCATATTGGGGGTGGGCGGTGACGTCCTTGAGATGATGCGGGACGAGCCCATTGGCGCCTCGACACTTTGGGAACGCTATGCAAAGTACAGGAAGAAGTATGGCTACGATGCGTCGGTCACGTTCGATTGGTTCGTTTTAGCGCTTGACTTCCTATTTATGATTGGTGCTGTCGAGCTTGATGACAGAGGAAGGTTGGTGAAGCACCATGCGTCTTGAGAGCTTGGGATCTGACGACGCGCGCTTCAAAAGGTTGGATTTCCATGATGGCCTTAACCTCGTCCTTGCTGACAAGACGACGGACTCGGATTCGACCAACAGTCGCAATGGCGCTGGGAAATCCAGCATTGCCAGGCTGCTCAGGTACCTTCTGGGCGGCAATACTACGCCTTGGATTAAAGCGCTTGCAGGGTATTCCGAAGAAGAGTTCTGGGCCGTTTTCTCTGTCGGCGGGCATCCGCATTGCGTGAGGCGAACGGCGGGTAGTACGGAAGTGACCTACGATGACGTGACCATGGGCGTCACCGAGTGGAGGTTGCGTGCGGGGATCGAGCTCCTCGGCTTCCCGAGAGGCCACCTTAAGCCGACTTCCGGCGAGATTTTTGGGCAGCTTATCAGGGACAGATTCGATAGTCCGCTGAAGATCGAACCTCATGAGCCGGACCAAGCTTCCGGCGCCAGGGTCGGATTTTACCTGGGTGCTTCAGAGGAAGCGCTTGCCAAGGCGTTTCAAGCTTCCTCTTTCGAGGCCAACAAGAAAGCGCTTGCCAAGGCCGTCAAGGACGGCACCATCGGCAGCCTCGGTCCTGACAAGGCCGGATGCAGGGTAGAGCTTGACGCACTCGAGCGAGATCGCGCGAAGTTGGTCGAACAGTTAGCGCACTTCAAAGTTAGTGAATCTTATTCTGAGCACCAAAAGCTTGCCGACGAGCTCAGCCAGAAAATCTCTCGCCTCAACGACAAGGGCTTGGCCCTCAGGCGGCGCGTGGCAGATTTGAAGGCGGCTTCGAAAGAGACGCCAACCTTTCTTTTGCCGATGGCGATGAGCAACGTGTGAGCCGGCTCTATCGAGAAGCTGGAACCGTTCTGCCCGATGCCGTGTTAGCGTCGTTCAAGGAAGTGCTTGGCTTCCACAAGTCGGTGGCCCGCAATAGGGCTTTGTTCTTGGGCGAAGAACTGCGTGACGCGCAAACTAGCCTCAAGGCTAACGATGCGGCCATTAAACGCCTTGATGAAAGGCGCGCAAGCCTGCTCGACCTGCTCAATAGCACCATGGCGCTAGACGCCTACTCTAAGGCACAGGCCGATGTGACGGAGCTCGACGTGAAGATAGCCAGGCTAAACGATCGGATTAGTGATTTCGAGCGCCTGGACGACATGGACTCCGATCTCAAGCGTAGGCGACTCGAAGCGGCAGACTCCGTGCGCGAGGAGCTCAGGGAAAACGACGCCTCTGTGAAAGAGATGACGTCCATCTTCGTTTCCGTCTGTGAGGAGATTTACTCCGATCGCAAGGCAAAACTCATCTTCGACGTGGACAAGAAGGGTGTTCTGAAGCTCAAGGCCAAGATTGACGGCGATGATTCGAAGGGCATCAAAGGCGTTGAAATCTTCGCGTTCGACCTCGCGTGCGTGATTGTAGGGAGTAAGGCCGGCACTATTCCTGGCTTTCTTGTTCACGATAGCCATGTGTTTGATGCGATGGATGACAGACAACTCTGCTCTTGCCTGAATATTGGGGCCAGGCTTTCGAAAGAATATAACATCCAATATATTGTCATGCTTAACACCGATAGGCTAGAGTCTGCTGAGCGCCTTGGTTTCGACAGGGGCGAGTTTCCCGTCTCTACGATTCTCACTGATAAGGGCGAGAGCGGCGGTTTGTTTGGTGCGCGATTTGGGTGAGATGAATCTTGAGGGTATTTCGGGCTTGAGACTTGCATCTCTGCCTTACATTAATCTCATGGTAATCGTCGCGCGAAGTACCTGGGGCTTACGTGATACCGCATCATATACAAGCAAATGAACCCAACCATACGGAGAACAACAACCATGAAGCCCATTGTTCCTGCCGCTGGCCCGGGCACTTGATCTGCGCTCCCGCGGCAAGGATGACTATGCGGACGCCATCGCCGAAGCTGGCAGCGTGCCGGTGAGCTTCTGCTACCAGAGCGAGCCACGTGGCCTTGGCCATGCCGTGCGCTGTGCGTCCTTTGCCACTGGCGACGAGCCGTTCTTCGTGCTACTTGGCGACTACGTGGTGCCAGACAAGAAGATCCTTCCCCGTATGAAGAAGGTCTCCGACGCCCACAACGGTGCTTCCGTCATTGCGGTTGCCGCTTGCGCGGACGATGAGGTCTCTCGCTACGGTATCATCGCCGGCGAGCCTGTTGGCGCCGTCTCCGATTTCCCCAAGGCGACCGGCGAGGATGAGGGTGCCGTCTGGCGCATGAACGGCATGGTCGAGAAGCCTGCCGCCGAGGATGCCCCGAGCCGCCTGTTTGCCGTGGGCCGCTATCTGCTGTCGCCGCGCGTGATGGAGCTCCTGTCCGATCAGCAGCCCGGCGCCGGCAACGAGATCCAGCTCACCGACGCCATGGTCCGCGCCATGGCAGAGGAGGAGTTCTACGCCCTGGTCATCGACGTCCACGAGGGCTATGACACCGGAACCCCGGCTGGTTGGATCGCCACGAACGCCCGCCTCGCCGCGGCCGACCCGCGCTTCGCTACTGCCTTCCAGGAGGCTATGGAGGGGTAAGACTCCAGGCGAAATTAGCCTAACGGGGCCGTCTGCTGTTCTTTAAGCTGACGGCCCCTATTTGTGCGTGGATGCCGACCAATAATAACCATCTTCGATTTCATATAGCTAATGGCTGCGTATCCCACAATTCCGCTGCGCTTGCGTAGAGTTCGCAGTAACTATGGCTGCTAGAATTGTCAACTAAGTGTGGCTGCCTAAGTTGGACCAAGCGTTAGATGGGATAGGGTTTGCATGAGAACTCGTAAGGTACTCTGCGCGTTTCTTGTCGTAGCAATTTCACTTCAAGGAACTGTAGCGCTTGCGGAGACCGTGCCGCCTGTTGAAGCCGTGGCCACGACCAGCCAGACGAGTTCCAGCTCATCGGTTGGCGTGAATGATACCGCTGTAGCGACCGCCGGGCTTCAGGGGGACGCCGATGGTGCTTTGACCGTTGCGGAGCCCGAGCCTCAAGGCACCGTTGCCGATTCTGCTGAAGAGGACGGGAATAACGAGGCGGATAAGGAGCCCGTCGCTCCCAACCAGAGCTCCGCGAAGCCCGTTGTCACCGCAACGCCGAATGGAAATGGAAGTGTGACCCTCTCCTGGGATGCAGTTGAGGGGGCGACTGCATATGCGATTGCTGAAAGGATGCCAAACGGCGCTTTCCACACCTTCACATACGAGTGCGTTGATACTAGCTACGTCGTTGATAACCTAACTTGTGGTGTCTCCCACCGTTTCTTAGTCCAGGCCAAGGTTGCCGGCGTCTGGACCCCGTTTAATGACTCGGATATTGTCTCCGTTGTCCCCGAGGGAACCACAAAGCCTTCCGTAAAGGCGACGGCCGCGAATGGCTCCGTTCTCCTTAGTTGGAGTTCCGTTCCTGGGGCATCTCGATATGCGGTTGCTTCGCGCCGACTCGGTTCGTCTGCCTGGACAACGGCAACCTATGATTGTCGGGACACTTCCTATATCGTGGGTGGCCTTGCGAACGGTGTTGAATACGAGTTTGTCGTTCAGGCTTCGGTGAATGGCGTGTGGACGGCCTTCTCCTCTGTGGACGTTGTAGCATGCAAGCCGGTCGACGCCGCGTCGCCTGCTGTTACCGCTACCGCCACGGGCGATGGTCAGGTGACTCTTTCCTGGGGCGTCGTTGAAGGCGCAGAGCGTTACGCGGTCGCGGAAAAGCTAGGCGATGGTACCTATAAGACATTCACTCTCGATGAGACGGGGACTACGTATGTCGTTTCAGACCTGGCAAACGGAGTCAGCCACAGGTTTCTCGTTCAGGCACGAGTCGATGGCCGCTGGTCATCGGTGTCCGATGCCCTTCTTGTGTCTTGCACGCCTGCGGGCGCTACCAAGCCTTCGGTTGTGGCGGCAGCGGGAGACGGGGCAATCCATCTGAGCTGGAATCGCGTTTCTGGCGCGACTCGCTATCTGGTCGTCTCTCCGTACGGGAGGTCCTACGAGGTCTCCAAGGATTCGACTTCGCTCAATCTTACGGGCCTCAGGAATGGAGCGAGCTATTCGTTCTGCGTGCGAGCCCAGTTCCAGGAGACGTGGTCGAAGGCCCTTGATTCCGATTGGGTTTCTTGTACCCCGACTTCCGCGGAGGCACCCGTACCTGCCGTCTCGCAGGTTTCAGACAATAGCGTCGCGCTCACGTGGAGTCCCATTCCGGACGCGACTGCCTATGCGGTGGCTTCAAAGACGGCCAATGGCTACAAGACTTATACACTTGCGTGCACAGACACTTCGTTTGTGATTGACGGCCTCAGTGCTGGCAAGGAGTACAGGTTCCTCGTCCAGGCTTTTGTGAATGGCAAGTGGTCCGCTTTTTCTGATGCCAATTTGATTGCCGCGCGGACGGCCAACCGCCTCGCACCCAAGGCAGAGGTTGCGTCGACGAGCGGGACCAACGTAACGCTCGAGTGGAATGCCGTTGAAGGTGCGACGAAGTATGCGGTTGCCGAGCGTGTTGGCGATGGGTACAAGACCTTCTCTTATGGCGTAGCCGGTATGTCCTTCACAATCGAGAACCTCTCGAAAAGCGTTACCCATCGTTTTCTCGTGCAGGCGTTTGTGGATGGCAAGTGGTCGGACTTCTCAGACGATGATCTGATCGCGGTGGCTCTCGAGGACGAGGCGGCTCCAAAGGTGACGGGTTCGTGCACGGGTGACGGCCAGGTTACGCTTTCTTGGGCTCCCGTTTCTGGCGCTACGAAATACGCGGTTGCCGAGCATGTGAACGGCTCCTATAAGACTTACACGCTTGATTGCACGAGCACTTCTTGTGTTGTGTCCAATCTCGGGAACGGCTACGAGCACCGCTTCCTCGTCCAGGCTTTTGTGGACGGTGCCTGGTCTTCATTCGGCGATGCCGTTCTTTGTGGCGTTGTTCCCCATGGCACCATATCTCCTTCGTGCCGTGCCGTGGCTGCAGACTATTCCGTCAAGCTCGATTGGGACGCAGTCCCGGGCGCCACGCGCTATGCCGTTGCCGTAAAGGATGGCAATGGCTATAAGACCTATACGCTCAATTGCGTTGGAACGAGCTATGAAGTCACCGGCCTTGACGGCGCTCGTACTTACGAGTTCCTCGTCCAGGCATATGTGGGAGATAGGTGGTCCGCATTTTCCGAGGCGGACCTTGTCGGTGTCAGGACGACGGGCAGGCACCTTTCAGAGGGCGAGCGCCTTATGACCACCCGCGTTACTCGCGGTTGGTATAGCAGTGCGACGCGCTATCTTCTTCTTGTCGATACGTCTCGCAACGAAGTCGGTGTTTTCTACGGTAACGGCGATGCGGGCAATTGGAACCTGATTAAGCTGATTCGCTGCACAAGCGGAGCGAGCAACACACCAACGGTAAAAGGGTCTTTCACGGTCGGATCGAAGGGTATGGTCTTCGGCGACGGGTATAGCTGCTGGTATTGGACTCAGTTCTATAAAGATTACCTGTTCCACTCAGTCCTGTATTATCCGGGGAGCCAATCGCACATCATGGACGGTAGGATCGGAATCAATGCTTCGCACGGCTGCGTAAGGCTTGAGCTTCAGAATGCCAAGTGGATTTATGATCACATTCCCAGCGGCTCGAGAGTGATCATTTATTAAGTGCGCTAATGAAGGTTAGACAAGTGTTTGAAGGGCGTTGAAGTCTAGATGCAGTTTTCTGTTGTTGTCCCCGTGTACGGATGCCGAGAGGCATTGCCCGAACTTCACAGGCGTCTCGTCGAAGTCTTTGAGGGAATGAACGCTACGTTCGAGATCGTACTCGTGGACGACCATGACCCATATAGCTCATGGGACGCGGTTGAGCAGATTTGCTTGGCTGATCCAAGGGTCCATGGAATTAAGCTGGCGCGAAATTTCGGCCAAATCAGGGCGATTACTGCTGGCCTTGACGCATGCAAGGGCGACTGGGTCATCGTCATGGATTGTGATCTCCAGGACCGTCCGGAGGCCATTCCTCAGCTCTATGCGAAAGCAATGGAAGGCTACGACGTTGTCTTCGCCAAGAGGGTTGAGCGCAAGGACAGCCCCATTACCCTGTTCTTCTCTCGGGCATTCTATAAAGTCTACGAGTACTTTACTGATGGAACCTACGATGCTTCGCTGTGCAACTTCAGTATTGCGCGACGCGCGGTTATCGAGAACTATTGCAAGATGCGTGAGCACAACCGTGGCTACACGATGTTTATTAAGTGGCTCGGCTTCAATCAAACGAGCATCGAAATCGAAGGTGACGAACGCTTTGCGGGGTCGTCCTCGTATTCGTTCTCGAAAAAGTTGGCGATGGCTTTTGAACTAATTACCGCCCAGTCAAATAAGCCGCTTAAGTTCTCCGTGAACCTTGGTTTTACGATTTCGTTCCTTGCGCTGCTTTTCCTTGTGGTTAGCGTGATTAGGAAGTTGTGCTTTGGCGATGTGTCCATCGGCTGGACGAGCCTGATTTGCTCCGTATTCTTAATGGGGGGCCTTATCCTCGCGGCAATAGGCGTCGTGGGGCTCTATGTTGGAAATATCTTTACAGAGGTCAAGCACCGTCCCCTCTACGTCATTGAGCGCGAAGTTAATAACTAGGAGGCTGCAGTGGTCGTTGTTATTGGTGCAACCAGCTTTATCGGCATGTATACCGTCGACGAGCTCGTTAGCAATGGAATTGAAGTGATCGCGACTGGTCGCAATGAGCGCTTGAAGCCCGCGCTCGAGAGGCTTGGTGCGACCTTTGTTTCTCTTGACATTACTAAGCCAGAGGACTTTGCTCAGCTCCCAACCGTTGGTGTCGACGGAATCATCCTGCTTGCCGGTCTGCTCCCGGCAAATGCAAAGGCGGATCTTAAGGACACTGAGAATGCCGCCGATTACTTTGAGGTAAATACTCTCGGTACGGTTAATGTGCTCGAGTACTGTCGCAAGAATGGCATCAAGAAGATCATTTCTACGACAACCTATGGCGACGTGTCCGGTGCCTGGGGTAAAGGCTATGCCATCACCGAGGAAGAGCCTCGAAACTTTAGATTTACGGGCGACCATGCCGTCTATACGATCAGCAAGAACGCTGCTAATGATGTTATCGAGTATTACACCCAGCAACACGGCCTGCAGGGAGCCGTTTTCCGTTTCCCTCCGGTCTACGGCGTGGGCCCTCATGGAACGATTCTCGTCGATGGAAAGCCCTACAAGTCTGGCATCCAGACGTTTATCGAGCGCGCCAAGAAGGGCGAGGACATCGAGCTGTGGGGCGATCCGCACATTAGCCGAGACATCATCTATGTCAAAGACGTGGCGCGTGCTTTCCGTCTTGCTCTTGCGAGCGAAAAGACGCACGGCCTCTACAACATGACTAGCGGCGTGTCTCTCGATCTCGAGGATCAGGCAAAGGCGGTAATTGAGGTCTTCGGCAAGGATAAGGGCTCGAATATCGTCTATCGTCCTGACAAGCCCAACAACACGCCCTCCTATCTCTACGACATGAGCAAGGCTAAGAGAGATTTCGGGTTTGTCCCCGAGTACACGGACTACGTGAAGATGATGGAGGACTACAAGAGCGAGCTCGAGGGCGGGCGCTGGACGGCGCTCGAAGCCTCGTCTTCTGCGTCTTGGGGGAGCGATGAGTAAGAAGAAGATTGCAATTATCGGAGCGTCCGATTTTCAAAATCCGTTAATCGTCAAAGCAAAAGACATGGGTCTCGAGACCCATGTCTTTGCCTGGGAAGATGGTTCAATCGGAGAAAGAACTGCCGATTATTTTCATCCAATTAGCATTACCGAAATCGATGAAATTGCTGATGCCTGCCGTGAAATAGGCGTCTCGGGAATCTGCTCGATTGGGACAGATCTTGGCAACATAACCGTTTCCAAGGTTGCCGAAAAGCTCGGCCTGTGTGCTAATTCCGTTGCCTGCGTTAATCGATCTACGAATAAACACATTATGAGGGAAACCTTCTTTGCGAATGGGGATCCGTCTCCATGGAGCATCCAGGTGCATGACGTGAGCGAGCTCGACGGGCGAGACCTTGCCTATCCCATCATCGTAAAGCCTGTTGACCGTTCGGGAAGCAGGGCGATCACTCGGCTTGAGAGCTCCGATGGCCTTTCCGATGCCGTAAGCTCTGCGATCGAAGTTTCGTTTGCAAAAGCTGCGGTTGTTGAGGAGTTTTTCGAGGGAACCGAATACAGCGTCGAATATGTCTCCTGGAAGGGCGAGCACCATTTCCTTGCGCTGACGAGGAAGTTTACTACGGGGGCGCCGAAGTTCATCGAGACCGGTCATATTGAGCCTGCCGTTGTTTCTAGCGAGCTTCTCGACAGGGTAAAGGTTGTTATTAGCCATGCCCTTGATGGACTGGGCGTTGAGTACGGAGCATCGCACTCGGAGATTCTTATCAATGAGTCGGGGGATATCAGAATTGTTGAGATTGGCAGTCGTATGGGTGGCGACTGTATCGGCAGCGATCTTGTAGAGCTATCTACTGGTATTGACTTCCTGAGGGCGGTCGTCGATGTTTCGCTTGGTAATCAACCCGATCTTGAGCCGCGTCCTCATCCCGGTAACGCCATGATCCGTTTTGTTTTTGGCGACGATGATCTTGTCGCGCTTGAGCGTGCGAAAAACGAGTTTAAGGGCGCTGTCGAAAAAGTAGTGCTTACGAATTCGGCACCGCATGAGATAGTCGACAGCGGAAGCCGCTATGGCTTCTTCATCCTCAGTTCGGTGAATCGCGACGAATTGGCTCCTTATCTTCCCGAGCGGGAGGCCTAGTTGAATAAGAACAATGCGAAGACTCTTGCCGCTCTCCATCTATTGCTTGTTGTGTATTCCTGTAGCGGGATTTTGAGCAAGATGGCGGCGGGGTTCAGCTTCCTATCTCCGGGCTTCATTGCATGCTATTGCGGAATCATTGGCCTTCTTGGTATCTATGCAATTTGCTGGCAGCAGATTATCAAGCGGATCCCGCTCACCACGGCATATGCAAATCGCGCGGTTACCGTTGTGTGGGGGATGGTCTGGGGCGTGCTTGTATTTAAAGAAGCCCTGACGTTTGCGCAGATTCTTGGTGGCGTGGTAGTGCTCCTGGGCGTCGCTCTGTTTGCATATTCAGAGAGCAATCAAAATGGTGCGTCAGAGGAGAAGGGTGGTCGTTAATGACGGATTATCGCTATGCGGCCTTCCTGCTCATCGGGGTATTTGTCAGTGCCATCTCTCAAGTTATGTTGAAGAAAGCTGCTCTGAGGCATTATGAGAGCCATATTGCAGAGTATCTAAACCCACTCGTTATTTGCGCCTACATGCTGTTTGTGGGAACAACCTTTTTATCCATCTTTGCGTACAAGGGGATTCCTCTTTCAATGGGGCCTATCCTTGAAGCGACAAGCTATATTTACGTAACGCTATTTGGCATCGTCATTTTCAAAGAGAAAATGACGTCCCGCAAGTGGGTTGCGCTTATGCTTATATTGTTTGGTATTGCCCTGTATTCGTTTGGAGCGATGTAATGATTTCCTTTAATGTGCCGCCTTATGTTGGAAATGAAATGGACTATGTCAGGGAGGCGGCAGAAAAGAACAGGAAGATCTGCGGAGACGGTCCTTTCACTGCCCGCTGCTCCGAATGGCTCCAGAATCGATTTGATTCCCAGAAGATTCTGCTGACTACGAGCGGAACTACCGCACTTGAGATGGCGGCAATCCTGTGTGATCTCAAGCCGGGTGATGAAGTAATCCTCCCCAGCTTTACGTTTTCTTCGACCGCCACTGCATTTCAGATGGTCGGCGCCACTCTCGTGTTTGTCGATGTCCTTCCGGACACGATGAATATCGACCCGAATGCCATCGAGATGGCTATTACCCCGAAGACTAAGGTGATCGTTCCGGTCCACTATGCGGGCGTTGCTTGTGATATGGACAGGATCATGGATATTGCTAAGGCGCACGATCTCTTGGTCGTTGAAGACGCCGCCCAGGCTGTTCTTAGCACCTATAAGGGGAAGGCGCTCGGTACTATCGGCGATTTCGGTTGTTATTCGTTCCACGAGACGAAGAATTATTCTATGGGTGAGGGCGGAGCCATCTCCGTCAATGTGCCGGAGCTTTGTGACCGTGCCGAAATCATTCGCGAGAAGGGCACAAATAGGCAGCGCTTCTTCCGTGGCCAGGTGGATAAGTACACCTGGGTTGATCGTGGATCGAGCTACCTTCCTTCGGATATGAATGCGGCGTATCTGTGGGCGCAGCTTGAGAAGGCCGACGAGATCAACGAGGACAGGCTATCTTCTTGGCAGTGCTACTACGACGGTCTGAGCCGTCTTGCGGATGAGGGGAAGATCACTCTCCCCGTCGTGCCCGACGGATGCGAGCACAATGCTCATATGTTCTATATCAAGTGCGCAAATCTCGAGGAGCGTACCGCTCTGATTGCCCACCTTAAGGAGAATGGCGTTCAGGCATCTTTCCACTATATCCCGCTCCACTCGGCTCCGGCTGGCGAGATGTTTGGCAGGTTTGCGGGCGAGGACGTGTATACGACTTCTGAGAGCGATCGCCTCGTTCGACTGCCGATGTATTACGGTCTGTCCGACGATGACAAAGCGTATGTCATCAAGCTTATTTCGGAGTTCTACGGCAATTAAATCTGGGATGACTTGCGGGTTAACCTATTGGGGTCAGGGGGCGAGGCTTAATCATGAGAAAGAAATCAATAATGCGTAAGGTTGCATGGTCGATTGTCGGGACGCTCATTTGTCTTGGCGTGATGGCCGCGCTTTCGCCTCGGTTCGCTCAGGCGGAGGGGACAAATGCAAGTCCTTCGATCGATTACGTTTATATTGACAGCTCCAACCTCAGCTTGGGGGAAGAGCAAAAAGTAGCGATTGGTTTCTCGTCGGTTCCGGAATCGTCGCCCCGATCTCTCGTCCTTACCGGCGGAGACGGTTTTAACTATGAAATGTCTCTGACGTCTAACGTTGGCTTCGACTACCTGTTTTCATCGGACTCTCTCCCTGCGCAGCAGTACGCAATTGCAGGCGTTCTTTGTGAATCAGGCGAGACCCTGCCCCTCGGCGAGGAAGTCGATGCCGTATTTAGCGTCGGAGCCCATGATGATTCGTCTGTCACTGCGTTTGACATTGATGATGGCGATGGGTTTGAAACGGCGTTTGTTGGTGATGATCAAACGACCGCTTCCCTGGTTGATTTCTCCGGTCTGGAGGACGCTGCTGGTGCGGGCACGCCTCGCTTTACCATTACCCTGGATGCCGGGCATGGTGGATGGGATTCGGGGGCAATTGGCAACGGCCTTCAGGAGAAGATCCTCACGCTTAAAATCGCTCAGTATTGCAGGGAAGAGCTCGAGCAGTATGAAGGCGTAAAGGTCGTCATGCTTCGTGATTCAGACGCTTCTCTAACATCAAACAATTCAACAAGGGAAGAACTGCAGAGGCGTTGCGACGTCGCGCATGAGAATCATGCTAATTTTTACATGAGCTTTCATATTAACTCGGGTGGAGGCACGGGCGCTGAGGTGTGGATCCCTACGGAAAGCACCTGGTACCAAACCTTCCATGAAGAGGGCGCAAGCGTCGGGAATAAGGTGCTCGATCGAATCACGGCACTTGGCCTTTCAAATCGCGGTCTAAAAGAGGGCCACTACGAGGTCGATGGAAACAAGCTCTATTATCCAGACGGCAGCGAAGCGGATAGCCTCGCGGTAATACGTTATTGCCGCGAGTACGGAATACCGGCGGTTCTCGTTGAGCATGGTTTTATCGATAACCCGGCGGATGCGGCAAAGTTATCAGATGGGGCGTTCCTCAGGCAGCTTGGAGTTGCGGACGCGCAGGCGATCGCCGATAGGTTTGGGCTGTCTAAAGTCAAGAAACCCGCGCCCGTTATTGCAGATACAGACAACGGCTCCGTAACTCTGCAGTGGGAGGAGACTCCGGGTGCTGCGCAATATGCGGTTGCCGTTCGCAATGAGGACGGGTCATTTAAGACCTATACCTATGATTGCGCGGATGCTAGCTACACGGTAACCGGGCTTACAAACGGGAAGACATACCAGTTCCTTGTCCAAGCAAAGGTCGATGGCAAGTGGACTCCGTATAGCGAGCTCGATCTCGTTGAATGCGAACTTGTGCCGCGGCCCCGCTTCACGGCCGAGCCCGCGGGGGACGGCGAGGTCCAGCTGAACTGGGGCGCCGTCGACGGGGCCGACGCCTACGCCGTGGCAGAGAGGCTCGCCGACGGCTCCTACCGCACGTTCACCTACTCGGCGACCGGGACCTCCTACAAGGTGACCGGCCTCGAGTGCGGCGTCGAGCACAGGTTCCTCGTGCAGTCCCGCGTCGCGGGCCGCTGGTCGTCCTTCGGCGAGGGCACCCTCGTCTCCTGCGTGCCGACCGGCCCGTCTAGGCCGTCGGTCACCGCGGCGGCCGGCGACCGGTCCGTCACGCTCTCCTGGCCCAGCGTGCCCGGGGCGCAGCGCTACGCCGTGGCGTGGCGAAGGGCCGGCGACTCCGCGTGGAGGACGTCGACCTACACGTGCGCGGGCGAGTCCTACACCGTGTCGGGCCTGGCCAACGGCACCTCCTACGAGTTCGTCGTCCAGGCGTGGTTCGGGGGCCGCTGGTCCCCGTTCGGCTCCGCCGACATCGCCAGGGCAACGACGGCAGGTACTCCAATCATGGGTCCCGCCGAGACGACTATCGATCAGATGGTCTCTGTTTACCAAGCGTCTGGGGCCGCATATCCCTCGGCTGTATATGTACAAAAGGGGGCTCCGACGATTCGTAGCTTCTGCACGATTGCTTATAACGAAGCCATTGCCGAGGGGGTACGCCCCGAGGTCCTATTTGCCCAGGCAATGCACGAAACTGGATGGCTGAGGTTTGGCGGTGACGTTAAACCTCAGCAGTGTAACTTTGGCGGCCTCGGTGCCACCGGAAACGGCGTGAGCGGATTGACGTTTCCGGACGTTGCCACCGGTCTCAGGGCGCAAGTGCAGCATCTTAAGGCCTATGCATCTACTGATCCTCTGAAGACGCAATGTGTCGATCCGAGGTTTTATTACGTTACGCGTGGGTGCGCCCCCTGCGTTGAAGATTTGGCTGGCAGGTGGGCGTCAGATCGAAACTACGGCAAATCGCTTGTGACAATTATTAATCGCTTGATTTAGCTCTTAGATGGTTCAAGGAGGGGAAGGATATGGCAAAAGGTATCATCCTTGCTGGCGGGTCTGGAACTAGGCTTTATCCACTTACGACGGTAACGTCTAAACAACTCTTACCTGTCTACGATAAGCCGATGATCTATTACCCTATGTCTATTTTGATGCTTGCTGGCATCAGGGATATTCTGCTGATTTCGACTCCGGCCGACCTGCCTAACTTTGAGAAACTACTCGGGGACGGATCGTCGTTTGGCATCAACCTCCAGTATGCCGAACAGCCGTCTCCCGATGGTCTTGCCCAGGCTTTCTTGATCGGTGAAGAGTTCATTGCGGGGGACAGCTGCGCTTTAATCTTGGGAGACAACATCTTCTACGGCGGTGGACTAACCGGGCAGCTTCGCTCTGCTGCTAATAAGGAGCACGGAGCGACAGTATTTGGCTATTACGTAGAAGACCCCGAGCGTTTTGGCGTTGTTGAGTTTGATGAGCTTGGTAGGGCCGTGTCGCTTGAGGAGAAGCCGAAGAAACCCAAGTCGAACTATGCCGTAACGGGTTTGTATTTTTACGACAAAAGGGTCGTCGACTTTGCCAAGAAGGTTGTGCCTTCTGAGCGCGGAGAGCTTGAAATTACAGACCTTAACAAGATGTATCTCGAAGATGGCTCCCTTGAAGTGGGCCTCCTTCCGCGTGGTTCTGCTTGGCTTGATACTGGCACCATGGACAGCTTGTATCGAGCGGGAGAGTTCGTACGCGTAACAGAGGAAAACCAGGGCCTTCAAATTGCTTCGCTTGAGGAAATTGCCTATAACAACGGCTGGATTACCAAAGAAGTTTTATTGAAGTCCGCACGTCGTTTTGCGAAGTCTAGCTATGGTAAGCACCTCAAGAAGGTGGCCGAGGGCCGCGTTATGAAGAGCCGTAATAAGACCAATGTATAAGGAATATCTGGATTAATGGGAATGGAAGACAGCACGAAGAACGATCTGAAGCAAGAAGGTACTCTGGATAATGCCTGCGATAGAATTGATAAAGCTCTAAATGGGCCAAGGCCTAAATACATCCTTATATATAGTTGCCTGTTCGTCCCCTTTTTCCTCTTGTTCTCCTCTTCATGTTGGCTTGGGAATAGGAGCTTTATCTGGTGGGTTGATGGCTTTGAGCAGCAATATCCCTTTTTTATTCTCGAGGGTAGATGGCTGCGTGAGCTATTGAAGAACATCTTCGTATCTCATTCTTTTGAGGTGCCGATGTGGAGCCAGCTGGTTGGCTATGGCGCGGATTACATTGACTCCATTAATAACACTCTTGGCAATCCGATTAATCTGATTTCCATTTTCAGCAATGCCCGCAATGCAGAGGTGCTGCTGAATCTAACCGTGCCGATTACGTTCTACCTGGCTGGTCTAGCGTTCATTGGGTACTGTCTCTATAAAGGATTTGATCGCGCTGCTAGCATGGTTGGCGTGTTCGTCTATCTCTTCAGCGGGTTCTCTGCAATTGCTTTTCAGCAAATCTATATGGTTTATCCGCTTGTGATTGCGCCGCTGGCGCTCCTTGGAGTAGATAAGGCAATCGATCGCAACGGCTCCGCGATTCTCATTACTTCAGTTGCGATGGCTTGCCTCTATTCCGTCACTACGGGTTACATTCTGTGCCTGCTCCTGGTCATTTACTGTCTTTGCAGGTTTCTCTTCTTCGAGGGAAAGACTCTCCGCTCTTTCTTCAACCTGTTCTTCAGGGTTGCCATACCGACCGTTCTGGGCATTGCCTGTGCAGGAGTGTTGTTTGTTCCTGCGGCTGTTAACGTTATGACTCAGGGTAGGGCGGACGTGACCCGCGAAATTGGGCTCCTGTACTCCCGCTCTTATTACATTTCACTCGCAAGATATCTGATGAGCGTTACGGGCGTTGGAGCAGACTGTTTCCTCGGCTTCGCTCCGGTTGCTGTTGTGTCGGTCGCATTGCTGTTTCGCAAGAACAACAATACGTACAGACTTCTCCTCCTGTTGCTGGGCATATTCGTGTTGGTGCTCTTCTCGCCAATTGCCGGCAGCGTCTCGAACGGCTTCTCTTATTCGAATAACCGCTGGGTCTGGGGCTTTAGCCTTGCTATGGGCGTGGTGACTGCAATTACGTTGCCAGAGCTATGGGGCTCGAGGGGTGCTGGCTCTATTCTAAAGACCGCCTTCCCCATAGTTCTTGTGTCGTTGATTGTTGCTCCGAGGAGTGCAAGTTCCAGTACGGTGTTCTTCTCAACCGTGTGCATTCTGCTGGCATATTTCTGTCTTTTGGCAACCGCGAACAGAAGCAGGGCATGCGTATTCCTTGCATCAATCATGACCCTTGCGGCTACGGTCGCCGTTGTTTTCTACTATGCGGGAACCTCTTTGCGAGGCGATAGAGTTCCCAACGGAAGGGCATTCGACGCGGCCATCGAGGACCGGGGTCTATCCCTTCTTGAGAACGTAGACGATACGGAGGAGTGGAGTACGGACTCTTTCTCGACTGCGATGCTGAGGAATAGCAATCTCATTATTGGAACAAGGGGCGATACGTTCTACAACTCCTTCTACAACAGCTACGTTGACGATTACCACACCTCTCTCGGTCTGGTGACCTCAACGATGAACTATGCCTATTCTTCCTTTAACTCCAGAAGTCCTCTCGAGTTGCTTTCTGGCACGAAGTACTTTTTAACGGGTGGCGAGGGAACGACTATGGTCCCTCCGATGTTCGACACCCTTGTCGCAGAAAACGACCGCGGTTTTAAGCTCTATTCAACTGAAGCGCTCCTGCCGCTTGCATACTACGTATCTAGCCCAATTAGCGAATCATCCTATATGGCTCTTGGTTTCGTGGATCGCCAGAACGTGCTTGCCCAGGGCCTTGTTCTCGAAGACGAAGAGATGTCGAGCGCGGAAAACCGCGGAGAGTTTGGTGACGACACGTATCGGGATCAAACAACCGACCTGCCGTTTTCCTATTCGACGCACTATAAGGAAGAATATGGCGATCTTCCTGTTCAGAATAAAGAAGATGAAGGGGCTATCCAGGTTAGCGGGAATGAAATTACCGTTACTGCTCCTAATTCCATTCTTTATCTTGAGTCTGAGATGCCCGAAGGATGCGAAACGTACGTTTCTTTTGATAAATTGACTTATTCTGATGTGTTTGACACGGACAGAGAAACCGGCTTTAAAGTATTTGTCTGCGGCCAGAATATGGAGCAAGAAATCTGGAGCCCAACACTGGGATCCCCCCTTGACGGAGGGAAGGGCAGCTGGTGTATTAACGCTGGTTATTCGGATACTCCCCAGCGTGCTATAGCCTTGCGTTTTCAGAGCGCGGGAGTGTATTCGTTCTCTTCCCTCAAGCTGACTGCCGAAAGAACCGCTTGGATTCAAGACGTTGCTTCGGGACACCAGGTGAACGCTGCGAGCAACATTGATTACAGCGGAAATCACTTTTGCTGCACATATGAGGCTAAGGAAGACGGATATCTTTATGTAAGGCTTCCGTATTCCGAGGGTTGGTCTGCGGAGGTTAATGGTGAAAAGACGGATGTGCTCAGAGCGAACATTGGCTTCGTGGCTATTCGTGTTCACGCCGGAAATAACGATGTTCGCTTGAACTATTGCAATGCTTCGTTGCCGGCGGGAGCTGCATTTACTGCAGGGGGATTATGCGGATCCGTCGCGTTTTGCTCATACGGTGCGAAGCGTAGAAAAAAGACCGAGGCTCTAATATAAATAGAATTGAGCAATAAGCCGGAATTGATAGGGAGTCGCAAAGTGACGACAATCAAATTTTCCAATATCCTACTCGAGCACAATCCGCGCTCGGTAGAGTATCCGTCGCTGTATTGCAAGAGCGATGTGCCTTGGCTCTATGACCAAGAGGCCGAGGGGTGGAGGTTGTCGGGAAAAGGAGCGTTTGATTTCACTACCTATTTCAACTCCCTTTCGGTGCAGAAGCTCGTCAGGTATGCCTCGGCGACCGCCTTTTCGCTAAGCATCGATATTAAGGGTGCTGCTTGCAGGCTCGTTCAGACTACGGCTGATGCATTTGCAGGCTATCCTGTTGGGCTCGAAGATGAGGCAGTTGAAATCCCCGCTTCCGATGAGTGGCAGCACATTTCGCTTGACTTGACCGTTAGTGACAACGCGGTGCTTGTGGGCTTTAGAATTGACGCGAGTGGCGTTGCGTTTATTCGCAGTGGCGCATATTACGTTACCGTTCCCCATAACCTTCGCGACGTAAACCTGCTGCTTTCGACGACTACGTTCAAAAAGGAGACGTACATCGAGCGCAACATCGCGCTCCTCAAGAGCGATATCCTTGAGTCCGATGATGACATCTCTACGCATTTCGGTGTCTTTGTCGTTGATAACGGTAGAACTCTCGACGCCGATGCTCTATCCGGATCGGGTGTTAAGGTCTGCCCTAATGTTAACGTTGGTGGTGCGGGAGGCTTTGCCCGCGGCATGATAGAGGCTTTGGAGTCGCCAAGGGGCTACACGCATATTCTCCTAATGGATGACGATGTTGCCATCTCGCCCGAGAGCGTAAGGCGCACATTTAACCTGCTTCGAATTGTCAACGATGATTACGCAGACGCTTTTATTAGCGGAGCTATGCTCAATTACGAAGCGGGAAATGAGCAGTGGGAAGATACTGGTTACATGACGCCAGAGGGCTACTGTCATCCGGCAAAGCCTCGTCTTTGCCTCACGAAATTCGAAGAGGTCGTCTATAACGAGGCATATCGAGTTCCTGGTGCAATCAAGCGACTTCACCAGCGCTACGCGGCTTGGTGGTATTGCTGCATTCCCGTCAGTACGATTCGTGCCAAGGGTATGCCTCTGCCCTTCTTTGTGCGCTACGACGATGCGGAGTATGGAGTTCGTTGCTCTCCGGAGTTTATGACGATGGGTGGCATTTGTATTTGGCATGATCCCTTTGACAAGCGTTATAACGCGGCTAATGAGCTTTATCAGACCACTCGCAACGAGCTTGTGGCGCAGTTCACCACGGGCTTTGCTCAGAATTCGGACTTCGAAAAAGAGGTCTATCACAAGCTCATGCTCGAACTGAAGAAGTTTGGTTATGCCGGTGCCGAGCTCATCCTTGATGCATTCGAGGACTTCCTCAAGGGACCTGAGTGCTACTCCGCTATTGGGTTTGCCGAATCGAGCTTTATGGGAGCGAATAGGCGCAAGGAGAAGCTCGTCCCCCTGGAAGAGGTCGAGAAGCAGGCACATGCCCTTGGTCTTGAGTTTAGCCTGACCGAGATTGATCGACAGCTGATCGAAGGTGATAAGCCGCGTGGTATGGCGGAAAGAGCAAGCGACTACATCACCAATAACTGGCAGCGCGTTATTGTCCGCGAGGGCTCTGGTTACGCGGTGATTCCAGCGATGGGCGGAGCCTATCCTGCGGGTGCGATACGCGGGAAGAAATATCTAATCGTAATTGACTGGTATAACCGCTGTGGAGTTATTCGCGTTAAGGATGCGAAGAGATACAGGCAAATTGAGCGTCGTTACAGGGCTGACCTGAAGCAATTTAAGTCTCGCAAGCAGGAGCTCCATCGGGCATATGAAGAGTCTCGCGCCAAGGTGACCTCCGTCGGTTTCTGGAAAGAATACCTTGGCATGGCTGAATAGGGCTGGCTCTATCTACCCCAGCTCAAGTGCTCCGGAAGGCTTTGCCGGAGTCTTGGCGAACTACGAAATACGGAGGACGACGTGTCAGACATTTTCGAGCCCCACAACATCATCGTCACGGGCGGCTGCGGCTTCATCGGCAGCAACTTCGTGCACTACG